>LXOW01428224.1_pt1 | contig 21683 bp, 14 predicted proteins | sample 1368591 | NCBI WGS metagenome assembly LXOW01 (sample SAMN04884650, study PRJNA319009) | bovine gut metagenome | isolation source: Cow rumen | host: Bos taurus | place: Italy: Legnaro (PD) | collected 2014-07-09
CACCGCCGGCGAACACGCCCCTCCGGGTCGTGGCGCCGGTCTCGTCTGCGACGAGACAGCCGCGCCGGGTCACTTCCAGCCCGGCAGTCGTTTTGGAAATCAACGGGTTCGGCGAAGTGCCGAGGGCCATGATGACGGTCTCGGTAGGAATCTCGAACTCGGAACCCTCCACGGGCACCGGGCTGCGGCGACCGCTCTCGTCGGGCTCGCCGAGTTTCATCCGCACGCACTTGAGGGCGCGCACCCAGCCTTTCTCGTCGCCCAGCACCTCCACCGGGTTGGTGAGCATATCGAAGACGATGCCCTCCTGCTGGGCGTGATGCACTTCCTCCACGCGGGCGGGGAGTTCCACCTCGGTACGACGGTACACGACGTGCACCTCGGCACCCAGGCGAAGGGCGGTACGCGCGGCATCCATCGCCACGTTGCCTCCACCCACGACACAGACCTTCTTCCCGGCGTGGATCGGAGTCAGATAATCCTCGCGGAACGCCTTCATCAGGTTGTTGCGGGTCAGGAACTCATTGGCGGAGAACACGCCGTTCAGGTTCTCGCCGGGGATGCCCATAAAGCGGGGGAGTCCCGCACCGGAGCCGATAAACACCGCCTCGAAACCCTCCTGGTCCATCAACTGGTCGATGGTGATGGTGCGGCCGATGATGACGTCCGTCTCGATCTTCACGCCCAGGCGCCTCACCTCTTCCAGTTCCTTGGCCAGCACTTTCTCCTTGGGCAGACGGAATTCGGGAATCCCGTATTCCAGCACGCCGCCGGCCTTGTGCAGGGCCTCGAAAATGGTCACGCTGTAACCCCACTTGGCCAGGTCGGATGCGCAGGCCAGTCCGGCAGGACCGGAACCCACCACCGCCACCTTGTGCCCGTTGGGAGCAGGGACGGTCGCACCGGAACCGCCGTTCGCGTGGCTCCAGTCCGCGACGAACCTTTCCAGTTTGCCGATGGCCACCGGCTCGCCCTTGATGCCGAGGATGCAACTGCCCTCGCACTGGGACTCCTGCGGACAGACGCGTCCGCAGACGGCGGGCAGCGAAGAATCTTCGGCGATGACCGCGGCGGCACCGCGGAAGTCACCCGCCAGCACCTTGCCGATAAATTCCGGAATCTGAATGTTCACGGGGCAGGCACCCACGCAGCGGGGGTTCTTGCAATGCAGGCAGCGGGATGCTTCCAACTGCGCTTCTTCGACATTATATCCGTAGCAAACCTCTTCAAAGTTCTTGGCCCGTACCAGCGGGTCCTGTTCCCGCACGGGAACCCTGGGAATCTTGTTTGGCATTATTTTCCCCTCCCTATTTTACAAACGTGTTTCTCATTGGCCTCGGCTTCCTCGGCCCTGTACTGTCCCTGACGGCGCATCGCCTCGTCGAAATCGACCTCGTAACCGTCGAATTCCGGTCCTTCCACACAGGCGAAACGGGTTTTTCCGCCCACGCTTACGCGGCAGGCCCCGCACATCCCCGTACCGTCCACCATCAAGGTATTCAGGCTCACGATGACGGGCAGACCGAGTTTCTTGCAGGTCAGGGTGGTGAATTTCATCATGATCATCGGGCCGATGGCCACCGCCTGGTTGTATTCGTGCCCCTCGGCAACGAGTTTTTCCAGCAGCGCGGTCACCATTCCGTGGAAGCCCTCGCTGCCGTCGTCGGTGCAGATGAACACATTGTCGCTCACCGCCTCCATTTCCGCCTTGTAAATCAGCAGGTCCTTGGTCTTGGCGCCGATAATCACATCGACCTTCGCGCCGTGCGCGTGCAGCCATTTGGCCTGCGGATAGACCGGAGCGGTACCCACGCCGCCGGCGATGAAAATATAGCGCATGGACGACAGTTTCTCCGGGGAGAACTCCACGAATTCGGAAGGCAGGCCGAGAGGGCCCACCACGTCGGCAAAACATTCACCCTCTTCAAAGGCGATGATGTCCGCGGACGACGCACCAATCTTTTGTGTCACGATGGTAACGCTTCCCTCCGCCGCATCATAATCACTGATGGTCAGCGGAATACGTTCCCCCTTCTCGTCCGCCCGGACGATGAGGAACTGACCGGGACGGGCCGCAGCCGCAAGTCTCGGGGCGGAAACCTTCATCCTGCAAATCGCAGGAGTCAGCATTTCTTTTTTCAGAATCTCGTACATTATTTCAAAAATTTATCTGCAAACGCAATGTAACGTTCCCAATCAAACTCCGTAATATCGTGTTTCCCCTCGCGGAGATGATAGGCCATCCGGTCGGAGACGATCTGCTCTCCGGGTTCGGGCATCCGGGCGTCCGTCAGGCCCCGGTAACCAAAGAGCCCATACACCCGGGAAGCCTCCACCGCGGACAGGAATTCCCCCTTCGGGTCGGCCCAGCGGTCCTTGGAAGCACTCGCGACATAGAGCGGACGCGGCGCGATGAGCGCCAGCAACTCGTGCTGGTCAAAAGGCAGCGACTCCTCCGCTCCGCCGTACTTGCGGAAATTGCGGCAGAACCAGTGGGGGAACGAACGGTTGATGATCTGCACCGTCTCGCCGATGCCCCGACGCGACAGCGCCGCCCCGCCGCAGCCGGAATTATTGGAAATCACCAGGGCAAAGCGCGGATCCGACGCCCCCGCCCACAACGCAGTCTTTCCGAGGCGGCTGTGCCCCAGGACCGCCACGCGGGACGCATCGACGGAAGGATCCTCTTCCAGATAATCCAGCGCACGGCTCAACGCCCAGGCCCAGGCGGCGATGGTACCCCACTCGTCCGGCTCGGGATATGTCTGCCCATTTTGATAAAAAACACTGTGAACCCCGTTCCCGAAGGAATCATCGAAATCCGGGTCCACGTCCCCGCGATAGAAGGTCACCAGCCCATATCCGGCCGCAAGGATCTTCTCGAGCGGCCAACGCGAGGCGGCCGATCCCCGGCGGACAGAGGCGACGGTATCTTTCTGGCCCAACTCGGGGATAATGCCATAACGCTTCTGCAAAAGGCTGATCGTGGAGGGGAACAGGATGTCCGGGTCGTCACAGACCGAATAATTCCCCTTGAAATTGATTCCCAGAAAAGCGGGAACCGGACGTTTCGCCCCGGCGGGGGTGTAGATGAGCAAGGTCATCGCGCGGCCCTTCCCGAAGGAGATGCTGACCTGTCTGCGGTCCGCAATTCCTCCGAGCACGCCGCGGCTTTCCTCCAACACCTTCGATTTGAGCGGAAGCGCTTCGCGGGCGGCTTCCGGCACCTTTCCGAACATTTCGCTCTCGAAAAGCGCATAGAGTTCCGGACGGCGCTCGTTCTTCCAGACCGCGGCATTCTTCACCGTACGCCCCTTCGAGGTACGGAGCATTTCCGGCAGCACATAGCGGGGAATCAGCGATTCATCGTAATTGACGGCATTTTCCCGCATTCCGAAATCCGTAACGGCATACGGCGATTTCAGCGCTTCGGCGGCGGAATGCAACGCAGCCCGCAACTGCCAGTCGTCCAGGCAATCCGGTGCATAGGAGGTTTTCAGCACGTCGTCGCCGGTCAGGGCGCCGAACCAGGTGGCGGCGGCGATAAAACGCCCCGTACGGTTGAGGTGATAGCCGTCCCGCGTCACGTTGTCCCGGAACCAGGTGGCACGGTAATTCTGAATGGCCGTACCGCAGGGAATGATTACCATCGAATGGGCGGACGCCATTTTTTCAGAAGCATCCATAATTCCCCGGTACATCGCCGTCTGGTCATAGCCGTACAGGTCGAAATTGGGATTGCCGGAGCCCTTCGCATACGCCCAGGTCTGGTGCAGAAGCAGGCGTACGCCCGGCTCCGTCCGCGCCCGGACATAGGCAATCAACGTGGTCAGATGCGGCTCATAACTGGCGACGAGCCCCGACCGCGGGCTGCCCTGCTGGAAAGAGACGGCATCCCAGCGCTCGTCCGCCAAACCGTCCTCAAGGCTGTACTCCGGATAAACGGTTTTTACGCCGTCCGCGCCGATTTTGCGGTAACTGTAATCCCGGTTGCCGAAGGCGGCGTTCAGCGCGTGCCTTTCCAGCGTACAACCGCCGATGTACAGGTTGCCGATAATCAGGATATGTCCGCGGGACGCCCCCAGTTCATACAGGTTCTGTTCTACCGCNNTAGCTCAGTTGGATAGAGCAACAGCCTTCTAAGCTGTGGGTCGCGCGTTCGAGTCGCGCCGGAATCACTTAATCGCTGAACTTCGCTTTCAGGAACTCCCGGTTCAAGCGGGCGATGTGCGCCACGGTAATGCCTTTCGGGCATTCCAGTTCACAGGCGCGGGTATTGGTACAGTTGCCGAAGCCCAGTTCATCCATCTTCGCCACCATCGCCTTTGCACGACGCGCCGCCTCGGGACGCCCCTGCGGCAGCAGCGCGAGGGAACTCACGCGGGCCGCGACAAAGAGCATCGCCGAACCGTTCTTGCAGGTCGCCACACAGGCGCCGCAACCCACACAGGCCGCCGCATCCATACTCTCCTCCGCCTTGTCGTGCGGAATGAGGATATTGTTCGCATCCTGCGCCGATCCGGTACGCACCGAGATAAAGCCGCCGGCCTGGAGAATCTTGTCGAACGCACGGCGCTCCACCACCAGGTCCTTGATGACCGGGAACGCGGCACTCCGCCAGGGTTCCACGGTAATGGTGGCGCCGTCCTTGAAATGACGCATAAACAACTGGCAGGTGGTCACGTGGTCGTCCGGACCGTGGGCGCGGCCGTCGATATACAGGGAGCAGGCCCCGCAGATTCCCTCACGGCAGTCGTGATCGAAGGAAATCGGGTCCTTCCCTTCCCGGATCAACTGCTCGTTGAGGATATCCAGCATCTCCAGGAAGGAAGCGTCCTCCTCGATACCGGCAATCGGATAGGTTTCAAAATGTCCCTTTGCCTTGGCGTTTTTCTGGCGCCATACCTTTATATTAAAATTCATAACTGCTTAGTCCTTATAATTTCTGGTCTTTACCTCGATGAACTCATACTTGAGCGGTTCCTTGTGAAGTTCGGGCGCTTTTCCTTCGCCCTTGTACTCCCAGGCCGCCACATACATGAAGTTCTTGTCGTCGCGCTTGGCTTCCCCTTCCTCGGTCTGGCTCTCCTCGCGGAAGTGACCGCCGCAGGATTCCTCACGGTTCAGGGCGTCGCGCGCCATCAGTTCGCCGATCTCGAAGAAATCTTCCAGCCGCAGGGCCTTTTCCAGTTCCTGATTGAACTCGAACTGGCTGCCGGGCACCTTGACGGAAGCATAGAACTTCTCCTTGAGCGCCTTGATTTCTTCGATGGCTTTCTTGAGGCCTTCCTCGTTCCGCGCCATACCCACGTACTCCCACATAATGTGGCCCAGTTGTTTGTGGAGGGAATCGACGGTTTCCGTACCGTTCACGGCGAACAGTTTGTCAATCCGCTCCTGCACGGCACGCTCCGCCTGGATGAACTCCGGCGCATTGATGTCCGGACGCGGCTCCGCAAACTTGTTGGAGAGATAATCGCCGATGGTGACGGGGACGATGAAATACCCGTCGGCCAAACCCTGCATCAGCGCGGAAGCGCCGAGCCGGTTGCCGCCGTGGTCGGAGAAGTTCGCCTCGCCGATGGCAAAGAGACCGGGAACGGTGGTCTGGAGGTCGTAATCCACCCAGATACCGCCCATCGTATAGTGAATGGCAGGATAAATCATCATCGGCTCCTCCCAGGGGGAAGAAGCGGTGATCTTCTCATACATATCGAAAAGGTTGCCGTAGCGCTCCGCCACTTTCTGGCGGCCCAGGCGCTTGATGGCATCGGCAAAATCGAGGAATACCGCCTTGCCGGTTTCGTTCACGCCGAAGCCCGCATCGCATCTTTCCTTCGCGGCACGCGACGCGACATCGCGCGGGACGAGGTTGCCGAAGGCGGGATACCTGCGCTCGAGATAGTAATCGCGGTCTTCCTCCGGAATCTGCGACGGTTTCACCGTATGCTTGCGCAGTTTTTCCACATCCTCGAGTTTCTTGGGCACCCAGATGCGGCCGTCGTTGCGCAGGGACTCGGACATCAGCGTCAGTTTGCACTGCTGGTCGCCGTGGACGGGGATGCAGGTCGGATGAATCTGCGCAAAGCAGGGATTGGCAAAGAAGGCGCCCTTCTTATAGCACTGCAGCGCGGCGGAGCCGTTGCTGTTCATCGCATTCGTCGAAAGGAAATAGGTATTTCCATAGCCGCCGGTGGCGATGATGACCGCGTGTGCGCCGAAACGCTCCAACTGGCCGGTCACGAGGTTGCGGGTGATGATACCCTTCGCCTGGCCGTTCACGAGCACCAGGTCCAGCATTTCGTGACGGGGGTACGCCGTGACCGTCCCCGCCGCGATTTCCTTGTTCAGGGAAGCATACGCACCGAGCAACAACTGCTGACCGGTTTGTCCGCGGGCATAGAACGTACGGCTCACCTGCACGCCGCCAAAGGAACGGTTCGCCAGATAGCCGCCATATTCGCGGGCAAAAGGAATTCCCTGCGCCACGCACTGGTCGATGATGGCCGCACTGACTTCCGCCAGACGGTACACGTTCGCCTCGCGGCTGCGGTAGTCTCCTCCCTTGATCGTATCATAAAAAAGGCGGTAAACGGAATCGTTGTCGTTCTGGTAGTTCTTCGCGGCATTGATACCTCCCTGCGCGGCGATGGAATGCGCCCGGCGGGGGGAATCGCTGATGCAGAAGATTTTCACGTTGTATCCCAGTTCGCCGAGGGCCGCCGCTGCGGAAGCGCCGCCCAGGCCCGTACCCACGACGATGATGTCGAGTTTACGCTTGTTGTTGGGGCTTACCAGATGAATTTCCGATTTTCTCCGGGTCCATTTCTCCGAAAGGGGACCTTCAGGAATTTTTGAATTCAGTTTCTCTGCCATATTCATTCTTTTAGTCTGCAATTTTAATCATTTTTACGCAGTAAAAAAAAAATACTTAACTTTACTGAGAAATGAAACTCTTCAGTAAAAAATCCCTTTTCGTCTTATTTTTGACGACAGTTTTCCGTATTTACACCTTTGCTTCTACGCCGGAGGCCAATCCCAAGGCGGTCATCACGCAAGGCAATGCCAGGTTTACCGTCCTTACTCCGCAACTGATCCGGATGGAATGGGCGGAAGACGGCCGCTTCGAGGACAGGGCCTCCCTGACCTTCATCCACCGGAATCTGCCGGTGCCTGACTATACGGTAAGCAAAAAGGATAATGTGCTCACCTTGAAAACGGAGGCGCTGGTCCTGACTTACCGGGGCGATGAATGCTTTTCCGGGAACAACCTGAAAGTCAGTTTCCTCCTCAACGGCAAGACCGTCCTATGGACGCCGGAGGCGAAACCCTCGGGAAACCTCAAGGGAACCACCCGCACCCTGGACCGCTGTGAAGGTTTTTCCCAGATCAGTAAAGACGGCAAAGAACTGGAAAACGGAATCCTGTCCCGAGACGGTTGGGCACTCATCGATGATTCGGAAAACTTTCTGTTGGAAAAGAACGACAGCCCCTGGCATCACTGGGTCAAAGAACGCCCGGAAGGGAAGCGGCGGGATCTTTATCTGTTCGCCTACGGACACAACTACAAAAAAGCCCTGAAGGATTTCACGGAAGTCGCCGGGAAAATTCCCCTTCCTCCGCGCTATACCTTCGGTTACTGGTGGAGCCGGTACTGGATTTACACGGATAAGGAAATCCTGGATCTGGTCAAAGAAATCCGTGACAGGAAAATTCCACTGGACGTGTTCGTCATCGATATGGACTGGCACGAGACCTGGAAAGGCATCAAGGAGCGTTACGGAAAAGACCCCTTCGGACAGAATCCGGGTTGGACCGGATACACCTGGAACAGGGATCTCTTTCCGGATCCCGAAGGGTTCCTCCACGACCTTCACGCCTACGGTTGCAAGACATCCCTCAACCTTCATCCCGCTTCGGGTATCCAGCCCTATGAAGACTGTTACGAGCGCTTCGTGCAGGATTACCTTTCCCGGACCCAAGAATATGACGGACCGGAAGGCTACCTCTACGGACAAGGGGGATACCGCTTCCAGGGAACGGAAAGAAAGACGGGACACAAGGGCTGGAAGGCACCCGTACCTTTCCGGATGGACCAGATGGAATGGGCGGACGCCTACTTTCATAGCGTCATTCACCCGCTGGAAAAACAGGGCGTTGATTTTTGGTGGCTGGACTGGCAACAATGGAAAGAAAGCAAATACATCCCCGGATTAAGCAATACTTTCTGGCTGAATCACACCTTCTGGGAAGATAAACTCATCCAGACGAGGCAACAGGGAATGCAGGCGCCCCGGCCCCTGATTTATCACCGCTGGGGAGGAATCGGCAGCCATCGCTATCAACTGGGCTTTTCCGGAGATACCTATGACGACTGGAGCGTACTCGCTTTCCTGCCCTATTTTACCGCGACCGCATCCAATGTAGGATATACCTACTGGGGACACGATATCGGGGGACATATGCAAAAGAAGGGAAAAGGCCCCACCGACGGGGAAATGTACACCCGCTGGCTGCAATATGGCGTTTTCACCCCGATTTTCAAGACTCACTCCACCCAGAGCGCCAACCTGGACCGGCGCATCTGGTCTTATCCGGAATTCTATCCGGCGATGAAGGAGGCCATTGAACTGCGCTACGCGCTGGCGCCTTATATCTATTCCGCCGCAAGGGAAACCTTCGATACCGGCATCGGCATCTGCCGGCCGCTCTATTATGAATACCCGGAAATCAGCGCAGCCTATGAGAATAACGAGGAATTTTTCTTCGGAGACAGGATCCTCGCCACAGCCCTCTGCCAGCCGATGAAAGACGGCGTCACGGAAAGGAAGATGTGGTTTCCCACAGGAAACGACTGGTATGACATGGCACACCATCAGATGGAAAAGGGAGGCTCCCGCAAAACCCTTTACTACACCATCGAAGAAAATCCCTGGTATGTCAAATCAGGCGCCATCCTGCCACTCTCCGCGGAAGGCATCCAAAACCTTCAGGAAGAGAAAGGGGAATTGCGCCTGCTGGTCGTTCCCGGTAAAGAAAAGAGCCGGTATCTGCTTTATGAAGATGACGGAATGACGCAGGCTTACAGTGAAGAATACGCTACGACCTTGATTACCAAAGAATGCAGCGCAAAGGGAATTAAAATAACGATTGGGGCACGGAAAGGTACTTATAAAGGTGCTCTGACGGAGCGGAAAATCAAAATCTGCCTGGAAGGGACCCACCAACTTCCCTCATCCGTCCTCTTAGACGGACAATCCATCCCTCTGAAAGGAAAAGTTACCCCTGATGCGGTTTACGTGGAACTCCCGGCCCTCTCCGCCAGCCAACCCCACGTGATTCAACTAAAATAACTACTTTGATAAAAACAAGTCGTCCATCGTAATCTGCGACGCTACGATACCACTGTGACTGTTTTGTTTTAATCCATAAGTTGTCAGTAAGACCAGTTGAAGTGCGGATTTTGTTTTTGTTGCGTTACGAAACACTGTCAGTTTTGATCGGAGTTTTTTTTCGTAATCCTTATCAATAATAAAATCATCGACGCAATATTTTACTTCGCAGATGTGGATAACATGGTCCCTTCTCGCAATAATAAGATCTATCTGGGCATGATCCGTTCCGTCAGTTCCATACCAGGAAGAAATTTCCGTCAAAACTCCATCGATTCCTAATCTTCTCTTTATCAGGAAAAGATGATCCTTACAAACCTGCTCAAAAGAATATCCCGCCCATATATATTTCATCGGGTTATCAAGTGTATGAGACCAATATTTCTCATCCATTTGATGATTTCCGTCGATAAACCGTAAATAGAACAGGGAATAGTAATCGCAAAGTTGATAAACGAAATCTTTCTTCTTCTTCCCATAACTGGAATAAACCCTTATAAAATCACAATCTGAAAGATTTTTTAACGCTCTGGAAAAATCACCGTTTTGAGGTATTTTTGCCAAGGAGGATATTTCTTCACGAAGAAGGCCTGAATGCTTTGAGGCAAGGGCGCGAATGATTTTCAGATAGATTTCAGATCTTCCAAACAAGGTTTCATAAAGAACTGAGAACTCATTCCAAAGGGGTCCTTTTTTTCTGAATACCAATCTGTCTATATTTTCAGATAGCGGTAGGGAAGCGTCAATCAGTTTGAGGTAATAAGGAATTCCTCCAAAAATCATATAGGTTTGGATAATATCATATCTGCTCCAACGGATTCCCCTGGATATAAAATACTTCTCTGTCTCATATAAGGTAAAAGGGTGAAGATAAATACTTCTGGCAGCACGATTAAACAGTCCACCGACATTTTCCATTAACTTTTCCGTAATCCAGGTCGTAGCAGAACCACATACAATCAACATTAAATCGTTCTGTTGAGCACCCCAACCATTCCAAAAAGATTCAAACGCCGCTAAAAAATCACTTTTAGGTGTGTCTAACCAGGGAAGTTCGTCAATAAATACTACTTTTTTTCGTCCGGTTGCTTGAATTCCTTTTAATAACTTCTTTAACTCAGCANNGACAGGCGCCGTATTCTTCCAGGGCAAGGGAAAAATTCTTTAGTTGTAACTGCTTAGATTTTTTATACAACCCTGTGACTTTAAAATCATACGTATCTTCAAAAAATTCTTTAATCAGGGATGTTTTTCCTACTCTCCTCCTTCCGTAAACTACAACGAATTCCGATTCCCTGGAATGGTAGTACGTCTGAAGTTCCTGAAATTCCGCTTCTCTTCCAATAAAAAATGTACGGTTCATATAAGATTTCTTTTACCGCGAAGATATATGTAAAAAATGAAAATAAAAAAATTTTTCCTCTAAATCTAAGTAAAATATACCAATTTTAGAGGAATAATCTATTATTTTTAGTGGATTTTTCCTCTAAATCTATAAGAAAATACTACTTTTAGAGGAATAATCTAACTAAAACAGCGTCCCGTCGCCGGGGGAGGGGGTGCGGTCGGTGAGGTAGGACTCCAGTCCCAGATGCTTGTAAGACAACTCGGTGGCCACGCGGCCGCGCTGGGTACGGGCGATGAAACCTTCCTTGATCAGGAAAGGTTCATACACTTCTTCCAGCGTGCCCTGGTCTTCCCCGATAGCGGTGGCGATGGTGCCGGCACCCACGGGGCCGCCCTTGAAGGTAGTGATGATGGTGCGGAGGATTTTATTGTCGATGGAATCCAGTCCGCGGGTATCGATATTCAGTTTATCCAGCGCATAGCGCGTGATTTTCAGGTCGATGACCCCATCTCCCATCACCTGCGCGAAATCCCGGACCCTCCGCAGCAGCGCATTGGCGATACGCGGGGTCCCCCGGCTGCGGAGCGCAATTTCGTGCGCCGCCTTTTCGTCGATGGATACCTTTAATATACCTGCGCTGCGTTTGACGATCCGCACGAGGTCGGCGGTATCGTAATACTCCATCGCACAGGTAATCCCGAAACGGGCCCGCAGGGGAGCGGTCAGCAGGCCGCTGCGCGTCGTCGCGCCGACCAGGGTGAAGGGATTCAGGTTGATGCGCACGGAACGGGCTCCCGGACCTTTGTCAATCATAATGTCGATGACATAATCCTCCATCGCGGAATAAAGGTATTCCTCCACCTCGGGGGAGAGGCGGTGAATCTCGTCGATAAAGAGCACGTCACCGCTTTCCAGCGAGGTTAGCAGCCCGGCAAGGTCGCCCGGACGGTCCAGTACAGGACCGGAAGTGATTTTCATATTCACCCCCATTTCCTGGGCGATGATATGCGCCAGGGTGGTCTTTCCAAGTCCCGGAGGACCGTGGAACAGGACGTGGTCCAAGGACTCCCCGCGCAGTTTGGCCGCCTGGATATAAATCCGGAGGTTGGATACGGTTTCTCCCTGCCCGGTAAAATCATCCAGTTCCCGGGGGCGGATTATTCCTTCTAAATCCTTATCTTTGTACCCGCTTTGCTCGTGAGGGTCAAATTCAGTTCCGCTGTTTTCCTTCATAACAAATACAAAGATAGATTTTAATTTTCGTTTTATTGTTTTTATAACGCCGTGGATTTTGTTAATAAACAGAAAACTCGCTGAAATTTAAGAATTTAGAGCAGAATTTTTTGTGAATAACCTGCCGGATTACCTTTGGATGACCGGTTGAAAAATCCCAGCCTGATTTCATTCACATCCCTATTCACGGAATTTTACCCCGTTATAAACAGGTTTTTCCACCGCCTTTCCCTTCCTATGTTGATAAGTGCTTCCGCCTGTACCCTTTTACAGGAAAAATTACAGACAGCGCAGCCGGCCTTTTGTAAAGGGCTATTCTTGTCGGCGCGCTGGTTTGTATTCAGTGAAGTCGCCCGGAAAGGCACTCACCTGATCCTGATGCCGGATAGGGAATCCGCGGAATATGCCTGTTCCGACCTTTATTCCCTGATTTCCACCGACAGCGTCTTTTTCCTGCCTCCCTCGGGAAAAAACATCGAAAGGAGCAATTACAAATCCTCCCTCGGGGTACAGCGCACCTCCGCCCTGTCGCGCCTGATGGAAAAGAAACAGGAATTTTCCGTTTTCGTCACTTACCCTGAAGCGCTGGAAGAGGAAGTTCCCGCCCTGAAAAAGATCAAATCTTCCGTCCTGCGTCTGAAAACCGGCGATGAGATTGCACACGACCTCCTCCGGGAACGGCTCGCGGAACAAGGCTTCGAGAAGATGGACTTCGTCTCCGCGCCGGGGCAATACGCCATCCGCGGGGCCATCGTCGATATCTTTTCCTACGCGGACAACCAGCCTTACCGCATATCCTTCTGGGGCGACGAGATAGAGTCCATCCACCGTTTCAATACCAATACGCAACTTTCCACCGGGGAAACGGAGGAAGTCCAGATTATCGCCGACCTGTCCGCGGAAACGCAGGGTGCGACCGAAAATATCCTGCGGATTCTGCCGAAGGACAGCACGCTCTGGCTCGATTCGTCGGATATGTACCGCGAAAAACCATTCTTCGCGCTGACGGAAGCCTATCGGCGGGTGTACCTCGATATTCCCGTGTCCGCCGCTCCGGAAGATCCTGTCCAGTTCCATATCCAGCCGCAGCCGGTCTTCAACAAAAACTTCGAGTTGCTGGAAGCGGATATCCGCAGCCATATCGAAAGCGGCTACAAGGTGACGATTTTCGGCGATAAGGAATCGCAACTCGGGCGCCTTCGCTCGATTCTGGGGAAGGAAGGCGGCGTGCTGCCGGAATTTGTGTCGGGAAAGACCGTGCATCGCGGATTCATCGACGCGGATTACAAGATCTGCTGCTATTCCGACCACGAGATTTTCGACCGTTTCCAGCGCGTCAGCCTGCGGCGGACCGTCGAAAAGAGCGAGCAACTGACCCTGAACGACCTCAATTCCTTCAATGTCGGCGATTATATCGTGCACATCGACCACGGAATCGGTGTATTCGGCGGCCTGGTGCGGCTGAAAGACGATTTCGGTCGCGTCCGCGAAGTGGTGAAAATCACCTACAAGGACGGGGACGTGGTTTTTGTCTCCGTGCACGCGCTGCATAAGATTTCGCTCTACCGCTCCAAGGACGGTGAGGCGCCGAAAATCAACAAACTCGGCTCCAAGACCTGGACGGCGCTCAAGAACAGCGCGAAATCCCGCGTCAAGGACATCGCCAAGGACCTGATTCAGTTGTACGCCCGGCGCCGGGCCTCCAAGGGATTTGCGTTCTCTCCGGACAGTTACCTGCAGGAAGAACTGGAATCTTCCTTTATGTATGAGGACACCCCGGACCAGGAACTGGCGACCAAAGCCGTCAAGGAGGATATGGAGGATACTTGCCCGATGGACCGCCTCATTTGCGGCGACGTGGGCTTCGGCAAGACCGAAGTGGCCATCCGGGCGGCCTTCAAGGCGGTTTCCGACGGTAAACAGGTGGCGGTGCTGGTGCCTACGACCATCCTTTCCCTGCAACATTACAATACCTTCAAGGAACGCCTGGCGAACCTGCCCTGCACCGTGGAATACGTCAGCCGCCTGCGCAGCGCCAAGGAGGTTACGCACATCCGCGAAGAACTCGCCGCAGGGCGCATCGACATCCTGATCGGAACGCACAAAATCCTGGGCAAGGGCTTCGAATTCAAGGACCTGGGGCTGCTGATCATCGACGAGGAACAGAAATTCGGCGTCAGCGCCAAGGAAAAACTGCGGCAGTTCAAGAACAACGTCGATACCCTGACCCTCACCGCCACGCCGATTCCGCGGACCCTGCAGTTCTCCCTGCTCGGCGCACGCGATTTAAGCATCATCAATACGCCGCCGCCCAACCGCATCCCGGTCCAGACGGAAATCATCCTTTTCGACGAAAACGAAATCCGCGGCATCCTCAACTACGAACTGAACCGCGGCGGACAGATTTTCTTCCTACATAATAAAGTGGAGGAACTGGATTCGATTTACGACATCCTGCACCGGCTGGTGCCCGATATGAAAATCTGCATCGCGCACGGCCAGATGGAATCCACTGAACTGGAAAACCGGGTGATGGATTTTATGCGCGGCGACTACGACCTGCTGCTCTGTACCACCATCATCGAAAACGGCCTGGACATCCCCAACGCGAATACCATCCTGATCAACCAGGCGCAGAACATCGGCCTGAGCGACCTGCATCAGTTGCGGGGCAGGGTGGGGCGTTCCAACCGCAAGGCCTTCTGTTACCTCATCGTGCCGCCGCTGGTGAGCATCACCGAAGATGCGCGGCGCCGCCTCAAAGCCATCGAGGAATTTTCCGACCTGGGCAGCGGTTTCAACATCGCGATGCAGGACCTGGACATCCGCGGCGCAGGCAACCTGCTCGGGGCGGAGCAAAGCGGCTTCATCCTGGACATGGGCTTCGAGACCTACCAGAAAATCCTCTCCGAGGCGATGGAGGAACTGGGGGTGGAAAGCGGGCTTCCCGGGCGGCGCGGCCGGCGGGACACCTATGTCGAAGAATGTACCATCGAAACCGACCAGCCCGCGCTTATCCCCGATGATTACATCGACATCACCGCCGAAAAAATCCGCATCTACAAGCAACTGGACTCCATCAAGTCCGAAAAGGAACTCGAACAGTTCTCCCACCGGCTTCAGGACCGTTTCGGCAAATTCCCCGCCGAGGTGGGGAACCTCTTCACCGTGGTCCGCATCCGCAACCTGGGCGCGTCGCTGGGCTTTGAAAAAATCATCATCAAGAACGGGATGCTGATTATGTTCTTCATTGCCAACAAGATGATGAAGTATTACGAATCGCCGCTCTTCGCCTCCGTGCTGCAGAATATCACCGCGCACCCCGCGACCTTCGCCCTCAAACAGGTAGAAGACAAACTCAAGACCGTCTCCCGCGGCGTGGACAGCCTTGCCAAGGCCTACCAATACATCCAACTGTTGAATCAAAAATAATTTGTAACTTCGCAGATTGTGTGGTTATTGGTTGAAATTGGCAATACGGCGCTGAAGGCGGCCTGGAGCGATTCCCTCACCCTGGGGAAAATCTACCGCTATCAAGGCGAAAAGATGGTGGACTTCATCGTCTCGCTGACCGAACAGCAACGTCCGCAGGTGATGACCGTTGCGGCGGCGGAACCCGTCAGCGCGGAGACGGAGGCCATTCTGCGGGGATGCTGCAGCCACCTGATTTTCCTGGATTCGGAGCATCTGCAGGCCCTGGCGGGCTTCGACCTGCCGGATTACCTTTCCTGCGACCGCGCGGCCTCCATCGTCGCGGCACGCTTCCTTTTTCCCGGAAAAAGCAGTTGCATCTTCGATTTCGGCAGCACCCTGACCATCGATTTCCTCGATACCGCCGGCCGTTACCTCGGCGGCAACGTATCGCCGGGCTTCCGCACGCGCTTCAAGGCGCTGAACCGCTATTCCCGCTCCCTTCCGCTGGTGGATACCCCCGCGGCCGCCCCCGAACTGGGCAGCAGCGTGGAAAGTTCCATCGCCGCGGGCGTCGAGTCGGGAATGTGCTTCGAAATCGACGGATATCTGCGCTCGCGCCCCGAATCCATCGTGATTTTTACGGGAGGGGATGCAATTTATTTTGCCAAAAAGATGAAAAACTCCATCTTTGTAGTTTGTAACCTTGTTTTGATGGGGTTGGCTTTGATTACCGATGCGTTTGTCAGGAAGAATCTATAGGCTCCTGCTGGCGTTTTGCCTGCTCGTCCCGTTTTCCGCCAAGGCGGATGACGGTTCTCCCTCGTCGTATTCCCCGTACTCCATTTTCGGCATCGGCGACCTCCTGCTCCCCGGTACCGCCTATAACCACAGTATGGGTGGCGTGGGCATCGCCGTCCGCAACAGGAAATACCTGAACCCGCTGAACCCGGCCTCCGTGACCGCCCGCGATACCTTGGCGTTCATGGCGGATTTTTCCGTGCGCGGCGAGAACAAATACTTCCGCCAGGCGGGGATGAGTAGCGTCCATAACACATTCAGTATCAACGACTGCATCATTTCCTTCCCGATCTGGCGCAGCAGCGCGATGATGTTGGGTGTGCGGCCGCTTTCCTCGACGGGCTTCGCCTACCGGACGGAATACACCGATCCCGCCATCATCGGCAAAACGGGAAAAATCAATTATGAGGCGGAAGGCAGCGGCGGTCTGTACCAGGTGTTCCTGGGTGCCGGCGTCACCTTCTGGAAGCGGCTGTCGCTGGGCGCCGAGGCGAGTTACAGTTTCGGCAACATCCAGCACGAATACAGTCAGGTGTTTTCGGACGCCTCCTACAGCGGTGCGAATACCTACTACGAACTTTCGTTGCGCACGCTGACCGGAAAATTCGGTCTGCAATACGAACAGCCGCTCGGGAAGCGCGCCAAACTCTGCCTCGGCGCAACCTACCGCCTGGGCAACGATATCGGCGGCTTTGTGGAGAAGTACAAACTTTCCACCAGCACCGCTTCGTCGGATACGCTGTTCATTTCCATCGATACGCTCGCGAACCGCGCGATCAAGCCGCGGCTGGCCTCCGAACTCGGCGTGGGCATTTCCCTGCAGATTGACGACAAATGGATGCTGGCCTTCGATTATACCCGCTCCGACTGGACGCAGTGCCATTTCAGCGAGATCGACGGCTTCTCCGCCAATACCTCGACCTCTTCCGGCAAGTCGATTTTCTCCACGACCGTGTCGGAGTCGTTCCGCCTGGGCTTCGAAATCGTGCCCAACCGCAACGACATCCGATATTATATGCGCACCTGCGCGTATCGCGGGGGTCTCTACTACAAACGGGATTACTTCAAACTGGACGGGTACGACATCCATTCCTTCGGCCTGACGCTGGGGATGACCCTCCCGGTTTTCCGCTGGCACAACGGGCTCACCGTGGCGCTGGAAGTGGGGCAGCGCGGCAGTGTGGCAAACAATTTGATAAGGGAAAGGTATTTCAACTTTTCCGTGGGCCTGAATATCTTTGATATCTGGTTCCAGAAACCGAGGTACGAATAAAAACTGAAAGAGATATGAAAAAAACGTTTTTGATTTTCTTTGCCGTGATGGCCGCCGGATGGACCTCCGGTGCGCAGGGCAGGTTCGGTGCAGACAGTGCGGAATGCATCAAATACCTCTCGTACTATGAAGAATACTTCAAGCAGAAGAGTTACGGCGATGCGCTGAACAACTGGCGCAAGGCCTACAGCCTCTGCCCGCACTCCTCGCGGCAGACCCTCCTGATCAACGGAGCCACCCTGCTCCGCCAGGTGATTGCCAAGAATTCCCGCAACGCCCTCTACCGCGAGGCGCTGGTGGATTCCCTGCTGACCCTGAGCAACGAGCGCGTGCAGTACTTCCCCAAGTACGCCGTTCCCGCCTACAATGCCAAGGGACAGGACCTGTACAACTATCAGCGGAACGAGCCGGAGAAACTCTACAAGGGCTTCGAGGAAATCATCGCGAACAACGGTCCCGCCACCAAGGTCACCTTCTTCCAGTATGATATGAAGGCGGCGCTCGACCTCTTCCAGGCAGGCAGCCTGAATGCCGAGGACATCATCGCCCTGTATAGCCGCAACGTGGAACTCATCGACCAGGTGGCCACCAAGACGGAGACCGAGGCCAACCAGAAGGCCGACGTGAAAAAGGCGGTGGAGACGCTCTTTGCGTCCAGCAAGGTGGCTTCCTGCGACGAACTCGTCTCCCTGTTCAGCCCCCGCTTCGAGGCGGATCCGACCAACGTGACCCTGGCCACCCAGATCATCAAGATGTTAAGCCAGACCGAGGGCTGCATCGACAACGAACTGTTCCGCAATGCGCTGACGGTGATGCACAAGAACGCCCCGTCGCACAATTCGGCCTATATGCTTTACCGTCTGAATCTGTCCCAGGGCAACAACGACGAGGCCTACGCCTATATGGAGGAAGCCATCGCCTATCCCGAGTCCGACGATGAGCAGGATGCGGATTACCTCTATGAACTGGCGACCACCTACTTCAAGAACGGACAACTGGCCCGTGCTTACGGTGCCGCCCGCAAGGTGACCGACCTCGACCGTGACGGCGACAAGACCGGCAAGGCCTATATGCTGATGGGCCAGATCTGGGGTTCCGTCAGTTGCGGTGGCAACGAGGTGGAGGCCCGCGCCCACTTCTGGGTGGCCTGCGACCTGATGAACAAGGCCGCCGCCGCGGATGCTTCGCTCGCCGACGAGGCGCGCCGTCTGAGCGGCAGTTACAGCGTCTATTTCCCGAACACCGGCGACGCCTTTATGTACGGCCTGGTGAAGGGACAGTCCTATACCGTGAACTGCGCCGGTATGTCCGCCGTCACCACGGTCAGAACGAAAGACTGATTTGACCCTGCGCCTCATAGAGCATTTGAAGTTGGCAACCGCGCTTGCGGTTGCCCTCTTCGTTGTTTCCTGTAAGAGCAAACTGGCCGAGGCGGAGCGGATCGACCCCTCGAAAGCCCCGTCCCAGGAGGTGCGCGGAATGTTCGCCGCCAACAGCACGAACGGGAACCTTACGATGCGCGCGGAGGCGCCGCTGATGCAGCGTTTCGAAACGGACACCACGACGCTGGAACTCTTTCCGGAAGGTTTTTCCGTCTATGCCTATACCGCCGAAGGTTTGCTGGAAACGGTGATTACCGCGGACAAGGCCCGGCACCTGGCGGACAAGCGTTTCAAGGACCAGGAGTCCTGGCAGGCGTTCGGCAACGTAGTCGTCCGCAACGTCATCAAGCAGGAACGGATGGAGACGGACACCCTCTACTGGAACAAGGACAAGAACGAAATTTACACCGACTGCTACGTGAAGATGTACTCCCCGAGCGGTTTTATGCAGGGTTACGGGATGCGTTCCGACGACCGTGCCCGCAGTGCGATTATCCATCGTCCCTTCGACAGTTTCGGCTATACGGTACAGGATACGACGGAGGTCGTCATCGACTCCGTGAATTTCATCGGGCCTTTTTTGCGAAAATAACAGGAAAAATTACTATCTTCGCACCCCAATATCGTTTTTAATCAAAAAGCTACAATAATATGGCAGTACTTCAGAAAATGCGCGACAAGTTCGGTCTTGCGATTTCGATTATTATCGCGCTGTCTCTACTGTATTTCATCGCCCCTATGGACGATCTGATGAACATGTTCGGCGCCCGGAAGACCACCGTTGGCGTCATTTCCGGCAAGAAAATCTCCTATGAAGACTTCAACGCCGAGACGGAAAAATTCAAGACCGTCGCGCGGATGAACGGCAACGAGGCCGGTGACGAGGACAACTTCCGCAACATGGCCTGGGATTATCTCATTTACCGTTATCTCTTCGTGGAGAACGCCAAGAAGGCGGGCATCACCGTAGGGGACGCCGAGTTGGTGGACTGCATCAGCGGCGAGCACATCTCTCCCGTCCTGGCGGGCAACCGTCTCTTTATGGGTGCCGACGGCCAGTTCTCCATGGATAACCTCAACGCGCTCATCAACGGTGCGGCGGAGCAGATGGAATTCAGCGTTTACTGGAAATATCTCCAGAATACGGTCAACATCCAGCAGTATGTCTCCAAGTATGCGTCCCTCTTCGTGAACGGCGCCGTCTGCAACGACCTTCTCGCAAAGGCGGAGATGGCCTTCAACAACGGCATCGCGGACGTGGACTATGTGGAATACAGTTATCCTTTCATCACCGATACGACCATCGTCGTGAAGGATTCCGAAATCAAGACATACTACAACGAGCACAAGGAGAACTATAAGCAGGCCGAGAGCCGTGACCTGGAATTCGTCCTCTACGAAGTCGCTCCTTCCGCCAAGGATATCGCCAAGGCGTCCGACGCCATCAACGAAGTCTACGACGAGTTCAGCGCCACGCAGAAGATGAAGAACTTCCTCTCCAAGAACTCCGACAAGCCCTACACCGATACCTGGTACAAGGCGGGGGAACTGAACAGCGTTTCCGCCCAACTTGACAAGCAGGTGTTCACCGAGGGCAAGACCGTGACCGGCATCGTCCGTGACGGAGACACCTTCCGCGCCGCCCGCGTGATGGAGTCCGCCCTGGTGCCCGATTCCGTCTATGTCAAGCACATCCTCCTGCAGGGGACCGCGATGAACAAGGCCGACAGCCTGCTCGCCCTCCTGAAAGGCGGTGCCGATTTCGCCGACCTGGCCACCCGTTTCTCCGCGGACCAGAATTCCGCTGACGGAGGCGTGAAGGGCAACATCGGCTGGATGACCCAGACTTATATGATTCCCGGCTTCGAGTCCGTGCTGACCGCCGCCGTGGGCAAGCCCTATGTCGTCAAGACGATGTACGGCAACCACATCGTCGAGGTTGGCAGGCGGACCACCCCCGTTGCCAAGAAGAAAGTGGCGGTCCTGGAGAAGGAAGCCTACGCCAGCAGCGAGACGCACAATGTCGTCTATGCCGACGCCAAGCGGCTTGCCATTCTCTCCGGCGGCAAGGTGGAAGGCTATCGCGCCGCCGTGGATTCCCTGGGCGTCTATTCCCAGAAACGCGCCAAGGTGAGCCGCAGCAACACCCGTTACGGTTCCGCCGAAGATGCCGGCAAGGCCGTGGCCCGCTGGGCCTTCGAGGCCAAGCCCGGCAAGGTTTCCGACGTCATCGAGATCGGCGGCTACTATGTAGTGGCGGCGGTGACCGGTGCCCGCGAAGAGGGTTACACCCCCGTGGCCGAGGTTTCCGAAGGCATCAAGAATACCCTTTATACCCGTAAACTGCACGACAAGGTGAAAGCCGAGGTGGCGGAGAAGATCGCCGGAAAGACGACCCTCGCCGAAGTGGCGGAAGCCCTGGGCGGCAGCGTCTCCTCCGAGAAAGAGGCCTCCCTGGCTACCGGACGCGGGGCGTTCGAGCCTGCGCTCGCCGGTGCCGTGCTGGCCGCGAAGGAAGGGGAACTCTCCGGTCCCGTGGCCGGTGCCCGCGCCGTATATGTCTTTACCGTGGCGAACCGTCAGGAGCAGGCCTTCTACACCAAGGAGGACGCCCAGACCGAAACCGCACAGAAGGCCCAGTACTGCACCCGCTTCTTCGAGCCGGTGATGAGCAAGGCCGCTGATGTTAAAGACTATAGGGCGAGATTCTTTTAGTAGAAAATCCGCTTAAGTATACATTTCTTATGAGGGTGACTAATAAGTTATTATTGGTCACCTTCTTTTTTTTGTGCGCGGACGCGAGCATTGGCAGCTCGCCCCCGGAAGTTTCCGTTCGCTGCGCT
>LXOW01442724.1_pt1 | contig 21678 bp, 17 predicted proteins | sample 1368591 | NCBI WGS metagenome assembly LXOW01 (sample SAMN04884650, study PRJNA319009) | bovine gut metagenome | isolation source: Cow rumen | host: Bos taurus | place: Italy: Legnaro (PD) | collected 2014-07-09
AACCCGGACAGCACTCCCGCCTCAACCTGCAGTATATCATCGACTACTTCACCCATGGGGAGCCGGTAAAGATGCCCGAGAAGCTCTTCCCCATCGATATCAAGAGAATTCTGCTGAACCGTATGCGCTTCAGGCTGGATCTGCCGGAGCATCACCCGTGGCCTTATGAGCACGGAGTGAACATACTGCATCAGGACTGGCGCGAGATACGGGGCCGTGTGACGGGGCTGCATGTGGAAGGCGATAATATACTGTGCCATCCGCGGCGCCTGAGGACAGTGGAACGTAGCGGCTTCAGGGTCGACGAAGTACGTGCCGACATGCATATTTGTCCCTATGAGATTGCCATCCGCGACGCCGAAGCCCGCACGCCGGGGGGACACCTGACGGCCGACATGACGCTGAAATTCGACGGCTGGGACCACATGATGCCTTACGAGCACATGGTGATCCACGAGATACAGCTGCACGAGGGCTCCCATGTGCCGGTGAGCGACATCGCCTACTGGGTACCCTTCCTGTGGGGCGTGGAGAGCGAGGTAGAGGGCGAAGGAACCCTGTACGGTCCGCTCGACAACTTGGATGTTCAGGCGACACTGCAGTGGGGCCTCGCATCACAGCTCACTACTTCGGCCCATATCAGCGGCCTGCCGGTGATGGACAGCGTCACCGTGGCCTTCGACATCGACCGCCTACGCTGCACGGCCGACGACATGGAACCTTTCCTGTGCATTGTGGAGGACCGCAAGACCCAGGACGGGATAGCGAAAGTGATGAGGGATGCCGGTTATGCGGACCTCACGGCGCGGATGCACGTCGGCCTGCACCATCCCCTCACAGCCAATATCGCCATGGTGACAGGGTTGGGCGACCTGCGTGCCGACGCCTCGATACGTCCCACCCGACGGGGTGGCATAGACTTCGAGTTAGCCGCCGAGAGCGACGGATTGGCATTGAAGATGATCCAGAACGAGTGGGTGAGCCGCACAGGATTCTCGGTGAATACCCACGGTACGTGGCGCAATACCAAGGACCTGAACACACTGCGGGCTGAGTTGCAAGGTGATCTGCTGGGCTGTGTGGTACGCGGCCAGCGGCTGGCACCTATCAGCCTCGAAGGCAAGATAACACGCGGCCTGGGAGAGGTGTCGGTAACGTCGACCGACAGCCTGGCCTGTCTCACGCTCAAGAGCCGCTTCGACATGGGCGACAGCGTGAAACGGCTGCAGGCCGACCTTGGCGTGGCGCGTTTCGATGCAGCGGCCTTCGGGCTGATACAGCCGAAAGAACCGTCGAAAGAACAAAAAGACAAAGAAGCGAAGAGCCAAAGAGTTATTATCAGCACCACGGCGGCCCTGCGTGCCGAAGGCACCAGCGTGGACGAGATGGAAGGTGAGCTGCATATGAACCACACCCATTTCGGCAACATCGCCATGGAGCGGCTGTGCCTGACGGCCGACGCCCACGAAGGGAGGAAAGAGGTGCACCTGAAGAGTGACCCCGTGAACTTGAATGTCACGGGACATTTCCACTATAGCGACCTGCCTCTGATCGGGCGTCAACTGCGCCACCAAATACTGCCGCACGACTTGGCAGGCGACGACACCCTCAGCGCCGACGAGACGGCCCGGCTGGCTGGCAGCCAGCTGAGCATGCACCTACGCTGGAACGATGACGGAAGTTTCCTGCAGGGCATCTCCGACAACCTGCAGATTGCCCGCGGCACACGGCTCGACGCCAGCTACAGCGCTGCTGAGCAACTCAAGGTGGTGCTGCGCAGCGACTCGGTAAGGGCCGGCGGCGTGCTGCTCGACGGCATAGGCATAAGCTCCCGCCCCTCGGCCGACGGCTATATGGTGGAACTCGAGACACAGGAGATAATCGTCGGCACCCTGCCGCTGATGGAACGGGCCTCGGCAAACCTCACCAGTAACACAGAGCGTATGCTCCTGGACTTCGCCTGGGGCAACGAGGACAGCCCCACCGACGGCGACCTGCGGCTGCAGATGCGCGAAGGCAACATCAATGTGCTTAAAGGGGGCTTCACCATCGCCGATATCCCCTGGGAGCTGCAGGCCGACAGTGTGAGAGCGAAGATCGGAGAAAAGAGCGTGGAGGGCGAGAGGATTGCACTGGTGAGCGAGGAGCAGTCGGTGATGGCCAAGGTGAGGCTGCAGCACCGCAAGAACGACTGCATAGAACTGAACTTCGACAACTTCAACATAGAACCACTGGTGGCCATCGTAACCGGCGACCTGGCGCTGGCCGGCCGTGTGGACGGCCACTTCTACCTCTATGGCCTGACCGAGACCCCCTATTTCAACGCCAACCTGGTGGTGGACAGCTGCGTACTGAACCGGCAGCCGCTGGGTGACGTGAGGCTGCAAAGCCACTGGAATGCCGAGTTGAACCTGCTGAGCCTTAACTTGGCGGGCGATCAGGTGGACGCCACAGGATGGATAGAGTTGGGCAACAAAGAGCCTGCCATCAACTTCAACGTGGGCTTCAACGACTTCGACCTGCGGGTGGCGGCCCCCTGGCTGGGCGAGGTAGCCGACCGCCTCGAGGGTCGTCTGCATGGCGACCTCGACATCACAGGCACCACCGCACAACCCAAAGTGGAGGGCGAGGCCTACGTGGAAGAGGGTGTGCTGGGACTGAAAGCCACAGGCGTGACCTACTATATCGACGACACGATAACCTTCAGCCGCCACCAGGTGAACCTCGACCAGTTTGTGCTACGCGACTCGCGCGGCGACACCGCCGTCATGGACGGAAGCATCAGCTACCGCGACCTGAACGACATACGACTCGACGTGCATGCCGGCACCGACAACCTGCTACTGCTCGACCTGCCGCAGGGCGAAGCTTTCCGCGGCAGCGTGCTGGCGTCGGCCGAGGCCTACGTCAGAGGGCCTGTCGACAACCTGAGCATCACGGTAAGCGCCCGCACCAACCCAGGCTGCCGCCTCACAGTGCCGGTAAGCGACCAACGTCATGTGCAGGAGCAGAACTACATCACCTTCGTGAGTGACCAGACATCTGCACAACCAGGTCAAACGACAACCAGACAATCGTCGGGTCGTGTCAATCTGGAAGTGGACCTGACCATCACCCCCGACATGCAGCTGTATCTGCCCATGGACTTCAGCGAGGTAACGGCCAAGGTGAGTGCCAGCGGCAACGGCGACATGCACCTGACCATGGCAGGCGGAGAGGAACCCCAGATACTGGGCAGCTACGAGTTCACCTCGGGCACCATGAAGCTGGGCCTAATGACGGTGATAGAGAAAACCTTCGCCATCGAGAGCGGAAGCAGTCTGGGATTCCAGGGCAACGTGCCCGACACCCGCTTCGACCTGCGGGCTGTATACTCGCAGCGTGTCAACCTGTCGACCCTCACAGGCACCACCTCCGACGTGGGAGGAAGCCAGAAATACCTGCAGGTGGAGGATATCATCGCCATCGCCGGCACCCTGCAGGATCCCACCATCAACTTCGACATACGACTGCCCAACGCCGACGCCAGCGTGGAGGAGGAGGTCTTTGCCTATATCGACCGCAACAACGAACGCGACATGCTCAACCAGGCGGTGTCGCTGCTGGTGCTGGGCCATTTCTACAACGCCAACGCCATGGCAACTAACGGTAATTTAGCCACTTCGGGCAGCATCGGCGCCCTGTCGAGTTTACTCACCGATATGGTGAAGGTGGTGGATATCAACGTGGATTACAAGGCCGCCAACGAGATCACCAAGGAGCAGATCGACGTGAATATCAGCAAAGACTGGGGCCGCTGGTATATAGAGAGTACGCTGGGCTACGGCGGCGAGAGCCGCGAGCTGGCGGCCGATTACAACTACGGCGCCGTCATCGACGCTCTGGTAGGCTACCGCCTCAGTCCCTTGGTGCACCTCTACGCCTACAACCGCACCAACACCAACGACTATACCCGTATGGACCTGCCCTACAAGCAGGGCTTGGGACTGAAACTGACCAAAGACTTCAACAACTGGAAAGATTTGTTCAAGAGGAAGTGATGAGTAATGAGTGATTAGTGATGAGTGAATAGTGATTAGTGAAAAGGGGGATAGCCTAGAAAAAAAAGAAAAATGGAAAAATGATAATTAAAAAGATTATACTACGAAAGATGTTTCGGCTAGTGTTTTGCGCCAGCCTATTTTTCATTTTTCATTTTTCACTTTTCACTTCGGCTCGGGCCCAGGTGGACTACAGCGTGGATTCGCTGCGGGTAGTCGATGCGGAGTGGAGCGTAGACACGCTGGAGGGTTTCTACCTGAAGCGTTACCAATTTGGAGAGGGGACCCTCTTCTGCTCGGCGCAGCACCTATGTGTCATCGAGATTCCGGCACGGTCGCACCGTCGTCTGGCTTTCGTCCATGACACCACCCTCACTGAGGTATCCGTGCTGGCACAGCGTCAGCATGCCTATGCCGCCATCAACGGTTCCTACTTCGACATGGAGCGTGGCAACCCTGTGTGCTACCTGCGTATCGACGGCGTGGCCGTGGGAGAAAACACCCCTGCCAAGGAGGATTCGGTACGCCGCAAATACTACCAGCACGCCACCCTGCTGCTCGACGGCGGGCGACCCCTGCTGACGGTGCCCGACAGCAACCGCCTGTGGGAAGAGACGCTGAAAGAAAACGATGTGATGACGGCTGGTCCCATGCTGCTGCGCGACGGCAAGACGGTGCCACAACGCGATGACCGCACCTTTGTCACCCGACGGCACAACCGCACGGCCTTAGGCCTGCGGCCCGACGGCACCACGCTACTGGTGGTCGTCGACGGGCGCTTCAAGCACCAAGCAGAAGGTTTTTCTCTGTTCGAATTGCAACGGGTGATGCGGTGGCTGGGATGCACCGAAGCCATCAATCTCGACGGTGGAGGAAGCAGCACGATGTATGTACACGACCGCCCCTGCGACGGGGTGGTGAACTACCCCTCAGACAATCGGCGCCACGACCACGAAGGACAACGTCCCGTAAGCAACGCCATATTGGTGTTGTAATCCTACCCTACTACTTGGCGATATCGTTGGGATCAATCGTGCCACGTTCGTGACTCTCGATGCAACCGCGGGTAGCGGTAGTAAGCGAAGCACACGAGACATCGGAATTGACATACACCTCACTCTCATACACATTGTTTTCCGACACACGCTCGTAGCAATAGCAGGTCTTGCCGTCGCACGAGGCGAGGGCGACACAGGCCAACACGGCCAGGGGAATCAAAACTTTCTTTTTCATATAACTATTTTATTACTATCTCATCCATGAAAAGCCAAGCCTGCTCGCCGGCCGAGATGTGCCAGTCGGGCAGAAGACCGTAGTTCTCGACGGTAATCCTAATGTATTTGGCGGTAGCCTTACTGTGCACGCCGAAGAGCTGCGTTGTGCTCTCCTCCTGCTGACTATGGCCATATACCTTTTTCTGCTCAAGCCGCTCCCCATAGGGGTGCCAGTTCTTGCCGTCGGTGCTGTATTCTACCTTGAGGCTCTTGGGATAGAATATCCAGGAGCGCATATTCTGCAGGCAGTTCACACCCACCATCCTGACCATCTGCTCCTTGTCGAGTTCCACCACAGCCACCATATCGCCCTGCCAGCCCTGCCAACCACCGATGCGGTAGTTGGTGGTGCCAAAGATGCGGTCGACCATCCCCTCCGGGCCGTTCTCGGTGTACTGAGGAGCCGGTTGGGTGAGATATGTTACATGCTTGTCAGTCTGGGTCTTAACCTCGACGTGGCGTACCGTCTGCGAAGGCAGCAGGCCGTCCCAGCAGGCCATAGTATCAGACACGCGGTCGCGTGTGCTCTGCATGCGCCAGTCGGCAAAGACGGGACAAGGTGTGATGCGAAGGGAATCGGGGCAGGTGATAGTGGAGAGCGAAGAGTGGAAAGTGGAGAACGAAGAGTTGAATATCGGTTTCGTCTCTACCCAATGGCCACTGCCGGGGCATACCTCGTAGCGGCCGAGGGCGGCGAGGACATACCATGCGCTCATCTGGCCGCAGTCTTCGTTGCCACAGAGACCGTCGGGATGCGAGGTGTAGAGTTCGTTGAGGATGCGGTGCACGTAGTGCTCGGTCTTCTCGGGTTGTCCAAGAAGGGCATAGAGCCAAGCGGCATGATGCGAGGGTTCGTTGCCATGGGCATACATGCCGATGAGGCCTGTGACATCGGCTTGGTTGCGTCCGCTCATGGCGTCGCGGTTCTCAAAGAGGTTGTCGAGGAAAGCGAGGGCTTTCTCCTTGCCACCGATGCGTTCCACCCACATGTCCAAATCGTGTGGCACATAGGTGCTGTATTGCCAGGAGTTAGCCTCGGTGAAGTGGTTGTTGACCTCGGTAGGGTCGAAGGGGGTGAGCCAGGCGCCGTTGCGTTTGGGGTGGGCGAAGCCGTTGCTGTCGATGACATTGTGCCAGCTTTGGCTGCGGATCCAGTAGGTACGTGCGGTCTCCTTATCGCCGGCAATTTCGGCCATCTGGGCGATACACCAGTCGTCGTAGGCGTATTCGAGGGTCTTGCTGACGCTCTCGTTGTCGACCTCGGACGAGAGATAGCCCTGGCGGGCATACTCACGCTGTTCGGGGGTGCGGTTGCTTGTAGCCACCATGGCGTCGAGCAACTGATGGGGTGTATAGCCGGCCAAGGTGCCGTCTTCCTCATGCAGGTAGTGGTAGGCCTCGAGCATCATGGGCACAGCGTGGTAGCCTATCATGCAGTGGGTCTCGTGGCCGGCCAGTTCCCACATGGGCAGTTCGCCACCCTGCTCATAGTTCTTCATGGCAGTATAGACGAGGTCGACGGTACGTTCCGGTTCTATCTGCGTGAGCAGAGGGTGCAGGGCGCGGTAGGTGTCCCAGAGCGAGAAGACGGTATACACTTCCCTACCCTCGTCGGCGACATGTATCTTGCCGTCGGTACCACGGTAGCGGCCGTCCTCGTCGCTCCAGAGGTAAGGGGCGGTCATACAATGGTAGAGGGCGGTGTAGAAGCAGCGGCGCTGTTCCTTGCTGCCGCCTTCGACGCGGAGCTTTCCGAGGGCTTCCTCCCAAGTTTGGTCGGCGGCGCGGCGGGCGTCTGCAAAAGTATGGTAACGGGCGGTGATAAGATTGCCTATGGCGCCGTCGATATCCACGCCGCTGATGGCCACCTGCAACTCAAGGCGCTTGGTACCGTCGGGCAGGCGGACGAGGGCCTGGGTGGAGTCGGCATTGAAGACGACATCGGTGAGGGGGACATCGCCGCGGATGGCGAAGAATAGATACTGATGAGGGTTCCAGTCGCTGCTTTCGCGCCAACCCACGAGCATACCGTCGTGCAACCGAATCTTGCCACTCAGCAGCACGTCACGATGCCGCAGGTCGATGACGAAGGCGTTGCCGCGGTCGTCGGCATAGGTATAGGCGTGGTAGGCCACGCGGCGGTCGGCGGTAAGCTCGACGATAGTGTTGGTGCGGTCGAGCAGTACCTTATAGTATCCCGCGCGGGCGGTCTCGTTCTTATGCAGGAAATGCGACTTATAGTTCTCTCTCCACTCTCCACTCTCCACTCTCCACTCTCCACATACCGGCATCAGGAGCAGGTCGCAGTAGTCGGCGCAACCGGTGCCGCTGAGGTGGGTGTGGCTGAAGCCAAAGATGGTGTCATCGCTGTAGTGGTAGCCACTGCAACCATCCCAGCCGTCGAGACGTGTGTCGGGCGAAGGCTGTATCTGGCCGAAGGGCACGATGGCGCCGGGGAAGGTGTGGCCGTGCCCGTCGGTACCCACCATGGGGTTGACATAGGAGGTGAGGCGCTTATCGCCACAAGCGACAAAAAGGAATGCCGACGCTATGATAATGAATAATCTTTTCATTTGCCTTAACTACTGTCTACTTAACTACTCTTTCGGCATCTTTATCAGTGCGGCGGCACCGAGGATGGCCACCTCGTTGGCACGGAGCTCGCTGGTGCGTATCTGGCATCTGCCCTCATAGATGTTGAGCAGGTATTTTTCAAACGCAGCACGCAGGGGTTTCAATAGAGGCTCGCCCACCTGGGTGGGACCGCCCATAAGGAAGATAGCCTCAGGAGCCGAAAAGGTGACGCTGTTGGCCATGGCCATACCCAGCTGGTCGGCCACAATCTCCCATGTCTTCAGTGCTACAGGGTCGCCTTGGTGTGCCAACTCGCCAATCATCTTGCTGGTGACATCGGCAGTGACAGGGACACCCTTCAATTCGCAGTAGGTCTGCACGATGCCGCGGGCCGAGGTGTAGGTCTCGAGACAGCCTGCGCGGCCGCAAGAACAGGGACGGCCATGGGGTACAAGGATATTATGACCCAACTCGCCGGCACCGCCGGTACTTCCATGCACAAGCTTGCCGTCGACCACGATGCCGCTACCCACACCGGTGCCAAGAGTAAACATAATGAAATGTTTCAATCCGCGGGCGCCTCCGTAGATATATTCGCCATAGGCGGCGGCATTGGCGTCGTTGCTGAGCACCACCGGCACAGGGAGGTACTTGTGTATCTCCTTGCCGAAATCCAACACCCCTTTGATGGTGAGGTTGGGGGCATTGTCTACGCAACCGGTGTAGAAGTTGCCGTTAGGGGCGCCAATACCGATGCCTTCCAGCTCGACAGCATGGCCATCGATAGCACGCTGGTCTTCCATCATGACCTGTATCTCGCGCATCATGTCGCGCACATAAGGTTCCAGTTCCGTATAGGCGTTGGTCGGGATACTCCGACGCTGTACAATCTTGCCGCTCTCGGTCACCATACCCATGTCGGTATTGGTGCCACCCATATCTACTCCAATAGAATATTTCATGTCGTAGCAATTGAATTAGATTGCAAAAATACGCACTTTTTCCGACATGGCAAAAAAAAGAAGCGACGCCTTCCAAAGACATCGCTTCAAAGTGTTGATTTCAAACCTTCTGGTTAGAAACGGTAGCGGATACCGAGGGCGCCGCCCCAGCCAAAGCCGCTATGGCCGATGAAGTCCCACTGCGGACGGAAGTCGAGCGTAAACTGAAAAGGAATGGCCGAGGGATTGAACTCGAGACCGATCTGGGCGAGCACGCCGAGACCGAAGCCGTCGTTGTAATGTTCGGCACCGTCGCTGGTGTAAAGACCAAGGCTGGCACCGACGCCGGCGAACCAACCAAAATCACTACCGAGGTCCCAGGTCCACTGATAAATGCCATTCAGGTTGATATAGCTCCAGTGATGGCCACCAGCAAAGCCAAGGTCGGTCTCAAGACGGTTGCCACCGAGGCCCCACATAGCCGAAAGTTCAGCGCCATAACCGGCACCATAAGCACCACGGATACCGAGATCCTGAATCTGTGCATTGGCTGTACCCAAAGTAAAAACAGCCACAATTGCAATAATAATTTTCTTCATTGTTTGTTATGTTTTAGAGTGTTATACTATTAGCTCGGGTTTTCTTAACAGACGCAAAGATAAGTTAATTTTTCAAAACAGCAAGGAAATCGTAAAAAAAATCGTAATTTTGCAGCCAATTATGAGTATTATCTTAGCCATAGAATCCAGTTGCGACGACACATCGGCGGCGGTGCTTCAAGACGACCGTCTGTTGAGCAACGTCATCGCCAGCCAGAAAGTACATGAACAGTACGGTGGCGTGGTGCCCGAGTTGGCTTCACGTGCCCATCAACAAAATATCATTCCCGTGGTCGATGCCGCCATCCGTCAAGCCAACATCGCCAAAGAAGACATTGACGCCATCGGCTTCACCCGCGGCCCGGGCTTGTTAGGCTCGCTATTGGTGGGCGTAAGCTTCGCCAAGAGTTTCGCCACGGCGCTGAACATCCCCCTCATCGAAGTGAACCACCTGCAGGCCCATGTGCTGAGCCACTTCATCGATCGCGGTGAACCCAAGCCGCAGTTTCCCTTTATATGCCTATTGGTCAGCGGGGGACACACACAAATCCTGCTCCTTAAAGACTACTTCGACATCGAATGTCTTGGTACTACCATCGATGACGCGGCGGGCGAAGCCATCGACAAAGCTGCCAAAATCATGGACTTGGGCTATCCTGGAGGTCCCGTCATCGACCGTCTCGCCAAAGAAGGCGATGCCGATGCGTACAAGTTTGCCACCCCACATATCGAGGGTTACAACTACTCCTTCTCGGGTATCAAGACCTCGTTTCTCTACTTCCTGCGCGACAAGTTGAAGGAAGAGCCCGACTTTATCGAACAACATAAGGCCGACCTCTGTGCCAGCATCCAGAAGACCATCGTCAGTTTCCTGCTGAAGAAGGTGGAGCGGGCTGCTTTGGACCATAAGGTGCGGCAGGTAGCCATTGCCGGCGGTGTAAGTGCCAACTCATTCCTTCGCAGCGAGCTGCAACGTATCTGCCAAAAACACCACTGGCAGGCTTTCATACCACCCTTCCAATTCTGCACCGACAACGCCGCCATGGTGGGTATAGCCTCCTACTTCAAGTATCTCAAAGGCGATTTCGCTGACATTTCACTCCCACCCTACACTCGATAAAAATGAAGAATGAAGAATTAATAATGAAGAATTTGGCTGCCGCAGTCCAATTGAGAAAAATCATTTGCGTCAGCATATTCTTCATTCTTCACTCTTCACTCTTCACTTCACTCCGGGCCCAGGACATGCACTTCTCTATGCTTGACCTCGACCCATTACTTTTCAATCCCGCTTATGCGGGATTCTTCGACGGTACAGGCCGTTTCGGCGCCGTATACCGCAACCAGTGGGCTTCGGTGAGCACCCCTTTCCAGACCTTTACCGCCACGGCAGAGTTTAGCCTGATGCGCAGCAGCCGCAACCGCAACGGGCTGAACGGAAGTCTCTGGATAAGCAGTGACCGCGCCGGTACACTCAATTACGGCTCCACCACCGCCAGCGCCATCGTGTCGTGGTTTCAGGCACTGGGTGACGGCGCCAACCTCATCTCCATCGCCCTTGAAGCCGGCATAGGACAGTCGGGATTCAACATCGAGAACCTCTCCATGACCGACGGCACTGAGAGTTTTCCTCGCACCCACGCCTTCTACCCCACCCTTGGCGCCGGCGTGGCCTGGTTCTCCCAATGGAGCGAGACGCTCTACACCAAGACAGGGTTCTCTATGCGCAACATCAACGAACCCGACATCAGCTATTTCGGCACCACCGACTCACGGTTGGCCCGCAAATGGAATCTCTATACCCGGGCCGAGTGGCGCAACTTCTCAAAAGTTAGCTTTCTTCCCGTCATAGGATTCCAACATCAAGGGCGTTTCAATGAACTGGTTTACGGATGCGACGTGCGTTGGTATGCCAACGAGAGCCCCCGCGACTATCTGGTATTTAGTGCCGGCCTACTGGCCCGCCACGGTGACGCCGCCGCCATCAACGTCGCCGTACTTTGGCACGAATGGACCTTTGCCTTCTGCTATGACGCTAACCTTTCGCGCTTAGCCGAAGCCAGCCACACCTTTGGAGCCTTCGAGGTGGGCATACTCTATCTGATGAGCAAAAAAGACAAAACCAAAAGCGCACTACCATGTCCCATCATATAGGCCTCACCCTCCTAACCCCTCTCCTATAAAGAGAGGGGTATAGATAGAACCGTCTAAATGATAAAGAAAAAGAACATACAATTACTGCTACTATTCCTAGCATTCTACTTCCCTCTCCTCCCAGGAGAGGGGCTGGGGATGAGGCTCTGGGCTCAGTACAAGGTAGTGCATCTGAGCAAGCCCTACAATACCGCTGGCAGCGAAACCGGTGCCCTGCGCATGGGCGACACCGTATTGGTCTATGCCTCCATGCCGCCCGCCTCCGATAAAGTTGGCACCTTCGGATTCAATTCCCCTTTGATGCAACTCTACCAGGCCCGCATCAGCCGCGACGGCAAGGTGGCGAAGCCCAAACCCAACCGGTGGGGACTCAATAGCAAGAAAGACCATACCGGCAACCTCTGCCTCGATCCTTGGAGTAAAGACATCTACTTCACTCGCTCCAATATAGAAAATCTGCATAGCGACATCTGGACGGCCCAAAAACAGAAACGCGGCTGGGAGAAGCCCAAGCAGCTACACGGTGCCATAAACCACAAGCAATACACCGCCACCCACCCCACCATAGGACGGCAAAAAGACAGCACCCTGCTGCTCTATTTCGTCAGCGACCGCCCAGGCGGATGCGGCGGCATGGATATCTGGTATTCTATTATCAAAGACGGAGTAGCCCAAGAGCCTGTCAACCTCGGGCCGCAGGTGAACAGTAGCGCCGACGAATACACACCCTTCTACGACCAGCCGAATGGCGTGCTCTACTTCAGCAGCGACAGGGATGGCGGTCAGGGAGGATTCGACATCTACTGTGCCGTAGGTGAACGCAACACATGGAAGAAAGCCGAGCCCGTATGCAACTGCCTTAATAGCGAACAAAACGACCTCTACTTCACCATCACCGACCACGATCCGGCCACTGGCATCCCCACCGGCGGCTACTTAGCCAGCAATCGCGCTGACAGCTACTTCCTCAACGACTCCATGTGCTGCAACGACCTGTACGAGTGGAAAGTGGATAGTGCAAAGTGGAAAGAAAAAATAGACACTGCCATCCTTGCACAACAAGATACCTCTCATCTTTCACCTCTCACCTCTCACCTTTCACCTTTTACCTTTCCGCTATTCCTCTATTTCCACAACGACGACCCAGATCCTTATAGCCGCGACAGCGTCACCACTGCCAACTATGCCGACTGCCAACTACGTTACGCCCTGCTGCGCAGCCAATATATGGCCCGTCAGCATAGCTCAGCCGATTCGTCCGCCATGCAGCAGTTTTTCGACTCGTGTGTGGTTGGAAATTTCGACAAAGTTGAACGGATGCTCATCTGTGTGACGCAGGCCCTTGCCCAGGGGAAACATGTACGTATCACCGTGTCGGGCTACGCCTCGCCGGTGTTCCACGACGACTATAACCAGCTCCTTTCGCAACGCCGCATCGTCTCATTCATTAATATGGTACGCGCGTGGCACCGTGGCCAGTTGGCCGACGCCCTTGCCGACGGTCGTTTGACCATAATCCAGCAACCTATTGGAGCCGACCCGTTCTCCACTCTCCACTCTCCACTCTCCACTCCACAAGACCCCGTATACAGCCTGCCTGCCGCTCAGGCACGCCGCATCGAGATTCTTGGATGTGATATATATTAATTGGTCAGCCTTGGAAGTGAGCCTTTAGGGCATCGAGCTTGCGCTGTTTTTTGCGATCCCATATCTCAGTGATAAGTTTCTTGGTGCTGAGCGGGAAGTCACTCTTTATCATCCAGTCATAGTAGGAAGGTTCCTGTTCGAAGACCTCCTCGACCGTTTTCCCCTTGTGCTTACCGAAATTGAACACCTCACGGTGCTTAGCATCATAGCCGATATGTCCCACTAAGTCGGCCCACTGGCTGTTGGCTGTGAAGGCACTTAGGGCCGCAATATCGTTGACCACAGGTTGGGAGACACGACCGAAGCGGTCTTTATAATCCACTCCCTGATAGCGGTCTAACTGTGCCTGCAGCACCTCGTATGTGGCGATGGTGTCGGCGGCGGCGCTGTGGGCGTTCTCCAGATCCTTCTGGCAGTAGAACTTATAGGCGGCCACCAGGGTGCGCTGTTCCATCTGGTGGAAAATATTCTGCACGTCGACGAGACGGCGGCACTTGAGGTCGAAGTCCACCCCGGCGCGGAGGAACTCCTCGACAAGCAGCGGCACGTCGAACTTGTTGCTGTTGTAACCCGCCAAGTCGGCGTCGCCGATATATTCCATCAGGCTTGGTGCCAACTCCTTGAAAGTGGGCTTGTCGGCCACATCGGCGTCGGAGATACCATGGATAGCGGTAGTCACCTCAGGGATGTGAACCGTGTTACCCTCTTGATCGGCGGGGCGCACTCGCTCCACGCGGGTGTCGGTGCTGCCGTCGGGCATCACCTTGTGGAGACAAATCTCCACGACATGGTCGTGACCCACCTGTACGCCAGTGGTCTCGAGGTCAAAGAAAATGATAGGTTTAGTAAGGTTGAGTTGCATTCTTTTTTAGGCTTTCCCTGGTTATCCTAGGCTAATGATTGTCTTTCTGATTGCCACCAAGCGTTCCAGCAGTCCTTCGGCCAAGTCGAGACGCAGCATATTGGCGCCGTCGCTCTTGGCGTGGGCCGGATCGGGGTGCGTCTCCATAAATAAGCCGTCGGCACCCACGGCAATGGCAGCACGGGCGATGGTCTCAATCATGTCGGGACGGCCTCCGGTAACGCCGCTGCCTTGATTGGGCTGCTGCAGCGAGTGGGTGATGTCGACCACCACGGGCACACCGTTTTTCTGCATGGTGGGCACGCCACGGAAATCGACCACGAGGTCCTGATAGCCGAAGGTGGTACCACGTTCGGTGAGCATGAAGTTGGTACTGCCGAAAGCACGCATCTTTCCGGCCACCTGTTCCATGGCCTCGGGCGAAAGGAACTGACCCTTCTTCACGTTGACGCACCGGCCTGTCTCAGCAGCGGCACGCAGCAACTCTGTCTGACGGCAGAGGAATGCGGGAATCTGTAGTACATCGACATAGTCGGCAGCCATACGGGCTTCCTCGTTGGTATGGATATCGGTCACCACAGGCACGTCATAACGCTCCCTTACCTCACGCAACAAACGCAACGCCTCGAGGTCGCCGATACCCGTGAAGGAATTGACACTCGAACGGTTGGCTTTGCGGTAGCTGGCCTTGAAAGCAAAAGGTATTTGCAGTCGGCGGCAGATAGCCGCCAGCTGCTCACATACAACAAAGGGGTTGTCGTGGTCTTCGACAACACATGGGCCTGCGATAAGGAAAAAGTTACCCGAGTCGGTATATTTCAGTTTAGTAAGTGCTGGTTTCATCAGTAGCTCATTTCATCGTTAGCGTAAGGGTCGGATTCGTTGTCACCTTCCTCTTCGCCACGAGCCATACGACGCTCGGCAGAACGCTGCAAACTGATGATCAAAGCACCGAGCATACGGGTGAGTTCCATCAGGTACTCGCGCGACTGCTCGAACTGGCCATCACCGAAAAGGCCTATATTATGAGCCACCTCGGTATAGACCACACACTCGCGGATGGCGGTCTTGGCAATCTTCAGGTAGTGGTCAAACTGCGTCTTGCTGCGGCTGGAGCCTTCAGCAATATTCAGTGCAATATCATAGGCCGAATGGCAGAACGATGCCACCAAGGCCTTCTCTGCCTCATTGCGGGGCGTGCCGAGCTGGTTCATCACCCAACTGGCATAACCCGTTGCTTTGCCATAGATGCGCAAGTCTTCAAAGCGGAAGAAACTTACAACTCTCTCGTCTTGTTGTTCCATATTCGTAAAGGTTTGGTTAATAATTAGTTTAAGTATGTCTTCAGCCTACTCTATTTCGGCGAAATACTTCATAAACTGGGTTCGCATGGCGATAGAGGCCTTCTCGGCAGGTGCCACGGCCAGTTTGCCGCGGAACTTGGAGATATCGCCATAGCCTTTTTTCTCCATCCAGGCCTGTAATCCGTTGTTGAGATCACGCAGCGTGTCGATACCATTCTTGTACAGGCAACTGACCACCTGTACGGTGGTAGCACCGGCGAGAAGCATCTTCACCACGTCGTCGGAGGTATACACGCCCGTCGAGGCACTAAGGTCGCAACGCATCTTCTTGCTCAGCAGAGCCGTCCAGCGCAAGGTATTATACATATCCTCATGGGTGGAGAGGAAAGAGGCGTTTTTAAGCGACTCACTTTCGAGGTCGATATCGACCTGTACACTTTTGTTGAACATCGTCACACCCTGGATACCCATCCAGCTGAGCTGCTGCATCGACTTGGCCATATCAGTGAAATAGGGTCCCACTTTGATGCTGATAGGAATGGTCACTGACTTGCGCAGAGTATTGATTATCTGAGTATAGGTTCGTTCCACATCGTCGGCCGACATAGAGGTCTCATAAGGCAGAATGGCCATATTGAGCTCCAGTGCATCGCACCCAGCCTCCTCGAAACGTTTGGCATAAGTAAGCCAGTTCTCATAGGAGAAGCAGTTGATACTGCCTATCACGGGGATGGAGAGGCGTTTCTTAGCCTCGCGAATCATCGAGAAATGACGTTCCAACGAATCGTCGGCCACATGCTGGGCGATGTACTCGTAGCTGTCGCCATAGGCATCGGTGGCTGCCACCATATGGGTGTTGCGTTTGATATCGTAGATGATCTGCTCCTCGAATACCGACTTCACCACTACGGCGCCGGCACCGGCAGCTTCCATCTGCACCATCTTGTCCACATCGGCAGTCAAACCGCAACTTCCGACGATAACGGGACTCTTCAATTCAAGACCCAAATATTTGGTTTTTGTATCCATAATAGGCTTTTTTTTCGACGTTTAATATTCTTTGCAAAATTATGTAAAATATATTTATAAAAAAAAATTTTCTTCAATAAAGTTTGCCTTTCTTGCGCATATGGTTGATTATCAAACATAACAAAAACACTATTTTTTCTTAGAAACAAGTATTGTTCATCACTTTTTTCTTTTTTCGGCCTCCAATTCGTAAAAAAGTTGTATTTTTGCCGCCGATTTTTAGACAATTACACACATAAAGATATGGAAAAACAGATTGAAGAGAAAAACACCGAGATGGGCAGCGTGATTACGCGCTCAGAAGAGTTTATCCAGAAGAACCAGAAAACCCTTATCATCATTGTTGCCGCCATCCTGGTGGTTATCCTTGGCTTCTTCGGCCTGCGCAAGTGGGTCTTCCAGCCCCGCGAAACCCGCGCCGCCGCCGAGATGTTCGCTGCTGAGCAGTGGTTCGCCCAGGGCGACTTCGAGAAAGCCCTCAATGGCGACGACACCTTCCGTGGCTTCCTTGGCGTGGCCCAGAGCTACAAATGCACCAAGGCCGGCAACTTGGCCAAATACTATATCGGTGCTTCCTACTTGAACATGGGCAACTTCGACGAGGCCGCCCGTTGGCTCAAGAAATACCACGGCAAAGATACCTTCACCCGTCCGCTGGCCGAAATGATGCTGGGCGACGCCCTCATCGAGCAGGGTGACATCAAAGGCGCTGCCAACCACTACACCAAGGCCGCCAAGATGAACGACAACTACATCACCGCTCCCACCGCCCTCTTCAAAGCCGGTATGGCCTACCTGATGCTCGAGGACAACGCCAAAGCCCTCGACTGCTTCCAGCAGGTGAAACACAACTACCCCGAGAGCACTGAGTGGAACGAGATTGACCGCTACATCGCCCTCGCCGAAGCTGGCAAATAAACCCCTCCTGCTTGACGGCGTAATTCAGAAAAGCAATAAACTATAAAGCCCCTTGCTTACATGCAGGGGGCTTTCTTTTTGGTTTACACCGAAGGTGGGGAACTACACCATCTCGGCCAGAGCGGCGACAAGGTTCTCAGCGCCGTCGAAAATCTCGCTGATGCGGGTGGCTACCATGTAGGCCGGCGTGGTGAGCACCTTGTGTTCACTGTCAACACACACGTCGGTGGGGCCACAAGCCTGCACCTTACAGCCAAATCCCTTGGCTACCTGTGCAGGAGGATTGTCATTGGCACCGAGAGTGAGTTCCACCTCGTAGCGTCCCAGCACCTTGGCCACCACCATGGGGGCGATGCACATGGCCACCACGGGTTTCTTGGCACGGTAGGTCTCGAGGATGGCATCAGCCACACTATCGACCACCTCCATGCGGGGACCGTCAAAGGCAAAGGTGCTCAAGTTGCGAGCGGCACCCATGCCACCGGGGAGGGCCAATGCGTCGTAATCGGCGGGGGTGTACTGCTCCAACGGCAACAGATTGCCTCGGGCGATGCGAGCACTCTCGACGAAGATATCACGCTGCTCCATATCGAGCACGGTACCTTCCTCCTCGTCATCCTCGACGTCAATATGGGGCACTACTTCGAAGATACCTTCCGGGGCGAAGCACTGGTACTGCCAGCCGCGACGGTCGATGGACAAAAGCAATGAGAGACTCTCTTGCAACTCACTGCCGTCACGGTTGCCGCAACCGGAAAGGATAACTGCTATCTTTTTCATAGTTCTTACATATAAAAAGAGTCCTTAAGGACCTTAAAGACCTTAAGGACCCTAAGGACTTTTTGTTTATTACTTATTGAAAGCGTCCACGCTCTCTTTGATGAGCTGGAAGGTAGCCTCGATATCGTTGTCGAGGCCCATCGAGAAGCGGATAAGGCCTTCGCTCATACCCATCTCCTTCTGGATATCTTCGGGAACCTCGGAGCTAGTGCTCTTACCGCTGTTGCTGAAGAGAGTCTTAAAGTAACCCAGCGAGACGGCGAGGTAGCCGACGCCCTTCTGCTGCATGAGCTCCATGATCTTGCTGGCGCGTTCGGCAGTACCCATGTCGATGCTGATCATGCCGCCGAAGCCGTAGCCTTCGTTCATCATCGAGCAGAACAGCTCATAGTCGGGATGCTCGGGCAGGCCGGGGTAGTTGTACTTGAAGCCCACCTCTTTGAAGCGCTTGGCCAGGTACATGGCGTTCTCGCCGTGCTTCTTCATGCGGATGTGCAGGGTGTGGAGGTTCTTGTTGATGGAGGCGCTGCGCATGGGATCCAGCACGGGGCCGAGGAGCATGCAGGTGCCGTTGTTCACATCAATCAGGCTGTTGATATACTCGGCGCTGCCGCAGATGGCACCGGCCACGCAGTCGTTGGTACCGTTGATGTACTTGGTCATCGAGTAGACGGTGACGTCGGCACCCAGACGGCAGGGGCTGAAAATCATGGGGGTGAAGGTGTTGTCGACGATGAGCTTGGCACCGGCGGCATGGGCCATCTTGCTCAGCTCGGGGATGTTGGCGATGCGGAGCAGGGGGTTGTTCATGGTCTCGGTGTAGACCACCTTGGTGTTGGGATGCTCGGCGAGGGCTTTCTTCACCGCGTCGAGGTTCTGCATGTTGACGAAGGTGGTGTTCACGTTGAACTTCTTCAGGTAGTTGGCCATGAAGGCGAAGGTGCCACCGTAGGTGGTCATGGAGGCCACGATGTGGTCGCCAGCATTCACCTCATGCAGCAGAGCGCTGGTGATGGCAGCCAGACCGGAACCGGTCACCCAAGCCATCTCGGTGCCTTCCATGGCGGCGAGGCGCTGGCAGAGGGCGAGGTTGGAGGGGTTCCAGTGACGGCTGTAGAGGAAGTAACCCTCGGTTTCGCCGTGGAAGGTCTCGGTCATAAGGTGTGCCTCGGGGAAGGTGAAAGTGGCGGAGTCGCAGATTGCGGGGTTAACACCACGGTTGGCATCGCGTCCATCGATGCGCTGAATTGCTGTTGCGGGATCAAATTTGCTCATGTTTAAAATATAAAATGTTAGATAATTCTGTTGGTTTCCAAAGAATATGCAAATATACGAAAAAAAACATCACCTTTCACCCTTCAAAATTCAAAATTCAAATTCACAATTCACATTTTTCCCTATCTTTGCAATTATGAACGGACGACTGATACTTTTCCCTGTCCCCATTGGATGCGATGACATGGGACACTCGCTGCCGGCGTGGAATCTGGAACTGCTGGCCTCCTGCCACACCTTTATCGTCGAGGAGCTGCGCACGGCACGCCGTTTCCTGAAGAAAGCAGGCTACCCCTACCCCATCGACGACACGGAGTTCTTCGAGCTGAACGAGCACACCTCGCACGAAGCAATTGGCAACTACCTCGACGCCATCGGGCGGGGCGAGAATATCGGACTGCTCAGCGAGGCGGGACTGCCCTGCGTCGCCGACCCAGGTGCCATGATTACCCGTGTGGCACAGCGGCGCGGCATCGAGGTGGTACCGCTGGTGGGCCCCTCGTCGCTCATGCTGGCACTGATGGCGTCGGGCTTCAACGGACAGTCTTTCGCCTTTGTGGGCTACCTGCCGGTGGACAAAACCAAACGCACCGCCGCCATCCGTCGACTCGAAGAGCGACTGCACCGCGAACACCAGACCCAGCTCTTCATCGAAGCACCCTACCGCAACAACCAGATGCTGGAGGCACTGGCCGCTGCGCTCAACCCACGGACACTGGTCTGCGTCGCCTGCGACCTCACGCTGTCCACGCAGTACATCCGCACCCTCCCCGCCGGAAAATGGAAGTCAGAACGCACAAAAGTCGATTTGCACAAAAGGAATACGGTGTTCCTGATTGGAGAATAAAAATCAGGGCGTACACCTAAGATACAACAAAGGGCGTACACGAGTGTACGCCCTTACGAATTTATATCATTTTTAAGAAACCCACCTCTTTCTCCGTCAGCTCGCGCCAGCGGCCACGGGGCAGGTCTTTCTTGGTGAGACCGGCGAAGACCACGCGGTCGAGTTTGTGCACCTCATAGCCGAGGGCCTCGAAGAGGCGACGCACGATGCGGTTGCGGCCGCTGTGCAGCTCCACGCCCACAATGCGTTTGTCGATAGTCTTGCCATTGGCGGCATACTGTATCTCATCGACATGCATGGGGCCGTCCTCCAACTCGATGCCGTCGAGGAGTTTCTTCATATCCTCTTTGGCGACGGGCTTGTTCAGCTCCACCTGATAGACCTTATATATCTGCGACGAGGGGTGTGTCAGTTTGCGAGTCAACTCGCCATCATTGGTGAAAAGCAGCAGACCCGTGGTGGCGCGGTCGAGACGACCGACGGGATAGATGCGTTCCGAGCAGCAACCGTCCATCAGCATCATCACCGTCTTGCGCTCCTGCGGGTCGTCGGAGGTGGTGATGTAGCCTTTGGGCTTGTTGAGCAGGAAATAGCGCAGACGCTCGCTGCGGAGCTTCTCGCCGCCGTAGTTCACCTCGTCGCCGGGCATCACCTGGTAGCCCATCTCGGTGACCACCTTGCCGTTGACCTTCACGCTGCCGGCGGCAATGAGCTCGTCGGCCTCGCGGCGCGAGCAGATGCCGGCATGGGCGATGTACTTGTTCAGGCGCATGGCACCTTCGGGGTGCGGCTCCTTGGGTTTCTGCGGAGCCGCCGGTTTTCTGTTCACCGGTCGCGTCGCACGGGATGGGCGGGCGGTGCGGGGACTTCCGGAAGCGGTGGAGTCTTTAGAAATTCTAGATTCTCTAGAAAATCTAGAATTACTAGAATCTTTAGCCACCTTAGCTCCTTTTGAGGAACTGGGCTTACCCGCTTCTCTATTCACCTTGGTTGAAGTGGTTTTTCCGGGCTTGGTCTCTTTCTTTATCATTGGTTTTCAGTTTTCGAATCATTTGTTTTCTGTTGCTGCATCCACTGCTGCATGGCCTCCACCACACGTACGTTGCCGCCAAACTTGTGGGTATAGGGTCCCGCGTTCTCCACGGCCTGGGTGTCGAGCACTTGGTGCACCTCTTTCGCCATCATCATAAAGATGAATAGCTTACGCTCATGCAGCCAGCGCAGCGCCGTCTCGTCCTCCCGACAGGCCAGTGCGAAGATGAGGTTCACCGGGTGACAGGCTTTGCTTATCCACTGCCGCGCCTCCACCTCGCCGTCGATGGCATTGCTCAGGATGGCAAGCCAGGCGTAATTGTTCTGGAACAGCCACACCATCGCCTCCTCGTCGCCCCGCACCGCGTTGCTGAACGCCTGTCTCTTATACACATCTGACGC
>LXOW01065783.1_pt1 | contig 21673 bp, 9 predicted proteins | sample 1368591 | NCBI WGS metagenome assembly LXOW01 (sample SAMN04884650, study PRJNA319009) | bovine gut metagenome | isolation source: Cow rumen | host: Bos taurus | place: Italy: Legnaro (PD) | collected 2014-07-09
TCCTCAAAAATGTTGATATCAAAATTTATACACCTGTATTTCAACAATTTAAACGTGTTGAAAACTTTCTTCGTCTCATAAAAAAAGCGTCCTTCCCGACTTGATTTTGCCGAAAAAGACGCCTTTTAACACAAAAAATGGCTGTCTATGTCATTCCTGCGCAGGGATATGCGAGGGTGGAAATCGAAGATTCGACGAAAGTCAATCTATAGACAGCCAATTTTTTCAATATTTCACGAAACGGTCCTCACCGTTGCTCAAGCCAAGCAGCGGGCTGCGTCCGAAGAGCAAAAACACCTTGTGCTCCCAGATAAGTTCCCACAACAAACGGCTGACGCGAACCTGTTCCTCGGGAGCAAGTTCTTCGCAGTTATACACCGTGTTCGCAAGGTCGGCAAGAGCGCGGTCGCGGATGGCCTGCTGACGAACCTGGTTGCACAAGTTAAGGAAAGTGATGCCGGCAGGGGCGTCGCTCTTCTCAACAATAACTTCAATCAGGTGCTTCAAAGTTTCGTTATCATAAAGGGTGTGGACAGGGCTTGAGTTGTAATTCATAATCAGATTTGGTTTTAATTCATGGTGCAAATGTAAGGCTCTTTTTGTAATTCTGCAAATTTTCAGGTGATTTTTCTTCTCAAAACAGGTTTTTCCATCCTGTCGCGAACGGTTTTTCGTATCTTTGCCGCTTAATATTAATATAGGTGTAACATGGTTACTGAATTAATCATCGTATGGGTGCTCGCCGTAGTGGCATTCTTTGTGCTTTGGGCGCTTTTGGCCAAAGTCGTGCAGCGCATTAGCAATCGGAAGGAAAGGGAAGGAGAGCTCCAACACAGCTCTGACACAGCTCCGACACAGGTCCATGATAGCACTGACAAACCCTCGATGTAGTCTCTATGATGTATCCATCAAGTGAGGGTAAAGATTCGGTTAAGTTTCGGTTAAGTCTCGGTTGAGTTTCGGTTCGCTCCCTCCATTTCCCATCATACTTTTTCCCTTCAAGCCCTTCCCCTACCCCACCGTTGTTGCAGTTGTTGCAGTTAAAATCACAGAGAGAAAGACCAACGCCCCATATAAAAACAATAGAGACGCAAAATTTTGCGTCTCTACTGACATCGCGAAATGGCATGAGGATGTCTAACTTATTTTTCGCGACGTTTTTTGGCGACGGCATAAGTCGCGCCAAAAGCTAATAGTAGCAATGCTCCCGAACCAATCGGCGTGGCGGATTGGTCGTCCTCAAGATCGTGGAAAGGCAAAAGCGGCAAATCGTTATTGTTAAAATAGCGATCCAAACCAGCACCATAATACAACTCATCACCCACTATTCCTCTGCAAAACAGACCTTTATTGTTATGCTTGTCTACGGATACAAAATATTGCGAATAGGCATTTGCACACAGGCCTAAAGTTATGGCCAATACTAACATCGTCTTTTTCATATCTCTTGCATTTAATGGTTAATAACTACTTTCTGAACCAAATTGGTTGTCCTGCCTTCAAAACGGACGATATAGACACCGCTGGGCAAATCGGCAACGGAACAGGTGTTCCCGTCCAGTTTCACCGACTTCACCGTACGGCCTAAAACATCCACCATCGCCAGTTGGCCGCCTTGGCCTTCCGTGAGGAGATGCAACACATCATTCTTGACAAAGCAGAAGGTTTGCTGTTGGTGTTCATCCACATCTGTCGCCAATTTGAAGGTAATGACGAAACGTGCTTCATACTCATGTCCAGTAGCATGGAACGTGTAACCAGAATGCTGGAGCAAGTCAACCGTCGTACCTGTAACACGATCAGTCAACTGGAGATAGTTGAAGTTGGTATCAACAGCGTTTACGTTCAGTGTGAAGTTGCCGCTATTTGTGTTGTGGAAGTAAAGGTCCAACGACTCGTAACCGCTGTCAACATGGGCGATGGCATAGTTGTTACCGTTGTCGTGTATCCAGAGGCTAGGTGCTTGTTGCGCAAAGTTAACCATCTTGTTCAAGCCGATGCCATTAGTGAAATACACGAAAGCACGGTCTTGTCCGCTGCTGCCCGAAATGCTGATATCCATACGACTCGTTCCTGCTTTACTGGCACTGGTTTCCTTAATGGCTACTGTGACGCTCTTGGCAATGGTCAAATCCATTGCGCCAATGGTCTTCACCAGGATTCCCTGACCAGGTTGAATGGCATCCTCAAAGGTGTGCACATGCCAAACACCCTCGTTGGCGAGGGTATAATAGCCCGAGGCCAAGCGTTCATTGTCAATGGCTCCACCAACACCTTTGTAGATGACATGAGGGAATGGATTGCCGATGAGGTTGAAGCCTCTCATAGCATCGGGCCTATCGGTGCAAGTCAGATGATAGATGACATCGGTGGCATTCAGCGTACCCGTGAAAGCAGGTGAGAACGTGTTGCTGTTGGCATACAGATAGCCCCGACCGTTCTCAAAAGCCGTAAAGTCGGCATGCTCGGTCTTGTAGTTTTCCCATTCGTCATGGTCCAGGTTCCTCTCGTTAAAACGATAGAGGTCGTAATGCTCCCTGAGGAAACTACTGCCCGCAATGGGCATCGCATCCATCGGCGAAGCGATAGTGTACCAACCGTCCGCATTATTGGTGTTGGTATATGCGATGATGTCTTTCTCCATTGTCGCTGCAACATGTTCAGAAGCGTTGATGAGTTGTGCACCATCTTTGATGACCAAGCCTGAAACGAGGGTATTGGTCAAGGTGCCTGAAACAGACAGCGTCCTGCCAGATTGCAAAGTGAGTGACTGGCCGTTGGAAACGGTCAGTACACCCACGCTTGTGTTTATGTCGAGTTGGCAAGCCGAATCGATGAACACCTCGTCGCTTTCACTAGGCAAGGTACCGCCTTCCCAATTGGAGGCATTGCTCCACGCACCGGCAGTAATGAAATGGAAGGCCGTTACCGGTGTCGTAAAGACAAATTGGAACCAGTTACCCATTTCGCCCGCATTCGTGTTGTACACAAAATCCAGTGTGCTTTCACTAACAAGGTCGAGTTCCTGCTGCTGCGCATGGTCGTAGATGCGGAATGTAATGACTTCGCCGTCGTAAGCATTACTCACCACAGCAATCGGCACCACGTATTCACCTGTGGGTGGAAACAAGGCGGCGCGTCGACTTCCTCGGCATTCATTGCCGCAAAAGGCACCAATCTCAAGCATGTCATCGCTCTGTTGCACCCCGTCAATCACAATGACACCTTTTACCGTCATGTTAAACTGGGTGCCTCCGATGGGCGTCCAGTGGTTGCCTTGCTGTTGAGCCGTCGCCAAACCCATCATTGCAAGACAAAATAGAATTAAAACTCCTTTTTTCATATTAAAACCTTATTGATTGTTACTCGTATTATTCTACTATCAATCTCCCATAATAGACATGGCCTGTCTGCGAGACAGCCTTGACGAGGTAAACCCCTGCCACAGGCAATCCCTTAATGTCATTGGGCTTCAATGCGCCATAATGATGCCGCACCCTGGCACCCAACATATCCATAATGATGATTTCTTTCAGGATTTCATCAGGAATATCGAGGGAGAAGGAATGGTCTTGCTTCACTGGGTTGGGATAGAGCATCATAACGGTCTCTTGGTCTGCTCCCATAACGGTGTTAAACCTGACAATGTAAGGCTCGTCTAAAGTGCCCACGACGATATCCTTCCTAAAGGTGAGCAGATTGTCGCAATCGGTGACCTTCTCACCACTTTCGATATCGACCAATGCAAATGCAAGATCTTCTTCCGCCTCTCCCGACACGGTCAGCATGGCAAAATACCGGTCAAGCGGGCCGAAATGTCTCAGCCGTGCGCTACCGCGACACTCACCATTCACGAAGATGCCCAACTCCAACTTGTTATTCCTTTGCTCCAAACTATCTACCGTGACAACGGCAATGATGTTGAGGTTGTTAGGATAGGCATGGACGTTTGTGTTCCAGAAACGGGTCTGCTCCTGGTGAGATGTTGTGGCTCTATTGTTGTTTCCGGAATAGACCAGTGTCTGGTCGCCCTCGGCGGTGGATTGGTACTGGTAACCTTTGCCCGGAGTCATCATGAAGTCTTCGGGGAACCAGCCATAGCCTTCGTAATAAGAGGCAAAGTCGGCCTGTCCTTTGATGATATCATTGCTCGAGGGCGTGAAGTTGGCCAATGCTTCTTCCACGCTTTGCTCGAAGCCTACGGGATAGCCTGTCCAGTTCCAATTGGGCTGTATCGTTATCGGATGGTTCTCCGGTGTCGCCGCCACGCCCACCATAGCCACAGCGCAGTTCTCGGCAACATTAATCAGATAACTCTCCTCGTTTTGGATACACTCCATGGTACCAAACCAATAGTCTTCACCCATGCTCTGATAATAGTTGTCGATAAAGTTGTTTTGCGACTTGATGGTCAAGCCATTATGGCCAATGCTATTCTCCAGCATCGTCAGTCCATCGATTCCGTTCTGCTCAATATAGGTGCTCCACCAGTTCCAGCCTTCATTCAAGGTCATAGCTTGCGTGATGCCCGTCAGAATCTGTATCCAGGTGGCCTGCTTGCCAGCGTATCCGCCATAGCCTCTTCTGTCCTTGATGTTGGCGGCGTTGACATTCAGCACATAATATCCAGTGTCGGTGGTAAGACCTGCAATATTGACATTGTAGAGCGAGTCTGTTACCCTAGTGATAACCACTGTCGAGTCCATGCGGTTGGGGCCGTTCTGGCACTTCAGCGTCATATCCTCATAGGTGAAGGTAGAGTCAAGGATGGGCTCGTTGAATTTTACCTGGAAGTCGGTTACCGGGTATTCGGCAATGCCAGACGGAATACCGACAATCTCCTCAATACAGAGCAGGTCTGGCTTCAAAGTATAGACCAAGGTGTAGTCAACATCATTCACATCGTCAGGAAGCGTGTCGAGGATGTGCAGTTTGTTCTCATACACCCACTCGGCATTGTCTATCATCGTCACGAAGGTCTGCCACACGTTTTGGAGCGGAATCTCCTGATTGTCGGAGTTTCTCGTGCAGCTCACCAGCGTGTATTTATCCTCACCTGGGTCGTCACACACACCGTAGTTCCAACCTATTCTTGAAGGATTAAGGGTAAGGGTGACGACAGTATCAATGCTGATTTCATTATCACGAAGCTCGGTTTCCACCAAATGGTCGAAGCTGATGGTATCGACAACACCCACGCCAGTTCTGCCGCCCTGCGAGAAATAGAGGCTGTCGGGCAGGTCGTCGACATCGGCATCATCGTTCACAAGGAAATCGTTAATACCGTCGTCAATACCATAACCGTATGCACGAACTGGGTGAATCAGCTCGTGTATTCTGAGACTGCTCACGAGACTGAGTTCGGGATTGTCGAAGCTGTTGTTGTGGATGACGTGAGCCTCGTAAGAGACGAAGTGTCCGAGCAGCGAGCTTGTGAAGAGCCATTCACCCACCACTGCGGTGCCAGGAGCGATGTTGCCGAAGGGGATATTCATCAAGCCAAGCTGTGCGGGATTACCGTTGTAGGAAGCACCATACATGGCAAAGTCTATGGCAAGACCCTTCTCGTTGTCGATTATCTCTGGCTCGGCTGTCTCAAGGTTGACATTCTTGGCCACACCAGCACCCTGGTTGTGGATTCTCACGCCCAACTCGGCAGGAACGCTCGGTTCCACCCGATCCTCGGTGAGGGCATCGTCGCCCAGGATGTCACGCTGCATGAAGTAGTCGACATAAAGGTCAGGACTCGGGTTGACGGTAAGTTCGACAGGATACAGCTCGTATTCTATCGTCTCATCGGTGAACGGGTCAGTGAACCTGAACGTGCCGCCAAAGAGATAGTTCTTAGGCATGATAGGTGCAGCATTCTTGGTCGGGATGAACTGTATCACGGCAGAGCCATCAAGGCCTGCGCCCAAGGTACCTGTGCCGTCGATTTGTGTTAGCTTGTTAAATGTCATCGGATTAATTTGGAATAGCGAGGTGCAATCTTCATATGTGTCGGCATCCAAGATTTTGAACGATACCAGCACATCCTGAATAGGCTTTGCATCGTGACCATTGTGTACTGTGAAAGTACCCTCAAAAGCCTCACGGGTCATGGTCAGACGTTGGGTAAATCTGACTTTCACACTGGCACAGACGCTCGACTGACCGGCCTGTTGGATAATGGCAGTGGCATCATCTATCGTTTCGTCATACACCTCTTCCAAATCTGCATAGCCTTCTGATTCGTAGTAGTCCTCGATGTCAGCCAACATGTGGATGACAGCGGTGTCAACCTGCACGAAGTTGGTGTCGTATCCAATAGGAAGATCCTCGATGGCATACCAGCCGTGGCTGCGATAATCCTGAGTGCGATTCCATCTGTCAACGAAATGCATAATAATAGTGGAGTCAATGGCTGTTCCGATAAACGAACCTGCAAGAGTTTCAGCATCCACTTGAGAAATCATGTCTGTAGTATCATTCAGATAATCGCTGAACTGTTCGAAGAACTCGGGGAAGTTCTCCTCATCCATCCATTCCTCGTCAGTGAAGTAATCGAGGAACTCGCGCACACGCTCTTGGGCGTAGTAATTGGTGTAGTACAGATTGTCTATGACAGATTGCAAGTTGTCCATTGTTCCATCTTTGCTGATGGTGTTTTCTCCACCCACTTCAATCTTAATGCAGCTGCCGATGTTCTTAATAACACTGCCCACACACGACAATATGTCGTAAACCGTACCTATTACGGGAACCGAGCTGATGGCAGCACTGGCGCCGCACTCGGCAACATCCTTGCCATTCTTTGCCTTAATCAGGCAGGCTGGCGTACCCCCTATGCAGTCCATCAGGACATTGACGAGGGCATCAACGCAAGGCTCGCACGATTCTTGTGATGTCTGTGCTGTCGGTTCGCCATAGCCGCCACCACCACCATTGACTTGAGTGAATGTGCCGCTACCACCGCCACCACCGCCATTGAAAGTGGGGACGCTGCCGCCGCTAGCAAGGCCAGCGAAGGCCTGGAACGGGTCGCCCATACACCAACCGTTGGGCAAGTCGGTCACGGCACTATAAACGCAAACCCATTTGCCGTCGCTGCCGCACATATAGAGGCTCTCGCTATAGACTCCAGGGAAACAGGAACCGCCAAAGACCCTGTTTCGGTTTATTGGACGGCTATAAGTTCCCGGAACCAAAACAGTGGTTTGTGCCGGGATGGTGTCGATGATGTCAAACAAGGGGACAAACACGTAGTCGTCCGTATCCATGAAAGTCAGGTGGGTCTCCAAAGCGTCAATCAAGCCGTGGTTGGTCACGACAAGGGTGAAGTTGTCGCTTTCGCCATATTCCAAGGGATGGATTCCGTAATAGTCGAGCGTGATGACCGGTGCCGGAACGTTAGTTTCAAACACCACATCCAACTCGAAGGTATATTCATCTTGAATCTCAGTTGGAACCACATTCCATGAATAAGAGATAGCCTGATATTGCATGAAGACGTCAAGGCTGACGGTCTCGCCTGCCGTAATCTGGATTGTGTTGTTATATTCAGCATGTCTTTCGGCAGACACTTTCACACGGTAATAACCCTCGGGGAGGTCGGGGACGGTGAACACACCATTGGTATCAGTATAGCCCGAAGCCACCGTCTGGAGCGAATAGTAGCCCCTCACGGTGACATAGGCACCTTCAAGATGGCGTCCATCACCATTATAGGTATAATCGTCGGTGGCATCCACCGTAAGGACACCAGTAGAGTCGGACACTGCTGTGATGTTGTAATTCAGCGCTACGGCATCGCCGCGCTCGCTGTTGATACCGATGACACCAGAATAAGGCACCAACTGCACATTCTGGTCGGGCGACAGACGCAGCGAGAAGTAAGCCGTATCGTGAACAGCGATGGACGGCAGCGTGTCGCTACCTACCAACGACATCCACTCGAAGTTAGGCAGGCTTAACGAAACCCTGCCCGTCGGTCCAGTGCCGTTGTTGGTCAGCATAACGTCGACAATCTTGCTGCCGCCTCTCGTCATAGTGGTGCTGATGTAGCCAGGCGTCACTTGAAGCACACTTCTTGGAGCGATGCAGTAATACCACATATTGAAGCTGGTTTGGGCTGTACTGCCAGCGCTAGTTCCACTCACCGACAGGCGCACCTCCTGATAATTGTTGCCAGTGGTGGTCTCCGAACCGCTTATCGTGAAGTGGAGGTAACCTTCCTCAAGTCCACCGAGAGTCAGAGATTCTGTTGAAGTGATGGTGCATCCTTGCGGCGAAAGCGTAGGTGTCAGCGTGATGCCTTCCACGGGAAGGTTACTCTTGTTCTTGACGAGGATAGAATCGTTTAACGGAATACCATTGGTCACTGTTCTCAAAATCTGGCTTGTGTTGACGATAGAGATGCCAGGGATGTTGAACACGTCGTGGACAGGCGTACCCGTATGACCCAATCGACCCGAGTTGACGGTATAGTAACCCGACTCACCCGGCATGGGCTCAAACGTCACCGAATAATTACCGTTGTCGTCCGTCACGGTTTCAATCGTACGCTTCATGCCCATGACAAAGATATCGACTTCCACATCGACCCCCACTGCGGGCTGGTTGTTCCAATTGCGCACCGTTCCAGTAATCGGAATCTGACTGTTCATGGAATAAACCGGATCAGGGACATTGGTGGTATAGGCCAACAGATTCGAGACATTACCAATCAATTCAACGATGGAACTCTTGTCGCCGCTGGTGACCACAAGCGTCGCGTTGTAGGAAAGACGCGGCTCTGTCGGCTGGAACGTGACCATCAGGATACCACCGTTGTAGTTGTGCCAACCCGTGGCAGGCACAAACGAGAACATGTCAGCATCCTCACCCGTAATTTCAACCTCCAGCTCGTCTTCAAGGACAAAGCCCGTGACACTAATGGAAGTCGTGGCGCTTTGGTGCAAGGTCACCTCACCGTAGTTGTAGCTAGTGGGGCTGACACTCAGCGACGGTGTAACCATAATGGGGAAAGTCCTCACGCTTGACATCGTCTCGTGGCAGGAGTTTCTCGCCCTAACACGCCATTTGTAGGTGTGGTTGTTCAACAATGCCGATGTGCTGTAGCTACGGCTCGTCATATTGGAAACGAGCGGCTGTTCTGGCATTTGCTCGTTTTCTTCCCAGACCCACAAGTCGTAATACTGGGCTCCTGAAACTGGACTCCAGGAGAAAGTTATCGGCAAAGATGTGAAGGGGAAGCCGTTGGTGGGGGTCATGCTGGTGAAAGTGCCGAGCTGTACAGGGTCGATGCTCAAGTGTAGCGTCATTGTGCTGTCGCAACCATGAATGCTCTGGTATTCCCTGTAGTAGTCACCGCTTTCAGTATAGAGCGTGTCTTCCCAGAAGTATTCGGTGCAATCCCACTCATTGAACTCAAAATGGTATTCAGGATAAATAGTCAGGTTGAGCCTCACTATGCTGTCGATGCCCAAATAGCTGCTCAGGGTATCGTAGTACATTCCGTTGGAGTTGTAGGTATGCCCGTGCCATTCAAACGAAACGCAGGAAGCTGCCGTCGTATCAGTAATATGCCGCTCAAACTCGGCCATCAGGTCGCGGTCGCCCCAAATCTGGAAGCTGTAGTTCGGATTGACCGACACGGTTTGGTTGTTTTCGGTCCAACGAACAAAGTCAAACTGGTTGTTGGGATGTGCCGAAACCATAACCTGTGAGCCTTCGATAAAGTCGCCACCACCTGACACCCATCCTGCCACTTCCGAGTTGCTCGCCACGCTGACGTGGTGCATGATGGAATCATAGTGAGCCACGAAACTACGGTTTTCGTATGCCGTGAGGCTGATGGTGGTGGTGGTTGAATACACCGTGTCGCTCTCGGTCCAGTTCACAAAGCTGTATCCTGTGTTAGGCGAAGTGCTCAGGGTGGCCGTATGACCATAGGTGTATGTGCCCGAGCCTGTAATCACGCCGCTTCCCTCAGGCTGCGTCGTAGCTGTGATGTTGACNNTGCTGTCCGTTTTCCCTCCATTCAATGAATTCAGCCGTGCCTATTGGGGTAGCAGTCAGCAATACGGGGTCACCATATTCATAAGTACCAGCACCCGTAACAGTGCCGCCTATTTCAGGATCGACAGCGGTGGTAATGGTCAATGACTGAGTGACGAAATGCGCCTCTATGCTGCGGTCATCCTCAGCGGTGAAACTCAGTGTGTCGTTTGTCGAAATCACCGAGCCGTTTTCCATCCAGTTGGAGAACTCGAAGCCTTCCCCGGCATGGGCCACCAAAGTGACCGTGGAGCCATAGGCATACTCGCCAGCGCCTTCAATGGTGCCGTTGCCAGCGGGAACCGCTGTGGCGGTGATGTTGACAATCTGCACCGAGAAGTTGGCCACCAGGAAGCGGTCGGTTTGGGCCGTGAAGCTAATACTTTGGTTGGTTGAAATGATTTCACCACCTTCCGTCCAATTGTCGAACACGGAACCCGTGATGGGGATGGCGGTCAACAGCACGTGACTGCCATAGAGGTAAGTACCTCCGCCATTAAGTGTTCCGGCACCTGTTGGGTTGGCACTGACATTGATGTTGATTTCCTGCAGCGTGAAATGAGCCACCAGGTCGCGGTGGTCTGTCACCGTGAAGGTGTAGGAAGCCTCTGTCGACACTTCCTCGCCGTTTTCCGTCCAGTTGACAAAGTCATAGCCCGTAGCGGGTGTTGCTGTCACCGTACAAGAGGTGTTCTCCAAATGGGCGCCTGCCCCAGTCACCGTACCACCCTCTTCGGGGTCAACGGCAAGGGTGATTTCATAATAGTTGGGAGGCAGATTCACCGTCAGGATGGCCGATGAGGAATACTGGACACCGCAAGAGCCGCTTATCACGCAACGGTAACGGTAGCCGTTCATCTCAAGCGTCGTGCTGCTGACACCGAGCTGATGAGAGTTCGGATTGGAATAATGCTCACCATTACCTACAACGACATTGTTCCACGAGGAACCTCCGTCAGAGCTGACTTGCCATTGGAAACCACTGGTCGTTCCCGAAACTTCCACATTGAAGTTGGTGCTCTCTCCCATCGTCACGGTTTGGTTTTCAGGCTGCGAGGTAATCTCGAAACTCATGTCACCCACGGTTACCGTGCCATTGACAAAGGTCGCTGGGAACACCGCACCCCGTGGATTGGCATATTCGCAATAGTTGGTGTTCCAAGTCAAGCTGCTGGTGCCGGTGGTCTGTGCTGTGAAGTTGAGAGTAATCAGGTTGGCGTTGCCCACGTTGGTGCCCTCAACCGACGCCCAAGCGATGAAGACCGTGCCGTTGACGGCATTCACCTGCAGCTGTCCATTGACAAGAGCAGGGTTCAAGCCCTCGTAGCCAGTGTAGGTCAGCTTGGTGTTGTCGTAGGCCAAAGCCAGACTGATGGCACCCACACGGTTGCAGTCGGTCACTGAAATCGGGATGCCGAATGAAGTCTGCGTGCAGGTGTTCAGACTCCCCGCTGTGGTTTGGATGTTGGACATCAGCATCTCCACCGTCAGCGTGGCGTAGTTGGACACCACCGAAGGCTCGCAAGTGCCGCTCACTTCGCAGCGGTAGCGGTAACCATCCATCGTGTATAACACATCATTAATGTACAGTGTACTGTTGTTGACCCCGCTATAGTGTCCGCCGTTGTTCAGCGTCTCCCAGGAGATACCGTTGTCTTGGCTCATCTTCCATTGGTAAGCAAGATTATTACCCGAGGCGTTGACGCTGAAACTGGTATTGCTGCCTTCCATCACCGACCTGTTGGAGGGTTGCGAGGTGATGGTAGGCGGATAGTAGATGGTCAGGTTGGAGTTGCTGTATGAGGCCGGGATGGACTGCCCCGACGGGTTACTGTATTCGCACTGGTCGGTGATCCACGTCAGTTGGGAGTTGCCCGCTGCCGACCTGAAAGCAAAGGATATCAGCTGGCCGTTGCCCATCTGGAACGCTTGGCTCGAAGTGGCCCAAGTGAAATAAACCCTGCCGTTGGAAGCGTTCACACGCATGTAGCCATTGCTAAGCTCGGGGTTGGCGTTTTCGTAGCCGACATAGGTCACCAGGTTGGCGTTGTATTCCAACACTAAGGAGATGGCACCCACGTTGTTGCAGTTGGTCACGTTGACAGGAATGGAGAAGACCTGGTCGAAGCAGGTGGTCACCGTACCCAAGGAGGTGGCAATGGTGGGGATGTACTGGTTCACCGTGAGGATGGCAATACGTGAGGTCACGGGCGAGCCGCACGTGCCGCTCACCACACAACGGTAACGGTTGCCGTTCATCGCCATCGTGACGTTATTCACATACAGTCTGTAGTTGTTCACGCCGCTGTGGTGGCTGTCGTTGCCAAGGTCGAGCCATGTACTTTCCCCAGGGGTCAAGATTTGCCACTGGTAGCTCGGTCCTTGACCCGAAACACTCACTTGGAAATAAGAGCTGTTGCCCTCGGTAAGCGTAAAACTCGTAGGATGTGAACTGATGCTCGGCACTGCATAGACATTCACCGTTCCATTGGTGTAGTTGGCAGGGAGAGGCGTTCCCGAAACGCCGCTATACTCGCACTGGCTGGTGTTCCAACTCAAGTTAGCGTTGCCGCTGACACCAGTGCTGGTAAAACGAAGTTCTACGAGGGTGCCGTTACCCAAGTCAATGGCACTCATGTTGGCCCAAGTCATATAAATCGTGCCGTTGCTCTGGTTAACGAGCATCCCGGCAAGCGTGCTGTTCACGTTCTGATAGCCATCGTAGGTGACTTTGGTATTGTCAAAGTCCAAGACTAAGCTGATGGCAGCCACGCCGTTGCAGTTGGTGACTGTGATGGGGATGGTGATTTCCTCCCCGGGACAAATCCCACCGCTGCCGGCTGTCGTATTGACTGTTTGAGCCGCCGCCCACATCCACGGGAAGAGGCAGCATAGCAAAACGAGGATTTTATTCTTCCGTGTCATAAGGCATTATTTTTCAATGATTAACATAGTTGTCTTCATCCAACTGCTTTCACCTTCGAAGGTGATGCGGCAGCAGTACATGCCAGCGGCAAGGGCCGAAGTGTTGAGGCGTATCTCGTGCTGGCCTTCTTCCTGACGGAAGTTAGCAGCATCCATCACTTTCTCTCCCATCATGTTGTAGACCGACACCGTCACGCGACCCACCTCGGGCAGCTGGTATACCAAAGTGCAGACATCCTTGGCAGGGTTGGGATAGGTCGACAGATGCACACCGTCCGTCGTATTGTCGCTCATGCCCATGGTGGCAGTGACGATTTCGGGCATGGCAATCACCACGTCATCAATCACTTGTGCGGTGCCATCAGCCAATTCAGAGTAGGCTCCCATGCTGAAGGCCACAGGCTCGTCGATATTGCTCAGATCCTTGGTCTGCACCTTTATATTAATAAGGACGTCGTTTTCGTTCAGCACGGCAGGCACCAGGCTGTACCAAGCCGTAGAGAGTTTGCCGTCAGTAGCGGCAAAGAGCAGGCTCTCGCCCGTGGCGGCCAGCACCACGTCTTCAATCTCAAGGTACTCTTCAGGATAGTCGAAGTACAGCGTAAGGGCACCCATCTCCACAGCGTTCTTGATGTTGACCGGCAACTCGTACTCCTGATACGACTCGGCCATCAGCTGGCCTTCGGTCATGAGCTCGATGGTGTTGTCGCGGGTCTGGAGGTTGTAGCTGCCGTTCACGTCGCCGTAGCAGAGGAAGCTCAGGTCGTAGGTGCAGGTACTGCCGTTGATGCTGATGCCGTTAGGGCTGAAGAAGTAGAAGTCGCCAGCGGGGAACGACTGGCCAAGAGAGCGGCGCATGATGAGCATGGCGTCGGTGCCGTTAATGCTGCCGCTGCCATTGACGTCAGCGATGGCGGCATAGTTGCCGACCAGCGTATCCAAGTGGACAAAGTGGCGCATCGCCAAGAGGGCGTCGGTGGCGTTCACGCCAGCAAGGATGTCGATGCCCGTAAGGGTGTCCATGACGTTATAGACCTCCACAGCATAGTTGCTGAAGTCGTACACGCCGTTGCCATCGGTGGTTGCGGTGGCCTGGATGGTGTCGCCCGTGTTGACGATGTCCATCGTGCGGTTGGCCATCAGCTTGGCAGCGTCGCCATTATAGGTGAAAGTGCCTTGCAGATGCTCGAAATTGTCAATCGGGAACCAGCTCACAGGCTCAAAGTTGACACGGCTCAAGCTGTTATTGTCCATCTTGTCGTAAATCAACTCGTCATCAATGACTTGAGTGCCGATATTGCCCCAGAAGTTGTACCTCATGTCGAGGGTTGAATTGTTGTTGCAATTGTACAGATACACGGCATAGTCTCCGTTGTTGTAGATGCTGTTAGCCCTCTCAGGTGTGCCACCGATGGTAGGATAGGAGTAGTAGTTTGCATAGATGCCGTAGGAAGCGTTGTCTCTAATGGTCGACTTACTGACCGTGGGTGACGAGTAAGTATCAAACCATAGGCCGTAGCCATTGGAGTTGCTGAAGGTGCAGCTTTCAATGGTAGGCTGATAGGTGTAGTACAATTTCAGGTTATACTCGTTGCCGTTCTCGATGATGCAGTGCTTCAGCAAGGCATAGCGGCCATTATAGTCGCTGTAGTCACCGAAATAAAGGCCGTTCCAACCTCCCGGCTGTCCGTTCATGGAGGTGAAGGTGATGGGCTGCTCAGCGGTGCCTTCAGCAATGATATTGGCGCAGTAGCTGGTGCTGCTGCCTGTGTAGAAGCCCTTACCCTCGGCAAACATCAGGGTGGCGCCGGGCATCAGCGTCCAGGTAGAAGGAGAATTACCGTAATAGTTTCCAACATAAAGATTGCCCAAGATATGGTAAGTGTAGCCTTCCCAAGTGCGGGTTGCACTGACGGTGCCCTCATTCAGCAGCACTGCGTCGGGGTTGTTGCCGGTAAAGCTCGTGTTCGTCATCGAACCCATATAACCGGCATTGCTGAAATAGATGGGATAGTCGCCGTTGTCCTCAAAGCTGCAGTTGGTGAAGTTGCAGGTGCCGTTCATATTATAGGTGTCAACGCCTCGGGTGCCTGCATTGCGGAAGGTGCAGTTGTTGAAAGAGGAGTAGCTTTGATACAAGTAAACGTCTTTACCCACTGCGTTTTGGAAGGTGCAGTCCTCTATCAAGGAAGGTTGAGTGGTGTAGAGCAGATACAGGTTATAGTCGTTGCCGTTTTCCACAATGCAATGCTTTAGCGAGGAGCTCTGCCCTGAATAGCCATCGCTGTTATCTGCAAAATAGATACCGTTCCAGCCACCCGCCTGGCCGTTCAGCGAGGTGAAGGTGATGGGTTGCTCAGCCGTACCCTCGGCAACCAGGCTGCCACGAGATTCAATGGAAAACTGCTTGCCTTCGTCGAACATCAAAGTGGAGCCGGGAGCCAGTGTCAGGCTACAAAGATTATTGTAGTTATAAATATTGACATTGCCGAAAATGGCGTAGGTATTGGCAGCCCAAGTGCGATTCCCGTTGATGGTGCCCTCCGGCACGGCAAAGTTGCAGACATTGTTCTGGAAAGTGACGTTGGGGACGCCAGCAATATCGATATTCGGGGTGGCATAGCAGATGCCGGATTGCGAGTCCTTCATGGTGCAGGCGTTGTAGGTGATGGTGCAGTTGGTGCTGTTGTAGCGGACGCAAGCCTGGCTGTGGTTTTCGAAGACCACGTTCACCACGGTGGGGTTGGAACTACTGGTCACCGTCAGGCCTCTCGGGGCGTTCTTCAGCGTGCTGCCCTCAATGCTGATGTTGGCTTCGCTCAGATACACATTGTTGCTTGAGGCATCCTGCAAGGTGCACCACATCACGCTGGGCTGGTTGGTGGAATAGCAGCCCAAGTTGGTGCCGGCCTTCTCCAGCACGCAGTAGCGCAAGGAGGAGGTAGAGTTGTAGTCGCTGCTGTTGAGGAACTCGAGGCCGCCCCAGCCGCCTACTTCGCCGTTGAGCGAGGTGAAGGTGATGGGCTGCTCGGCCGTACCCACAGCATAGAGCTGTCCGCCATTGGAGCTGCTGTAGCTGCTGCTGCCCACACAGAGATAGTATCCGGTTTGCACCTTGATGGTGTTGCCCGGGACGATGGTGAGCTTGGGCTGCGAGTTGCCATAGATATACACCGTGCCCAAGAGGGCGTAGCCGTTGGCGAAATAGTTCCAGGTCTGGTTGGAGCTGATGGTTCCTGCACCCACAGCAATGTCAGCCGTGTTGTCGGCAAAGGCAATGACGCTACTGTCGAAGTTGAAGGTGCGGTCGGGCGTGTAGGAATAATAGCCGTAGGTGTTGTTGGTGCTGGTGATGCCCGTGAAGGTGGGGGAGCAATAAGAAGAGATGATGGCAATACCCGAGGCACTATTGCCCGTCATCGTGCAGTTGGTCACAATGGGAGAGCAATAATAGCTGCTGCTATTGGCATAGAGATGAAGACCGTCAAAGTTGTTGCTCATCGTGCAGGCCGTGCAAGTGGGCGAAGAACGGTATTCCAGCGAAAGGCCTCTCCTTTCATTGCCGTCGAAAGTACAGCTGTCGATGGTAGGGCTGGAGTAGTAGCAATACATACCGTCATACGACGAGGCATTGAAGGTGCAGTGGTTGATGGTAGGCTGGCTGGTGTAGTAGAGGCGCAGGTTGGCGTGGTTTTCGCCGTTGCCGGCCTTCTCGATGGTGGTGTAGTTCATCACCGAGGTGACGCCGTTGTCGCTGGCATCCTGATAATACACGCCGTTCCAGCTTCCCACTTCCGACTCATAGGCTGTCAGCAGGATGGGCTGCTCAGCGGTGCCGTTGAAGTTGACGCTGGCCTTCCCGATGTTCATTCCCGTGTTGGGCATGAAGAGGATGGTGACGCCCGGGGCAATGTTGTGCGTACCTGAGGTGAAGCTGATGTCTTCTGTCACTAAATAAGGACTGTTTTCCGCATTGAGGGTGGACAACCAGTTCATTTCACCGGCCAGTTGGGTGTAGCCGCTCAAGGTAAGGGTGACGTCCTCGATGGCAAAGTCGTCCTCGCCCGTGGCTGTGATGCGGAACATGTATTGGATGTAACGCTTTGTTTGGCCAACGGTGACAGGAGTTTCGGAGCCGGCTGAAGTCCAGTTGCTGAACACCTTGTCTTCATCCGCCGTGCGGTAGAGCAACTCGTAGGCGTAGGGAGCCGAGTTGGTCAGGTTGTAGTTCAGCTCGACCATCTGTTTGGGCGTGCCGACGTTGAAGGGCCAGCTGACAAAAACAGGGTGACCTGCCGCTGTTGTGGAGGGGGTAATCACCATATAACGGACTGCATTGTTGAGATTGCCCGAAAGGTTGACACCGCCGCAGTAGAAAATCTTGTTGTCAAAGGCAAAGGAGGCGCCTTCGGTGTAACGTTCGGAAAGGGTGATGTCAGAAAGCTGCCAGTGGTAAGTTGTGGCATCGGCATCGGTATAGAAGAACTTGTTGCTTTCCAAATCGCCTTCCTTTCCTCCTATCAGGGTCAGTATGCCGTTGGTGCAGAGGGTGGTGTGGCCATAGATGGCGTTGGGCAGGGCGGTGTTGGTTTCCCAACTGCCAAGGCTGCCGTCAAGGTTGACAGCGGCGGTATACACCGTATTCTTTTGGGTGAAGGTGGCATCATAACCGCCAGTGACGATAATCTTGGAGTTATAGACGGTGGCGGCGTGTCCGTTGCGGGCTTCGGGCAGGCTGGTTACTTCGGTGATACCGGTCACCTCGCCCCAGGCGTTCAGCGTCAAGCGATACACCTTGTCGGTAGCGTCGTTTTCGGTGTCGGTGTTGGCACCACCTATAATATATAGGTGTCCCATGACTTCCACAAGGCGTGCACCCCAGCAGGCTTGAGGCAGGCTGACGGGAAGTTCCTGCCAAGTACCTATTGAGCCGTTGTCATTGAGGGCAGCCGAATAAATCTTGTCGCTCACGCCGTCGTTGTTGCGGCCACCGGCCACAATCAGCTGGGTTTGCGTGGCGATGACGGCCATATCTTTCAGGGCCACAGGCAAGGCATTTTGCTCTGACCAGCTTGAGATGCCGCTGGTTTGCTGCGTGGCGCGATAGACGTTGCTCACGGGGCTGGAGCCGTTGTAGCCACCCACGCAATAGACGTAGTTGTGCCAAGTTACCACCTGATGGTCTTTCAGGGTTTGGGTAAGGTTGGTGGTGGCGCTCCAGTCGGAGACCGATTCCATCTTATACTGCATGGTGACATCGCCATTGCCGATAATGACATTCGAGCCCCTGCCTTTTATGAAGTCATCGGTGCTGGTCTGGGTCAGATAGGTGGTGTGACTGTTAAGCTCCAGTTTGGTGATGCCTACGTTGTCGATGGCGCCTGGAGGGTTACTTCCCGAACTGCCGTCATTACGCCAGGCGAAGACCATCTTGTAGTCGCCCTCTACAAGGTTGCCAAGGTTGGCGGTTTTAGAAGTCCAGTTGGAGTTATTCTGCAAGTAGGAATCACCATCAAGCGACATCCAGCCCGAAGGCATTCCCACACCCTGCAAAAGATTGACCGAGGCGGGTAGCAGGCCGACGCGAATGTAGTCGCAGTTGCCTTCGCCATAGCATTTCCAATCGTAGGAGAAACGGTAGTCGCCTTCCAAATGGAAGTTTTTCGTGAAATACACCCAAGTGGTCCCTTCAGAGGGATAGGTGTTGTAAGTGTTGTTCACGCCCTCGTCGTCGGAGACATAGACGGAATGGGAGCCGCCGTTGTTGGTAGCGGTGCCCCAATACCACTGGTTGGTGGCATTGCCGTTGACGAAAAACCATTCGCAGGCTTCGCCTTCAAAGTTGTCGAAAAATGGGTTGTCCCCATCCACGATTACGGCCGGTTGTTGGCCGAACATGCCTAATGGCGCAAACAAGGCCATCAGCGCGATAATGAGTAAAGATTTTTTGTTCATAATGAATTAGTTTTTACGTATTTGTTGTTTTGTTTGTTGTTTTTGTTCAGGAACCATAAAAAATTATAGTCTACAAAAATATAGCCTATGTGGGGGACAGTTGTAAGTAAATTTACTTAGCAACTCAAAAAAACAACAATTTCATTTCACCAATCCGGCATCGTAGGCATATTTCACGAGGTCTGCCGTGGTCTTGAGGTCGAGTTTTTCGAAGATGTGGCTTTTGTGCACCTCCACGGTGCGGCGGCTGAGGCCGAGGCGGTCGGCCACCTGCTGGGCCGACATGCCTTTGGCGCACAATTGGATGATTTCTATTTCGCGTGCCGAGAGGTCGGCTTTTGCGCTGATGCGGTATTGCTTGTCTTCGTCGTAACCATCGATGCCGAACAAGGCATTAAGTTCTGCCTTCAGGGCTTCAGGTTCCACATCCTTGCCCAAATTACCATCCACAAGGCCTCGGGTGCGGGCTACGACTTCAGGGTTCTTGTTTTCGCCCGAAAGCAGGACTATTTTGATATTGGGGTAACAATCCCGCGCATGACGGATCACGTCGACGCCGTTTCCGTCGGGAAGGAAGTAATCAAGCAGAATCAGATCCACCTCGTTGCCGTGTTGGTCGAGATAGTTCTTGGCAGTCCTCACGTCGTCGGCCTCGGCCACAACGACGCAACTCAAGCCCGAGTAGTTGAGCGACAAGCGAATACCCATGCGATATAGCGGATGGTCTTCCACCAAGAGGATTCGTATTGGCTGTCGTTGGGTCATTGCGCTCCTTTCCTTATGCTCATGGTTACCATAGCCCCCTTCCCTTCTTCGCTTTCAATGGTGATGGTTCCACCGTTACGAGCCATCATCTGCTGGCTGACGTAAAGGCCGATGCCGGTACCCAACTCGCCTTCGGTGCCTTCGGTCGACGCGGTCATCATCTTCAACAGCTTGGTTAGCTTTTCCTTGGTGATGCCCCGGCCATGGTCGATGACCTTGAGCAGGTAACGCTCGCCACCGTCCTCAGCTTCCAACCTGATTTCGCCATCGGCAAAAGAGTATTTCACTGCATTCGAGAAGATGTTCTGCAACACCATCTCTATGATTTGGGTGTCGTCGTTGCCCATCCAGTCCTTGGGGATGGCATTGGTGACTTTCAGCGACTTCTGCCCGATTTCGAAGGCTTGGCTGCGCACCACCTTTTCGGCCATCTCGCTTAGGTTGAAAGGCTCGGCCTGGCTATTGGTGTCGCCAATCATGCCCTTGACCCAAGTGATGATGTTGATTATCTTGGCTTTCAAGTCCTTCGTTGACGATTTCAGTGCGAACAGGCTTCCCTTCAAGTCTTCATACGACATGTCATCGATGTGCTCACAGGCGAGGTCAAGGATTTTCTCCTGCGCCAGCACCGGTGTCTTGATGTCGTGTGAGACCACTGTAAACAGTTGATCCTTGGTATTATTGTGGCGGGTCAGCATTTCGTTCGTCTTCTTGCGTTGGACGGCATTGCGCCACAGCAGCACGACCAAAACGAGAAGTAGGGCCACCGCAAGCAGCGACAGGGAGAGCAAGCGGCGACTTTCGCGGGTTTTCTCTTCCTGCAACTCCAATTCGTGTTCTTTCTCGGCCATTTGGTACCGCACCTGGTAGTCGCGAATCAAAGCCTGCTGGTCTTCGTTGTATATGGAGTCCCTCATCCTGTTGCATTCCTCAAGATAGCCGATGGAACGCTCTGGATTTGAGTCCCTTGTGGATAGATATGCCCCTTGCAGACACTCCAAGTAAATCTGGTTGTACTGGTTTCCTTTCGCCATATCCAAGGCTTTGAGGAAGTGTTGCTCGGCTGCCTTGTTGTCGCCACGGTCATAGGCATATTGGCCGTTAAGCATGACAATGGTGGTTTCGAAATAGAGTTCTTTTTCACGTTGCGCAATGACGAGCGCGGTGTCGAGTTCGGCATGGGCATCGTCAAGTCGTCCTGCCGCATGATAAGCTCTCGACAAGGCAATGCGGCGGTTAATGATTTTTTCCTGATTGTCGTTGTAGCGTTGCGACAAGGCCAATGCCTGTTCGGCAAACCCGATAGCATCAGCGAGGGTTTTGTCGTGTTGAGGGTCATCGGCTGCAATCAGTCCAACTTGCATCATCCGCACGCCCGAAAGATTTTGGTAATAGGTGGCAAGGTCAAGGTTTGCCTTCGGGTCATCACCCGGGTCTCCCAGCATGTCGATACATTTCCAGTACATCTCCTCCGACTGGTCATATTCCTCCATGTCGAAATAAATCGAGGCGATGTTGTTCATGATATAACGTTTGTTGACGGCAGCCATGTCGCCCCCGATTTCATCCATAATCTCGGTGCAGATGTTGTAGTTGTATATGGCTTCGTCATATTGCCCCATGCGCATGTAGGCACCTGCGATGGTGTTGTAGCATCCCGCCACGTTGTACTTGTCGCCCGCCTGTTCATAGAGTTGTAATGCCTGCTCGGTGTAGTCGATCACTTCGACAAACTTGCTCTCGTTGAAGCACTGCAATATCATGGTCCTTAGGCTATCAACGTCTTGTGCTTTCAAACCAAGTGAAAAACAGGCAAGGACTATGGCGAGAACCAGCTTTCCACACACCATCCTAACCTTACTCTGTAAGATTGGAACAGATTGAAAACCAATCAATTTAATAAAATTTCGTATAAACTTACAACCTCTCATAAATCTTTATATTCAGTTATAATCATACAAAAATACCAATGTTTTCATAAGTAGTTGTA
>LXOW01050757.1_pt1 | contig 21662 bp, 19 predicted proteins | sample 1368591 | NCBI WGS metagenome assembly LXOW01 (sample SAMN04884650, study PRJNA319009) | bovine gut metagenome | isolation source: Cow rumen | host: Bos taurus | place: Italy: Legnaro (PD) | collected 2014-07-09
GGGGGAGGACGAGCGGGACTCCACCGCCGTCAGCACCGCGTCGGGCGCGGCGAAGCCGCGCAGCTTTTTGTCCAGCTCCGGCAGCGCCTCGCGCAGCGCGGCGCAGACGAAATCGGGCAGGCATTCGTCCAGCGCGCCCCACGCGACGCCGGGACGGTAGGTCGGCGCGACGCCGCCCGCGCCCGCGGAGGGGCGCTCCGCGAGAAAGTCGCCCACGGTCTGCGCCGGGGCGGCATAGCTTTCGCCGCCCGCGCGGTACGCCGCCTCCTCCAGCCGCCGCTGGAAGGCGACGCCCGCGAGCGGATCGTCCGCCGCACCGCCGAAATCCTCCGGCGTGACGGAGACCAGCAGGCCGCCGTTGATGTTCTCCCCGTCGCGCGCCAGCTCGCTCATGCCGTTGGTGACGACGCGCCCCGGCTCGGACGCGGCGGCGACGACCTGCCCGCCCGGGCAGACGCAGAAGGAGAACACGCCGCGCCCGTCCGCCGTGTGGTGCGCCAGCTTGTAGGACGAGGGCGGCAGCGCGGGGCTGCCCGCCGCCTCTTTGTACTGCGCCGCGTCCACGGCGCTCTGCTTGTGCTCGATGCGCACGCCCACGGCGAAGGCCTTCGGCTCCATCGGCACGCCCATGGCGCGCAGCAGCGCAAAGGTGTCCCGCGCGCTGTGTCCCGGCGCAAGGACGACCTGCCGCGCGGGAAGCGCGCAGCTGCCCTCCGGCGTCTCGACGCACAGCGCGGACACCGCGCCGTCCTCCGTCACGATGCCGGCCAGCCGGTGCTCAAATCGGATCTCCGCGCCGAGCGCGAGCAGCTCGCGCCGCAGGCTTTGCAGCACGGCATACAGCCCGTCGGTGCCGATGTGGGGCCTTGCGTCGATCAGGATATCGGGGCAGGCGCCGTGCTCGGCGAAGCGCTCCAGGATCCAGCGGTGGCGCGGGTCGCGCGTGCCGGTGTTGAGCTTGCCGTCCGAGAACGCGCCCGCGCCGCCCTCGCCGAACTGGACGTTCGAGCGGGGGTCGAGCTTCCCGGTGCGCCAGAATTCCTCCACGTCGCGTTTCCGCTGCTCGACGGGTCTCCCGCGCTCGAGCAGGATCGGCCGCGCGCCGCACTTCGCCAGCACCAGCGCGCAGAACAGCCCCGCCGGGCCCGCGCCCACGACCACGGGGCGCACGTCCGGCGCGGCGACGGCGGCGGGCAGGGTATACGGCGTTTCGATCCAGCGCGAGACGTTTCTGTTCCGGCACTTTCGCAGCGCCGCCGCCTCGTTTCTGAGCGAGACCGCGACCGACCAGACGAGACACACGTCCTCGCGCGCGTCGACGCTGCGGCGCAGCACGCGCAGCTCCGCAAGCTCGTCCTCACGGACGCGCAGAAGCGCCGCCGCCTTTTTCCGCAGCTCGTCCTCGCCCGCGCCCGGTTCCGTTTTGACGTTGTCGATCTTCAGCATAACGATTCCCTCTGCCCGTATTCTAATCGCTGCGCCGCCAAAGCGCAAACGAAAAAAGCGAAACTTTCAAAAAAATATACGAGTTTGTAACAATTTGGACACAATCGTATTGTAAGATGCGTGCATCAAGCGTCCGGGGGGGCGCTTCGCCGCATTGCGGCGTTCAATTAAGGGGGAATCTTCCATGTATTACGAAGACGAAAACAATCTTTATCACTACAGTCACCGCAGGGGCGACACCAACGTGGTCGAGCCGGTCTACAACACCCGCAACTACGCCGAGGAGCCGGCCGCTCCCGCGCAGCCGAAGAGAACGCCGCTCGGCGGCGTGAAGCTGGCCGCCCTGCTGCTGGTCTGCGCCCTGATCGGCGGACTGGTCGGCGCGGGCGTCACCGGCGCGGCGAAGACGGCTTCCGTCCGCGGCGCGGACACCACGGCCATCGCTGTCAGCGAGCGCGAGACCGTCGAGGTCGAGACGGTCGCCGTCGCCGGCAGCGAGCGGGCGCTCAGCTATCCCGAGCTCTATCAGGCGAACATCGACAGCGTCGTGTCCGTCAACACGACCATCACCACCAACATCTTCAACCAGTCGGTCGAGAACGCGTCCGCGGGCAGCGGCTTCATCATCACGCAGGACGGCTACATCCTCACCAACTACCACGTCATCGACGGCGCGAGCACCGTGAAGGTCACGCTCTACAACGGCGAGACCTACGACGCGGCCATCATCGGCGGCGCCGAGGATTACGACATCGCCGTGCTCAAGGTCGACGCGACGGGGCTCAAGGCCGTCACCTTCGGCGATTCCTCAGCGCTTCAGGTCGGCGAGGACGTCGCCGCCATCGGCAACCCGCTCGGCGAGCTGACCTTCTCCATGAGCAAGGGCATCGTCTCCAGCGTGGACCGTGAGATCAATGTGGACGGCACGCCGTTCAACATGATCCAGGTGGACTGCGCCGTCAACCCCGGCAACTCCGGCGGCCCGCTCTTCAACATCTACGGCGAGGTCATCGGCATCGTGTCCGCGAAGTATTCGAGCTATTCCAACACCACCGTCGAGGGCCTCGGCTTCGCCATCCCCATCAACGACGTCATCGCCATGGTGGAGGACATCATGGAGAACGGCCGCGTCACGAACCGTCCCTACTTCGGCATCACGGCCGAAGAGGTCACTGCGCGCCGCGCCCAGCAGAACGGCTACAGCGTCAGCGCCGGCGTGCGCGTCGGCTCCGTTGAGGCCGGCGGCGCGGCGGAGAAGGCCGGCTTCCTGGTCGGCGACATCATCGTCAAGGTCGGCGAGCGCGACATCGGGAGCCTGAGCGACCTGAACGGCGCGAAGAAGAGCTACAAGGCGGGCGACACCGCGACCGTCACGGTCAACCGCGACGGCACGGAGGTCGAGCTGAGCATCACCTTCGACGCCGTGCCCGAGCAGACCGAGACCCCGCAGCAGGAGCAGAACAGCGGCAGCTACTACAACGGTAACGGCGGCTATTACAACGGCGGCGACGGGTATTACGACCCGTGGAGCTTCTTCAACGAGTTCTTCGGCAACGGCTTCGGCGGCTACTACGGCAATCCGTAACGCAAACACAATCACGAGCGGCCCGTTCCCTGTGTGGGAACGGGCTGCTTTTTTGCGTTCACCCCAGCGCCGTGTCCAGCGCCATCATCAGCAGAAAGCCCGCGAGAAAGCCGGCGGAGCCGGCGCGGTCGCCGCGCTGCGGCGTCAGCTCCTCCACCGTGACGCTGAGCATCGCGCCGGCGGCAAAGCCGAGCAGCCAGGGCATCAGCGGCCGCATGAGCGCCGCGGCGAGCACGGCCGCCGTACCGAACGCCGGCTCCGCCGCGCCGGAGAGCGCGCCGAGCGCAAAGGCGCGTCCCCGGCTCCCGCCCGAGCGACGCAGCGGCAGAGAAACCGCGGCGCCCTCGGGGAAGTTTTGCACACCGACGCCGAGCGCCAGCGCCGCAGCGCCGGCAAGCCCCTCGCCGTCCGCCGCCAGCGCGAAGGCGAGCCCCACCGCCATCCCCTCCGGGATGTTGTGCAGCGTGATGGCGAAAAACAGCTTCGCTTCGCGCCGCCGCTGCGGATCGAAGCGTCCGCGGTACAGGCGNNAGGAACGCCGCGCCCGCGGCGGCGCCTGCGGCGGCGGGAAGCCACGCGGGCAGCGGCCCCTCCCGCGCGCGTTCGACGGCGGGGAGCAGCAGGCTCCACACCGACGCGGCGGTCATCACGCCGCCGGCGAAGCCCAGCAGCCCCTCCTGCGTCCCGCGGCGAGGCTCCCGGCCGAGCACGAACACCGCCGCCGCGCCCAGCGCCGTCATCGAAAAGGTAAACAGCGTGCCGAACGCCGCGAAACCGAGCGCGCGCGTCATGTTTCCGAACAGCCTCCTCCCGCCGGGCGACCGCCCGCATCCCAGTATAAGCCGCGCGCCGCGCATCCGTGCAGACTGCATTTGACGAACGCGCCGCTCTGTGGTAAACTGATGCCGAGGTGAAACGCATGAAATTGTTTCGACGGCTGACCGCCCTCGTTCTCGCCGCGCTCCTGCTCGCCGCGCCCGCGCTTGCCGCGTCGGCGTCCGTGTTCAGCGACGTGCCGAAAACGCACTGGGCCTACGAAAGCATCAACCGCGCCGCCGAGCTCGGGCTCGTCAGCGGCACCGGCAAGGGCGTCTTCGGCCTGCGCCAGAGCGTCACGCGCGCCGAGTACGCCGTCATGCTCTGCCGCCTGATGGGCTGGGAGCTCATCACACCCGAGCAGGGCAGCTTTGCCGACAACCAGGACCCGACGGCATGGTACTACAGTGCGGTCGAGACCGCCGCCGCGCACGGCGCGATCCCGAAGCTCGGCGCGAACGCCGGCGTGAAGGATCCGCTGCGGCGCGAGGAGCTGGCGGCGATGACCGTCCGTGCGCTCGGCTACGCGACGCTTGCCGGCATCGTACAAGACGACTGCCCGTTTGCGGACGTCGCCGTCAACCGCGGTTATATCACGCTGGCGTACCACATGGGCTTCATGAACGGCGGCACGGACGGCTCGTTCTCGCCCGATGCGCCCGCCACGCGCGAGCAGGCGACCGTCGTTCTGCTGCGCGTCTACGACCGGATGCACGCGGAGATCGCGCAGCTGCCGGTCTCCGCGCTGCCGGAGGAGGGAACGGCAGTCTGGGCCGCGTCGATCAGCGAGCAGAGCGGCGCCGTCCCGATGGAGCCGCGCGCCCCGCTGGAGACCGTCTACGCCGCCGCGCTGAAGGCGGGCGAGGGCGGCGCGGTCGTGCTGCACACCTCGCCTTACAACGCCACGACGCGCCGCGCGCTCAGCGCCGACCAGCTGGAGCGGCTGCTCGCGGACGAGGAGACGCGCGTCTACCGCTCCCAGCGCTATGAGAGCTCGTATCTCATCTGCCGCGGCGCGGTCGTCTGGTTCGAGACGGAGGAGGACATCGCGGAGAAGGTCACGCTCTGCCGGCTCCTCGGCGTCGGAACGGTCTATCTGGAATAAAAAATCCGGCGGCTCCCCGCAAGGGCGAGCCGCCGCGGCGCATAGAAATGACGAACGCCGCAGGCCCGTGCGCCCGCGGCGGAAGGAAAGATCAGGATGGACGTTGCGGAAGTGAAACAGGCGCTGCGGACGGAGATCCGGCAGCGGGAGCGCGCGCTCCCGCCTGATTACAAGGCGGAGAGCAGCGCGGCGATCTGCCGCGCACTGGCGGCGCTGCCGCAGTTCGACGCGGCGGATACGGTGCTCGCGTTTTCCGGCCTCGCGCGCGAGATCGACACGCGCGACTTCCTGCGCGAGACGCTCGCCCGCGGCAAGACGCTGCTCCTGCCTCGCTGCGAGCCGGAGCGGCGGCTCTCGCTCTGCGTCGTGCGCGATCCGGAGGCGGATCTCACGCCGGGCGCGTTCGGCATTCTGGAGCCGAAGCGCTCCTGCCCCGTGCTGGAGCCGGAGGACGCCGACTTCTGCGTCGTGCCCTGCACGACCTTCGACCGCGCGGGCAACCGGCTCGGCCAGGGCGGCGGGTATTACGACCGCCTGCTGCCGCGCCTGCGCTGCCCGACCGTGTGCATCTGCCGCGAGCGGCTGCTCGCCGACGCGGTGCCCACGGGAGAGTTCGACGCGCGCTGCACGCTGTATCTGACGGAGAACGGCCCCCTGCCTATCTGAGCAGGCTGTCGATGGCGCGCTCCAGCTCCTCCATGGCGCTCGGATCGTGCGCCTCCACAGCGTCGACGATGCAGTGCTCCATGTGATCCTTCAGGATGATCTTGCTCGTGGAGGCGAGCGCGGAGCGCACCGCCGCAAGCTGGATCAGCACCTCGGAGCAGTCACGCCCGTCCTCGACCATCCGGCGCACCGCCTCCAGGTGTCCCGCCGCGCGGGCAAGGCGGTGTTGAGCACCGCCGCCGTATGCGCGTGCGTGTGCGTGTGCCCGTGTTCATGCCCGTGTTCATGCCCGTGTTCGCTCATAGCGCACCTCCCCGTTGAAAACAGAAGCATTTTATCATAAAGAAATTTCCGATGCAAGCTTGTCCTTTTCCGCGATCTGTGATAGAGTGACCGTACAACGAACGAATATAATGCAGGAGGAGCTCACTATGCTGTCTGTCGACGTTTCCAAGGCGGTATCCTTTCTTCCGTTTCCCTATGAGGAGGCGCTGCACCCCCATCTGACCAAGGCATCCGGCTGGCTGCAGAACGGCGGCGGCAAGGGCGACGATTTCATCGGCTGGGTCCGCCTGCCCGAAAACTACGACCGGGACGAGTTCGCCCGCATCGAGAAGGCGGCGGCGAAGATCCGCAGCGATTCCGAGGCGCTCGTCGTGATCGGCATCGGCGGCTCGTACCTCGGCGCGCGCGGCGTGATCGAGTGCCTCGGCTCCCCGAACTACAACCTCAGAAAGAAAGAAACGCCCAACGTCTACTTCATGGGCAACGGCCTTTCCAGCGCCGCGACGCGCGAGATCTATGATCTCGTCAAGGACACGGACTTCTCCGTGAACGTCATCTCCAAGTCCGGCACCACCACCGAGCCCGCCGTGGCCTTCCGCTTCTTCAAGGAGCTGCTGGAGCAGAAGTACGGCAAGGAGGGCGCCGCGAAGCGCATCTACGCCACCACCGACAAAGCGCGCGGCGCGCTCAAGAGCCTTGCGGACGCCGAGGGCTACGAGACCTTCGTCGTGCCCGACGACGTGGGCGGGCGCTACAGCGTGCTGACCGCCGTCGGCCTGCTGCCGATCGCGGTCGCCGGCATCGATATCCGCGCGCTGATGGCGGGCGCGGCGGACATGATGGAGCTCTGCCGCACGAACGACTACTCCAACCCCGNNATCCAGCAGGGCGAGCGCATGCTGATGGAGACCGTCGTCCGCTTCGCGCCGGACGACGGCCAGATGGTCGTCCCGTTCGACGACGTCAACGGCGACGGGCTGAACTTCCTCGCCGGCAAGACGCTCCACGAGATCAACGAGCAGGCGATGGACGGCACCCTGCTGGCGCACGTCGAAGGCGGCGTACCGAACATGATCGTCCGCGCCGGGCAGCGCGACGCGCACACGCTCGGCGAGCTGATCTACTTCTTCGAGTACGCCTGCGGCCTGTCCGGCTACCTGCTGGGCGTCAACCCCTTCGACCAGCCCGGCGTGGAGGCGTACAAGAAGAACATGTTCGCGCTGCTGAACAAGCCCGGCTACGAGGAGATGGGCGCGGCGCTGCGCGCAAAGCTGGCGAAGTAAAGATTTTAATCTTTCTTCATCTTTTCTTCATTGAAAAGCAATCCGCTTTGTGCTATGCTTGCTTTGTAAAATGAAAGGAGTGATCCCCTATGGTTCGTCTCATCGCGGGTGAGAAGGGTACGGGCAAGACCAAGAAGCTGATCGAGCTGATCAACGCAGCGGCGACGCAGGAAACCGGGAACGTCGTCTGCATCGAGGCCAAAAAGGCCATGACCTTCGACCTCCATTACCACGTCCGTCTGATCGTTGCCGGTGATTACGAGATCGCCTCCTACGAGGCGATGCGCGGATTCATCAGCGGCCTGTACGCCGGCAATTACGATATTTCGCACATCTTCATCGACAACCTGCTCAAGATCGTCGGCGGCAAGCCCGACCACGACGCCGAGCAGTTCCTCAACTGGCTGGAGCACTTCAGCAGCGCGCACGGCGTGCGCTTCACCGTCTCCGCCTCGGTGGACGCCGAAAACGTCACCGACGGCATGCAGAAGTACCTGTAATATCCTCCAAAAAGTGCAAGCACTTTTTGGAAAAAGCTTTCGCTGCGCTTCCCGCACGCCTTCGGCGCACGGACGCTCCGCGCAAAGTGAAAAAACCGACGCACAGGTCGTCGGTTTTTTCGTTTCCTCTGCTTTCGCGCCTGCGGGCGCGAAACTCTGCGGGGCAGGAACGCTCTGCGGCTCGAAACAAACAAAAGCGTCTCCCCGAAACGGGGAGACGCTTTTTTACCCTGTTGCGTACTCTGGCGTTTGCCGCCCGCGGGCGGCAAATGAGCCAAATCGTTTTTTCTGATGACATGCGTGTCAGAAAAACACTTTGCGCGAAGCGAACGTGCGATTTGCCGCAGGCAAATCGTGCGATGAGCGCAGCGAAGCTGTTTCAAAAAAGCGGCGCCGCTCTTTTGCCTGCTCTCACAACACGCCCTTGAGGAAGATCTCGATCCCGATCGCGATCAGGATNNCAAAAAAGCGGCGCCGCCGCTATTTTGACTGCTCTCACAATACGCCCTTGAGGAAGATCTCGATCCCGATCGCGATCAGGATCGCGCCGCCGAGGACGCCCGCCCTTCCGGCGAGCCTCGTGCCGGCCGTCCGTCCGAGCTTCAGCCCGACGAGACAGATCGCGAACGTCACGCCGCCGATGATCAGCGAGCAGGCCAGCGCCGCCGCAGTGCCATAGTCCGCAATGGTGAAGCCGACGGAGAGCGCGTCGATGGAGGTGGCGACGCCCTGCAGCAGCAGCGCCCCCGTGCCGACGGCAGCCGCTTCCTGCTCGCCGCCGCGCAGCCCCTCGCGCAGCATCGAGCCGCCGATGAGCAGCAGCAACGCCAGCGCGATCCACGGCACGAAGCGGTGGAACACGGCGAAGGCCTCCACCAGGCGGCGGACGCAGACCCAGCCGAGCATCGGCATCAGGAACTGGAATCCGGCAAACGTCCCCGCGACGGCGCAGGCACGCCGCTTCGACATCCCCGGCTCGTTCAGCCCGTTCGCCAGCGAAACGGAAAACGCGTCCATCGCAAGCCCCACGCCGAGCAGTATGCTGTTGAGAACAAATACGATATCCATAACAAAAGGAGATTATAGACCGCGCCGCCGCATTTTTCAAGTGGATTCGTCCCATTTTGTAACCAAATCGTTTCTTGCTCTCTGCCGCGCAGCGGGGTACAATAGGGGACAGAAAGAAAGCGACCGAAAGGAGCTTCGCCATGAAACGGATCCTTGCCGCGCTGCTCACGCTGAGCATACTCCTGCTCGCGGGCTGCGCGAAAAAGAACGACACGCCGCCGGCGGAGGCGCCGTCGGAGCCGGCGCCCGTCGTCGAGCCCACGCCCGCCGCAGAGCCGGCGCCGGAGCCTGCTCCGCCCGCGGAGGACCCCATCGCCGTTTCCGCGTTCCACGGCGTCAAGATCCCCATCCCGCGGGAGTATATGGATCTGCTGATCATCAACGCAGAGCTGGAGACGTGGAGCGCCCATCGGACGCCGCTGGTCTCCTTCGCCGAGCGAGCGTCCGTGGAGGCGGGCGAGATCGNNGGCGAGATCGACCGCCACGACGAGGATTGGGGCGACGGTTTTCTCTGCACCGTGTCAACGCTGGACCGCATCGGCTTCGAAGACTGGCTGTCCGGCGGCGGCTCGGACATGGGCGAGTACGTCTTCGCGCGCGCCGGTGAGGAGACGTATTATCTCATGTCCTATCCGACCGACGTGCGGCTCTACCGCGTCGGCGGCATCGACGGCACCTTCACCGATATCGAGGGGCTGGACGAGTGGCGGATGCTGAACGAATGGGCGGAGGCTCTGCCGGACGAGATCGTCGCCCTCAACGGCCTGGACGCCTATGCCGCGGAGGATCTGCTGTCCGCGGACTACACTTACGGCGGCGCGCACGTCGAGCTGGGCTGCCGCTTCCCGGGCGAGCCGATGGACCTGTGCGTCTTCTCGNNGGGGAGCCGATGGACCTGTGCGTCTTCTCGCTCTCCCAGCCGGCGACGCAGGGCGAGGGCGGCGTCTGGTGCGTCGAGCGTGTCCAGTTCATCTATTCCAACTACAACTTCACGGATCTGCAGCTCGTGTTCCCGGTGGCGCTCGGCTTTGACGAGACCGCCGCCGACCACTACGCGCGGCTGCAGGCGGAGTGCGACGCAGGCGAGCACCCCGAACTGCTCACCCCCCGCGGCGCCGCGCTGGATTACGCGAAGCGCTCGGTGTGGCTCTTCGGCGAGGACATCTCCGAGACGGACTTCGAGCTGATCGAGGCGGTCGGCTGACAAAAGCTTGCGAAATGCGGCAAAGGAGGCGCTTCTGCGCCTCCTTTTTTGGCGGAAACGACCTCTTGCGCTTTTGGTCAAAATCCGTCATAATGTGAAGCATAACAAATGAGAAGGGGTGTCTCCTTATGCAGCAGCTGATCGACCGCATCCGCAAAGAGGGCAAGGTCCTGCCCGGCGACATCATCAAGGTGGACGGTTTCCTGAACCACCGTGTCGACACCGCGCTCCTGTCCGACCTGGCGGATGAGTTCGCCAAGTATTTCCCGATCGACAAGCTCACCATGGTCCTCACCGCCGAGGCGAGCGGCATCGCGCTGGCCACGATCTGCGCCCAGAAATACGGTGTTCCCCTGCTGTTCGCCAAGAAGGCGAAGAGCGACAACATCGAGGGCGGCCTGTACCAGAGCGATGTCTTTTCTTATACCTACAAGAAGAAGACCACTTACATCATTTCGCAGGAGTGGCTGCACGAGGACGACCACGTCCTGATCATCGACGACTTTATGGCCAAGGGCAACGCCATGCAGGGCCTCGTCGACCTGGTGGACGCCGCCGGCGCGACGCTCGAGGGCATCGGCATCGCGGTGGAGAAGGGCTTCCAGGGCGGCGGCGACCGCTTCCGCGAGCTCGGCGTGCCGTACAAGGCGCTGGCCGTCATCGACCGCGTCGAGGGCACGGAGCTCATCTTCCGCGAGGACTGATTTTACTGAAAGGGGTATCTCCTTATGTCCGGTAACGTGCGTCCCGACTCCATGCAGCGCATCACCACGCCCGCGCTGGCGGAGGCCTTCATCAACGAACAGGTCGCCGCGCTGCGCGCGCAGATCGGCGGCAAGAGGGTGCTGCTGGCGCTCTCCGGCGGCGTGGACTCCTCCGTCGTCGCGGCGCTGCTCATCAAGGCCGTGGGCAAGCAGCTCGTCTGCGTCCACGTCAACCACGGCCTCCTGCGCAAGGGCGAGCCGGAGCAGGTCGTCCGCGTCTTCCGCGACGAGCTGGGCGCGGAGCTGATCTACGTCGACGCCGTCGACCGCTTCCTCGACGCGCTCGCCGGTGTGGACGATCCCGAGCGCAAGCGCAAGATCATCGGCAAGATCTTCATCGACGTCTTCGCCGAGGAGGCGAAGAAGCTGGAGGGCATCGAGTTCCTCGGCCAGGGCACGATCTATCCCGACATCCTCGAGTCCCACGGCGTCAAGAGCCACCACAACGTCGGCGGCCTGCCCGAGGAGCTGAACTTCGAGCTGGTGGAGCCGGTCAAGCTGCTCTACAAGGACGAGGTGCGCGTCGTCGGCAAGGCGCTCGGCCTGCCCGACAGCATGGTCTACCGTCAGCCGTTCCCCGGCCCGGGCCTCGGCGTCCGCTGCGTCGGCGCCATCACCCGCGACCGTCTGGAGGCGGTGCGCGAGAGCGACGCGATCCTCCGCGAGGAGTTCGCGAAGGCCGGCCTCGAGGGCAAGGTCTGGCAGTACTTCACCGTCGTGCCCGACTTCAAGTCCACCGGCATCACCGACGGCAAGCGCACCTACGACTGGCCCGTGGTCATCCGCGCGATCAACACGGTCGACGCCGTCACCGCCGAGGTCGCCGAGCTGGACTTCGCGCTGGTGCAGAGGATCGTCGAGCGCATCACCGGCGAGGTCAAGGGCGTCAACCGCGTCCTCTGGGACGTCACGCCCAAGCCCAGCGCCACCATCGAGTGGGAATAAGAACCTCGCTCTCAAAAGCCTGGTATTTATGCGGGTTGCAAGCATAGTTGCTTAGTCGCTGACAACAAAATGACAACAGCAATCTAAGGAGAAAACCCTATGAATAAGAAGCGTAAGAGAACCATTGCGATTGTTGCGCCGGTCGCTGTCGCCTGCATTGCATTTGCAATTGTTTTGACGACGCTGATCCTGCCGGGTCAAAAGCTCAGCAAGGCAATCGCGCTGATCGATTCCGGAGAGTATAAGGCTGCGTACCTTCTTCTTGACAGTATTGACTACAAGAACAGCAGGGAGCTTCAGGAAAGCATCAAACCGCAATACCAAATCGCATTGCTCTCGGAAGCCGAGATCGGTTCCTCCGTGTTCTTCGGCTCCTATGAGCAGGATAACGACACGTCCAACGGCAAAGAAGATATCGAATGGATCGTTCTTGCAAAAGAAGGCAGCAAAGCTCTTGTGATCAGCAGATATGCTCTCGACTGCAGCCAGTACAATATGTCCAAGTCCGACGTCACGTGGGAAACCTGCTCCTTGCGCAAATGGCTGAACGGGCCGTTTCTGGATACACTCGGCGCTGAAGAACGAAACAGCATTCTCGAAACCACGGTAACCGCGGATGAGAATCCGTCGTATGGTACGCCGCCCGGGAATGATGCTGCGGACAGGGTGTTCCTTCTGAGTATTGCAGAGGTGAACCGGTATTTCGGCTCGGACGAAGCAAGAACGTGCACACCGACGGATTATGCGGAAGCACAACGTGTTTTTACGTGGAAGACCAACTGCCTGTGGTGGCTGCGGTCGCCGGGCAGCCTTGCTGACCATGCTGCACTGGTCCACGGCGACGGCTCCGTCAATCTCGACGGCCGCGCTGTCTACAACATTCTCGGCGGCGTCCGTCCCGCCATGTGGATCGATCTCGGATGATTCATAAACAAAATCGTTCAAGTTAAGGTCTCTCGGTGTCGAGCGGGTATAACATGCAACAACAAAGCCGCTGTCCGGTCAAACGATCGGGCAGCGGCTTTTTGTCTGCGCTTTTGCGGTGCGGTGCGCGCTTACTTGATAACCAGCTCGTCCAGGCTTTTGTTCGCGTTCAGCACGTTGAGGTCGATATACGTCTCTCCGCCCTCGTACCCCCCCAGGACGCCTCTGTTCAGATACTGCCAGAGATACCAGTCCCCGTGATACTTCCACTGGATCGGGGTATACAGGCTTGAGATCCAGAAGGGATAGTCGTCGAAGGTCCCTTCCAGATACTTTGTATACAGATCGGGCCGCGTGTAGATCATGGGCTTCACGCCGTACTGCGCCTCCAGCGCGTCCAGAAAGGCGGTCAGCTCCCGTACCACGTCCTCTTTGGGCGGCGGATTCTGCTCCTTGTCGCCGTAATACTCCACGTCCGCCACGGGGAGCAGTCTCCCGGTCAGATCCGTCCCGACGGCGCTGATGAAATTCTCCGCCTGTGTCGCCCCGGGGCTGTCGTAGGAGAAGAAGTGATACGCGCCGGACGGCAGTCCTGCCGCGGCCGCGTTCTCCCAGTTTTCCCGGAAGCGCTTGTCCTGATGGGACGAGCCCTCGGTCGCTTTGATGTAAACGAACGCGACGCCCTGCGCCTTCAGCGTATCCATGTCCACGTCCGCCTGATAGGACGACAGATCAACGCCGATCGTGCTCCGCTTTTCGTTCACGAACCACTTGTTGATAAAGACCTTCTTTGCTTTGGCGAGGCCGAAGACAGCAAAAAACACGACCAAAAGAACAAGGACGACTGCAAGCAGCGCTTTCCCTATTTTTTTCATACAGCGTTCTCCCGAATCCCGGATCGTCCGGTTTTTTTGTTTTTAGGCGGCTGCGTCCCCGCTCTCCGGGGCGGCGCGGTCGCTTTTCTCACAGCTCCAGGCGCATGTAGACGAGCTCCTGATACCCCGCCGTGCGCGAGCGGAAGCCCCGGGGATTGCGTCCGTATTCCCGGAAGCCCAGACTTTCGTACAGCGCGAGCGCGCGGGCGTTATCGGCGACCGCGTTCAGCTCCAGCTGCGCGTATCCGGCGTCCTTCGCGCAGCGGATGCAGGCCTCTGTCAGCGCGCGGCCCAGGCCGAGCCCCCAGTACTCCCGCAGGATGCTGATGCCGAACTCCGCGCGGTGGCGCACCTTGTCCTTCGTGCCGACTGCCTCGATCCCCGCCGTCCCGGCGACCGCGCTGTCGACGAGGGCAAGAAGCTCGATCTCGTTCGGGCTGTCGGTCTTCTCCTGCAGGAACTTCGCCTCCTGCTCCGCGTCGAAGCTGTTTTCGTCGGGATAGGTCAGCAGGAAGTCGGTCTCCGCGTGGGTGCGGTTGAAGTTCTCGAAGACCGCGCTGCCGTCCGCCGCCGCGCCGTTGCGGAGCAGCGCCGTCTTTCCGTTTTTCATGCGGATCGTCTGTTCGTACCGCATCGTTCCCTCACTCCCGTTCGGTCCCCAGCACGTGGGCGAGATAGTCGCACTTCAGGAAGCCCTTGCAGTAGGTGATTTTGTTGGACACCACGGCGTTGATCGCCTCGACATAGCCCTCGGGGATCTCGACGTCCTCGCTTGCCGGCGTAAAGCGGTTGCGGGAGTAGAGGTACGTCCCGAGGTCGGTCTTCCAGTCGCGGAACATCGTCCAGACCAGCGGCGCCGAGTCGGAAAACACGTCGCGCCCCGGCAGGAGCCGCGAATCGAACTCCAGTCCGAACAGGTTGGAGAGCGTCGGCAGCACGTCGACGCAGGAGACCGGATCGTTCACAACGATCGGCTCCTCATCCTCCAGCGAGCCGCACCAGAGGATCAGGCGGTTGTGGTCGCGCTCAAGATAGTTGTTGACAGGATAGCCGTACAGCTCCGAAAGGAGCGGCATATTGCCGAGCGAGCCCCCGGAATCCAATCCGTAGGGGAAGTGATCCGCCGTCAGACAGATGACCGTGTCGTCGGCGATGCCCTTTTCCTCCAGCGCGTCCACGAGATACGTCAGCGCGTCCTCCAGCTCCAGATTGCAGGCGATGTACGCCTTGACCGCCTCGGATCGATACGGCAGATCCTTCACCTGCTCCCAGTGCTTCTTCGACATCGCGTTGCCCGCGCGGGAATAGCCGCCGTGCCCACTGACCGTCATGTAGTAGATGTTGAACTGCGGCTGGTCGATGTACTCCGCCAGCGTCCCCTGTATCATCTCCAGATCGCTCTGCGGCCACTGGCTGGTCACATACGCCTCCATACCGTTCCCGTAGCCCATATAGCCTTCGGAGTAGCCCAGATTGACGTGCGTCTTGTGCCGGTTGTAATAGGTGTAGGTGTTGTTGTGGTACATCTTTCCGAAGTAGCCCAGCCGGTCGAGCTGGCTGCCCATGGTATAGTAGTTGTGGAAGCGCATCGTGTCCCGCATGGAGCGCCCGCCGTCGGTCGGCCACATGCCGAAAATAAACGAGAACTCTCCGCCGGTCGTGCCCGCCGTCGCGGACTGGGTGTAGTCCGTGAAGTTGATGCCCTTCGTCGCGAGACGGTAGAGCGTCGGCGTCAGCTCGGGGTCGATGACCTCCGCCGAAAAGGCCTCTGCGGTGATCATGATGAGGTTCTTCCCGGCGAACAGCCCCGTGTATGCGTTCTTGTTCGACGGCGCCAGCGTGGCGACGTAGGCGTCCAGCTTCGCCTCGGTGCCGCCGGCGGAGGCGGCGAGCGCGGCAAAGTCGATGTCCAGCGCGTTGTATTCGACCGGCGGGATCGCTTCCTCCTCCGGCTCCGGCACGGGCTCTGCCTCCCCGGCGTCCTCCGCCGTGACCGGTCCAGGCGTCTCCGCCGCAGGCTCCGGCTCAGGCTCCGGCTCGGAAACCGGCTCCGGCTCCGCGGGCGCGAACTCCACCTCGTCGGAGGCGAGCACGCCGCTGCGGACGTCCAGCCGCACGGCGCTCAGCAGGCCGAAGGTGTCCACGGCGTTCTGGAAATTGTACTGCTTTCCGTACGTGCCGGCATAGGTGGGAACGGCCAGCACGAGCAGCAGCTTCAGCGCGAACAGCGCGGCGGCCTGCGCCGCCGCAAGGCGTCGTTCGCGCGGGAGGGGCGCGCAGTCGTCAAACCGCCTGCCGAAGATCCCGTACAGCAGGGCGGGCAGGAAGAAGAGGAAAATGTGGCTCAGCCCGTTGAAGCAGAACACGAGCGCGCGGATGTCCGCGGCGAAGCCGGTGACAGCGTGCCCCGCGCCGTTGAACACGGTGTTCAGGTCGTAGAAGACCTTGAACTGCCGGTAGATAAAGTACTCGACGCAGAAGATGAGCGGCAGGAGCACCAGCGCCGCCAGCGTGACCGCGCGGCGGGCCTTCGGCGTTTTCATCACCGCAGACAGCAGCCACACGAGCAGACCCAGCGCCGCGGAGTCCAACAGGATCGCCGCGAGGTTCCACCCGAGCGGCCGGATCGTCGTGGAGAGCTTGAACACCAGCTCCTCATAGAAGATCGCCGCGGCGATCAGGTATTCCGACGCGATGCGCCGCGCGCGGCTGTTCGGTTGTCTTTCGTCTCTCTCTGTCATGCGTTCTTCCGGTCCTCGTTCGTTTCTGGCGTCTTTGTCGTATTATAGCAGTTTTTGTCGAAAAATCCACCGTTTTGTTGTCATCCGTCCGTCCGCCCTGCGCGGCGGCGTTTTCTATGCATTCCCCGACGGCTTTCCCGTTCCTTTGCACTTCTCTTTGCCTACAATATATAGTGTGAACACTGTTCAAATACACCTATATATTGTTTTTTCAGGAGGCGAAAGCATGGATTTCCTTCGCAAAAACACCTTTTTGTCCCGGCGGGTGTTCTACCTGCCCGTGGACCGCATCCGCCCCAATCCCAACCAGCCGCGGCGGTACTTCGACGAGGACGCGCTTGCCGAGCTCTCGCGCAGCATCCTGCGCTACGGCATCCTGCAGCCGCTGACCGTGCGGCGCGGCGCGCAGGGCTACGAGCTGATCGCGGGGGAGCGGCGGCTGCGCGCGGCGCGGCTCGCGGGACTGCGCGAGGTGCCCTGCCTGCTCGCGCGCGCGGACGAGGAGGACTCGCCGCTGCTGGCGCTGATCGAAAACCTCCAGCGCCGCGACCTGCACTGGTACGAGGAGGCGACCGCCATCGCAAAGCTGATCGCCTCCTACGGGCTGTCGCAGGAGCAGGCGGCGGAAAAGCTGGGCAAGTCCCAGTCCGCCGTGGCGAACAAGCTGCGGCTGCTGCGGCTCTCGCCGGACTGCGTGGCGCTGCTGCGCGAGCACGCCCTCTCGGAGCGGCACGCCCGCGCGCTGCTGCGGCTGGAGAGCGACGACGCGCGCCTCGCCGCAGCGCAGGAGATCGCCGCGCACGGCTGGAACGTGGCGCAGACCGAGGCGTATATCGACGCGCTGCTGCGCCGCGCGGACGAGAAGCAGCCGAAGCAGCCGACCTACGTCATCAAGGACGTGCGCATCTTCCTCAACAGCATCCGCCGCCAGCTCGGCATCATGCAGAAAGCCGGCGTGAACGCCGCTGTGGAGCGCGCCGACACCGACGAGGAGATCCGCGTGGTCATCCGCATCCCGCGGCGCAGCGCGGAGCGCGCAAAAAGCTGAATTTTTACAAATTTGTCACCGCTTTGTAATGACTTTCCCAAAAAAGTGTGTTAAGGTATGGGGTAGCCTACGTTTCCTGCCGCCTGATCGGCAGAATACATACCGCACAGTTTTGGGAGGACTACGGAATGCCTGGAAAGGATCTCAATTCCGAAGAACGCAAAGAAACGCCGGAGCTGCCGCCGGAGGATACCGCCGCGCCCGACCCGGAGGCGCCGCAGGCGGAACCCGACCCGGAGGCGCCGCAGGCAGCGGAGCGGAAGTCCGGCGGGCGGTGGTGGCTGATCCCCGTCTGCCTGCTCGCCGTGCTCGCCGCCGTCTATGCCGGCTTCTGCGTTTTCGCCGCCTCGAGCGAGGTTATCGCGCCGCACACTTTCGTCGGCGATCTGGACGTCAGCGGCATGACGATCGCCGAGGCGCGGGACGCCATCGCGGCGGATCTGGACACACTGCTTGCCGAAAACGGCATCCGCGCCGAGCTGGAGGACGGCTCCGAGGCCGCCTACATCAGCTATAAAGACCTGGGCGTCGCGTTCGACGCCGACGCCGTGGCAGACGAGGTCTACGATCTCAGCCACAGCGGGGAGCCGCTGCTCGACGGCTGGACGCTGCTGTGCGCGACCTTCGGCAGCCGCACGGAGCTTTGGCCTGAGCCGGTCACCGGCTGGACGGTCGACTCGGCGCGGATGCTGGCGGACGCCGCCGCGCTGCCCGCGAGCGACTTTTCCTACGAGATCGAGGGCAGCGACAAGCTGCTGCTGACCAAGGCGCGCGACGGGCGCCGCGTGGACGTGAACGAGCTCCGCGCGCGGCTGCTCGACTCCTCGGCGGACGCGCTCGGCTCCCGCAGCGTGCAGCTTCCCTACACGGTGCTGCCCGCCGACCCCGGCGATCTGCGCTCCCTCAGCGAGGAGCTCGGCGGCGAGATGGTGAACGCGACCTACGATGCGGAGACCGACTCCATCCTGCCTGAGCGCGCCGCGCTCAACTTCGACCTCGCGCAGGCGCAGGCGATGCTTGCCGCCGCCGCCCCCGGCGAAACGGTCGTCGTCCCGGCTGAGTACGCCGAGCCGACCGTCACGGCGGAGGAGCTGAAGGAGCTGCTCTTCCGCGACGTGCTGGGCAGCTACACCACCCGCGTCGGCGGCGCCTCCGGGCGCAAGTCGAACGTCCGGCTGACCGCCAAGCGTGTCAACGGCACCGTGCTCAACAGCGGGGAGGAGTTCAACTACTACAAGCTCACCGGGCCCTTCTCCGCAGCCAACGGCTATCTGCCCGCGCCGGGCTATCTGCACGGCAAGACCGTCGACATGGACGGCGGCGGCGCGTGCCAGTGCTGCTCGACCTCCTACGCCGCGGCGCTGATGGCGAACCTGGAGATCGTGACGCGCACGGCGCACGGCTTCGCCTCCGACTACATCGGTCTCGGCCTGGACGCCACCGTTTCCGGCGGCGGACCGGACATGATCTTCCGCAACAACACGCCCTATCCGATCAAGGTCGTCGCCGACTACAGCGACAACAACCGCCTGACCGTCAGCATCCTCGGCACGAAGACCGACGATATCACCGTCAAGATGCGCGTGGTGGTGCTCTCCACCACGCCCTACGAGGAGGAGATCGTGGAGGATCCGACGCTTGCGCCCGGCCAGCGCGTCGTGGACACGACGCCGTACACCGGCTACACCGTCAACTCCTACCGCCAGCTCTACGACGGCGAGGGCAATCTGATCTCCGAGACCTTCGAGGCGTTCAGCCGCTACAACAAGCGCAACCGCATCATCCACGTCGGCCCCTCCGCCACGGAGACGCCGGTCACGCCGCCTGCGGCCGAGGAGCCGCCGGCCACGCCGCCGGAGCCCGTCACCCCGGACGAGCCGCCCGTCGTTACGCCGGATCCCGTTGAGACGCCCCCCGCTCCCGATACGGGAGGTGAAGCCCCGTGAAACGCTGCTTTGCTCTGTTTCTGACCGCCGTTCTCTGCCTGTCGCTCTTCGCCTGCGCGAAGCCGAAGGAGCCGGGCGCGCCCTCCGTCGAGCCGCCGCCCGCTGAGGAGCCGGACGTGCCCTCGGAACCGCTGAAGCTGGACACGCTGGGCGTGGAGTTCGCCATCGGCGAGCGGGACACGGACGTCCTGCTCGCGCTGCAGAAGGCGTTCCCCCAGACGTTCATCGACGCGCTTGCCGGGCAGAACGCAGAGATCGGCGCGGTGACCGTCACCTTCAGCACCAGCGGCGAGGCGACCGAATTCGCCCTCGGCAGCGGCGCGGTGCAGCTTGCGTTCCTGTCGGCGGAGGACTTCTTTCCCTACCGCAGCGGTCTGATCGTCGCCGCGGAGCAGGGGGGTGAGCCCGATCTTTCGCAGGGGCTCGTCATCGCCGCCGTCACGGACGACGCGGCGGCGGACGACCGTCTTGCCGAGGCGGTCCGCGCGGCGCTGCCCGACCTTGCCGCCGTGCTCGCGCCCTATACCGGCGAGACCGCCGCGGGCGTCTACGCCTACGACGAGGAACAGCTCGCGGCGCTCGCCGCGCTGTACGAGGAGCGGGAAGCGGAACAGGCGCACTGAAAACCCCGTCCCACAAAAAGGATAACCTCCCATGCGGCGTCCGCCGCATGGGAGGCTTTTTTCGTTTGTTGGGTTGTTTTCGGCTTATTCGCCGTCCGCTTCGGTCTTCTCTTCCGCCGGAGCCGCGTCCTCGGCAGGCGCCGCGTCCTCGGCGGGAGCCGCGTCCTCAGCGGGAGCCGCATCCTCAGCGGGAGCCGCATACTCAGCGGGAGCCGCGTCCTCGGCGGGAGCCGCGTCCTCGGCGGGAACATCCTCCGCAGCCGCGCTCTTCTTCTTTTTGCCGATCACCACGATGGCGACGATCACGGCGATCACCACAGCCGCCGCGACAAGGGCGATCAACAGGGCGTTCGAGCCGCCCGGCATGTCGAACTCGGCGTACACCGCGTCGCCGGCCCCCATCGTCGCAAGGTCCCAGGTGAGCGTCTTGCCGTCGTCGGAAACGGTCGTCGCGTTGTGCTTGGTCGGCTTGACCGGAAGCTCCAGATTGAAGCGCATGTATCCGCCGAAGTTCTCCAGGAATCCGAGGTAGGTGCTTGTCTCCTCGTACTCGTCATCCGAGAACGGCACGAACCGGATGGTAACGTGGTTTCCGTCCACCACGAAGACGTCGCCCTGCGTCAGGGCATCCATTCCGGTCTCGGTGTTGCCCGTCGTCTCCATGCGGACGCCCTTCCTGCTGAGAACGTAACCGCTGTAATCGCCATCATGATATTCCTCGTAGGAGAATCCGGATTCCTTGTACTCCTTGAGCTCCTCCTCCGACAGCGTGACGTCTTCCCCGTCTCCCATGACCGCAAACAGCATGCTGAGGTCCGCCGTCCGGTCCGCGTTCACCTTGATGGTCGTGTCAAAGCGGATGCAGCCCGTCAGGGAAAACAGGATGCCGAGCATCAGGCACAGGGTAAGGATCTTCTTTTTCATGGTTCTTTCCTCCGTTCTTAAATTATTTTGTATTCTTGTGCCCGTGCAAAATCGTTTCGGTTTCAGTCTCCGGCGGCGGTGCGTTCCGCCTGAATGCCCAGCAGCGCCTGCGCGATCTCCGAATCCGCGTCCAGAATGACGGTGCTGTTCTTGTTGTTCTGGAACGCGACCTTCAGCGCGTCCAGCTCGCGGACGAAGCGGTAGAACTCCGCCTTCTCCGGGCTGGAGTACGCCTCTGCAAGGATCTCCATGTAGCGCGCCTCCGCCTCGCCGTTTCTCTGCTCGGCCTGCGCCTTCGCCTCGGAGATGATGACCTCCACCTGCTTGTCCACGTCGTTGCGGATGCGCGCGCCCTCCAGGTTGCCGCTGGAGAGATAGCTGGTGGATTGGAGCGTGCGCTCGGCAATCATGCGCTGGAAGACGGCGTCCTGGTTTTCCGTGGGCAGGTCGGTCTTCTTGAGGATGACGGTCGCGGAGATGCCGTAGGAGCGCAGCGCCGCGTCCACCTGGGCGGTGACGCGCTCGCTCACGCGCTGCACGCTGGTCTGGTCGGTGGAGATGATGTCCTCGCGGTTCAGCCGGCCGAACTCGTTCTTCACCGCGGAATAGACCGCCGCGTCGATGCGCGCCTCCGCCTCGGTGCTGGACGCGTTCAGGGAGCGGACGAACTGATACGGGTCGTCGATCCGCCAGAGGCAGATCTCGTCGATCACCAGCGCCTTCTTGTCCAGCGTCAGCACGTCGGACGGCGTGATATCGTAGAGCATCTGGTGGGCGGGGATCTTCTGCACGTGATCCACGAGCGGGAGCTTGTAGTGCAGACCCGGCGTCTGCTCCACCGTGACCATCTTGGACAGGCGGGTCACATAGGCATATTCATTCTGCTGCACCGTGTACAGGCCGCTGAGCAGCAC
>LXOW01099717.1_pt1 | contig 21657 bp, 22 predicted proteins | sample 1368591 | NCBI WGS metagenome assembly LXOW01 (sample SAMN04884650, study PRJNA319009) | bovine gut metagenome | isolation source: Cow rumen | host: Bos taurus | place: Italy: Legnaro (PD) | collected 2014-07-09
TAGTCTCATTTAAAGCAATAAAACAGCTGTTTATTTAAACATATCACGAGCAGTATGCATGAACCCATTTCAAACGCAAGGAATGGCACGCAAACGCACTGGTATAATCCCAGTATAGTCTATTGCTTGACAGCAATAGACTATAATACTCTTTTAAAAGATATAGTTAAGTCAGAATGGGAGCATATAAGAATAATGACAGGATGGGAAATGTTAATAAGTTTTGTTAATACATTCATTTGGCTTGGGCAAGAAGAAGAAAAGAGAAAAGAAAGAGAAAGAAAAGCAAGAAGAGAAGCTATATTAATCGTTTTATTTTTAATTGCGATTGTAGCTGTTTCTTATTTTTATTTTTTTAGTAAATGATTTTATTTTTTATTATTAATTTGTTTTTTCTTTTCTANNTAAAAAAAACGTAGATAAAGTTTATTAATTATTATTTTTTTATATAAATATCGTTTAATAATAGTGATTATAACTTTTAATAAGTATTATTGTTTATATTAAGATTTCTATATTTACGTAAAACAACTTTTGAAGTAATCATGTCAGATAAAATAAAGTAAGACCATGTTTACATAATATTTTGCTTAGACGTTACTTGTTATCTATAAAAATTACGCAAAATAAAACCCTCTCGGATTTCTCTGAGAGGGTTTTACAAATTTCTTAGAAATTAGTCAAGTTTGAGTTCAGAAATCTGCTTGTAAAGAGTGTATTTAAGTTTAACATTCTTTTGAGCTTTGTCGAAGAGAACCTTAGCGACATCTGGATTCTTTCTGAGCAACTGTTTGAAGCGGTTTTCATTAGCTGCAAATACTCTGAAGTTGACTTGTTCGTCATCTTCTGGTTCTTTGTAGTCAACAGACATTGGGTTCTTGCCCTGAGCGCGAAGATCTGGGTTGAAACGGTAGAGTGGCCAGTGACCAGTCTTAACTGCGAGTTTCTGTTCTTCGAGACCCTTGGTCATGTTGATACCATGGTTAATGCAGTGAGCATAAGCGATAACGAGAGCTGGGCCATCATAAGCTTCTGCTTCGTTCATGGTCTTGAGAGCATGGTTCATATCTGCGCCAATACTGATCTTACCAACATAGATGTTTTCATAAGTCATAGCGATCATGCCAAGATCTTTCTTAGCCATGGTCTTACCACCGTCGGCGAATTTTGCTACTGCGCCGATAGGTGTAGCTTTAGACATTTGTCCGCCTGTGTTGGAGTAAACTTCGGTGTCGAGAACGAGAACTTTAATGTTCTTGCCAGAAGCGAGAACGTGATCAAGTCCGCCGTAACCAATATCATAAGCCCAACCGTCACCACCGATTACCCATACAGAACGTTTGATGAGGTATTGAGCAACTTTAGCAAGGCGTTTGCCTGTTTCACAAGCACAATCGCAACCGCCAATGAGTTTCTTGAGTTCTTCTACGTCAGCGCGCTGAGCGTCGATTTCTTCAGCTGTTTTCTGAGGATTATTCAAAAGTTTTTCAGCAACAGCTTTAATTTCTGGTTTTGCTTCTGGATTTGCAAGAACTTTGTTAAGGAGTTCTTTGGCTTCTTGCATCATCTTATCGGCAGCAAGTCTCATACCAAGACCGAATTCGGCGTTGTCTTCGAACAAGCTGTTAGCCCATGCTGGACCGTGGCCTTTTTCGTTCTTGCAATATGGAGTTGTTGGGAGGTTAGCGCCGTAGATTGATGAACAACCAGTTGCGTTAGCGATCATAAGGCGGTCGCCGCAGATTTGAGTGAGCAATTTGATATAAGCTGTTTCGCCGCAGCCTGCACAAGCGCCAGAGAATTCAATAAGAGGTTTAACAAGCTGTGAACCCTTAATGAGATTCATATTGATATACTTGCGGTCGGTTTCGGGGATAACTTCAGTGAAGTGCTTCCAGTTAGCTGCTTCGGCTTCGCGCATTTCCTGTGTCTTGTGTTCCATCTTAAGAACGTTCTTAGCTTTCATTGGACAAGTAGAAACGCAGAGTCCGCAACCTGTGCAGTCTTCAGCCGCAACTTGAAGTGTGAACTTCATATCGTCTTTAATGCCTTTTGCTTTTGTGACTTTGAAAGTCTTTGGAGCGTTTTCAGCAAATTTTGGATCATAAATTTTCATTCTGATAGCGGCGTGTGGACAAACTGCTGAACACTGACCGCACTGAGCACAGAGTTCTGGATCCCATACAGGAACGTCAAGACCGACATTGCGTTTTTCGAGCTGGCTTGTTCCAGTGGGGTAGGTGCCGTCGTCTGGCATCTGGCTGACTTTAACGCCGTCGCCGTTGCCTGCTAAGATTGGTTCGAGAACGTCATTAACGAGGTTCTTGATTTCGGCTGGAGCTTCTTCAACGTGCATTGATTTCTTGATGTGTTCGGTTGCTGTAGCTTTTGCTGGAACCTTAACTTCATGCAAGTTTTCAAGAGCTTTGTCGATTGCGTCGCAGTTCATTTTTACAACTTCGTCGCCTTTTTTGCCGTAGGTTTTCTTAACGGCTTTTTTCTGAAGTTCTTTGAATTTTTCTTCTGGCATGATCTGATCTTCAGAAATCTTGAAGAAACAGGTCTGCATGATGATGTTGATGCGTCCGCCAAGACCGATTTCTCTAGCTAATTTGTTAGCGTCGATAACATAGAGTTTGGCTTCTTTTTTAATGAGTTCTTCCTGAGTTTCGACTGGAAGGTGATCCCATACTTCTTCTGCGCTGTATTCGGTTTCGAGAAGGAACTTGCCGCCCTTCTTAAGAGGCTTAACCATATTGTATTTTTCGATGAATGAGAAATTATGGCAAGCTACGAAGTTAGCATGAGAAATCAAATATGGGCAGTGGAGAGGTTTATTACCAAATCTTAAGTGAGAAATGGTCATGCTGCCTGACTTCTTGGAGTCATAAACAAAATAACCCTGAGCATAGTCTTTTGCGTTGTTACCAATAACTTTGATGGAGTCTTTGTTAGCGCCAACAGTACCATCAGAACCCATACCGTAGAACATTGCTGAGAATGTAGATGGATCACCAGTTTCAACCATTTCGCCCAATGGGAGGTTGGTGTTGCAAACGTCATCTATAATACCAACTGTGAAGTGGTTTTTGGGTTTGTCGGCTTTGAGGTTTTCGTATATTGCGATAACCTGATCTGGGGTGAAGTCTTTTGAGCCTAAACCGTAGCGACCGCCAACAACTTTTGGCCAAGCTGCGAATGGAGCAAGTCCTTCTTCCATTGCTTCGCCGATGCTGTTTCTAACGTCGATATAGAGAGGTTCGCCTGCTGCGCCAGCTTCTTTTGTTCTGTCCATAACGGCAACTTTTTTGGTTGTCTTTGGGAAAGCTTTGATGAAGTCTTTTACGCTGAAAGGTCTGAACAATCTAACTTTTACGAGACCGACTTTTTCGCCTTTTGCGTTGAGGTATTCGGCAACTTCGTGAACGGTTTCAGCGCCTGAACCCATGATAACTACAACACGTTCTGCGTCTGGAGCACCAACGTATTCGTAAAGTTTGTAGTTTCTGCCAGTCATTGAGCCAAGTTTATCCATGGCTTTCTGAACGATTTCTGGAGTTTTGATATAATATGGATTAACTGTTTCGCGACCCTGGAAGTAAACGTCTGGGTTTTGAGCTGTGCCACGAATGGTTGGTTTTTCTGGGTTCAAACCACGAGCTCTGTGAGCCATAACGAGATCATCGTCAATCATTGCTCTGATTGTTTCGTCGTCGATCGTTTCGATTTTGTTTACTTCGTGAGAAGTTCTGAAACCATCGAAGAAGTGCATAAATGGAACTCTAGCTTCGAGAGTAGCTGCCTGAGCGATAAGAGCAAAATCGTGAGCTTCTTGAACAGAGTTAGAAGCCAACATTGCAAAACCTGTCTGGCGGCAAGCCATAACGTCGCCGTGATCACCAAAAATTGATAGACCCTGACAAGCGATTGAGCGAGCTGTTACATGGAAAACTGTTGGAGTTAATTCGCCAGCAATTTTATACATGTTAGGAATCATAAGTAAAAGACCCTGAGAAGCAGTGAACGTGGTTGTTAAGGCACCAGTAGCCAAAGCGCCGTGAACTGCGCCGACTGCGCCGCCTTCTGATTGCATTTCATATACAGAAGGAACTGTGCCCCAAATGTTTGTCATGCCAGCCGCAGAAAATGCGTCTGCATGTTCACCCATGGTGCTTGAAGGGGTAATCGGGTAAATTGCGATTACTTCATTAACTTTGTGAGCGATACGAGCGGTAGCTTCATTGCCATCCATCATGGCGTAATTTTTAGTAGTCACTTAAATGCACTCCTGACCTTTAGTTTTATGCCGTAAAAAAAGGCATATAAATTTAACTGTGAAAAATTCTAAGACAATTAAAAAATAAAGTCAAGCTAAATCAAATAGGCTTTAAAAGTTAGTTTAATGAAACTTTTAAAAATTTTTAGATAAAGCAAAACCCGCAATCTTATAAGAAAAAATTGCGGGCTTTGAATAGATTCTAATCTTTGCTAATACTTATCTCTGATCTGCAAATGGATCGTAAATGGAGGTTATACGTCTTTCACCGTATTTGCTCATATTGAAGATCTGGTCCATTGTTTGAGTATCTCTGAGTTTGTTTTCCCTGATATTGTCTGTAAACATTGGTTCGCCATCTACCATACCCATGTATATAAACCAGTGATGACCGTCTGTCTCTTTTCCTGGAACATAATCTGGGTCTGCATTATAGTGGACTTTTACGTGAATTAACATACCAGGAAGAAGTTTACCTGTGAGAGCTGCTTCTTTAAGGCAGGAGATTTTTTGTCCTCTGTATGTTGTATCTTTGGTTTTTGACCAAGCTATTTGTGGTTGGGAACCAGCACCGCTGTAAGAAACTTTGGCACCTGCTTTCTCTGCAATGGTTCCAGAGAATTGAAGACATTTGTGGCTTACGTTCCATTGAGATTTTTTGGCAGCTTCTAAGCCTTTAAGTAGACATTCTGGAACTTCTGGACCATTGATATCTTTGGTAGTGTCTATCTTCTTTTCTGCTTCCTTGTTATTGGATTTGGTTTCCTTTTTTTGGGGCTTTTCTTTTTTATAATTTGGATTTACGTCAGCATAAGCATAAGGGTGATAGCCGTCATAAGCTGGGGTAGTAGGGGTATCAACTAAGGAGTAATGCAGATAGCATTTTCTTCCATTGTATTCGATAGTATACCAATCGCCTTCTTTTCCTGTAATCGTTACTTTTGTGCCTGGAGGAATAATAGCAATAATGTCGCCCCATGGCCCAATTCGGCAATGCTGACCATATTGGCAGTTTATTGTGCCTTCGCATGGATATTCATTTTTATCTTTTTTAGCTTCTTTTTTTTCTTCTTGTTGCAAAGTTTTTTCTGTTGTAGTAGTTATTTCATTATCGTCTTTGTTTTCTGATATAGTTTCTGACTTTAATAAAAAATCATCGCTGAATGGGTCTTGAGCAATAGCTGGAATTACTGAATATACTAATAAAAAGGCTATTAGTGTACAAGCTTTTTTCATTTATTTAGCTCCTATATGTTGTTCTTTTGTATATTATACTAATTTTTTTTTATAAAGTTTATCTTTTATTTAAAAATTATATATTTTTTTAGTTATGTAAACTGGAAAATAAATTATTTAATAGAGCTCAATTATTTTCTTATACTAGTTAATAAAATATTATACCAAAATAAAAAATGCGGAGAGCGGGACTCGAACCCGCACGGATACCCACTAGATCCTAAGTCTAGCGCGTCTACCAGTTCCGCCATCCCCGCTTAGGTTAACTAATAATAACACAATTCACAATAATAATCAAATTTTTATATTTTTTTATTCTGTTGAAAGACAACTATTAGCCATTTCTGAGTTTTTGTTGTATTGTGCTATTGCTATTCCTGCTGTAAAAAAAATACATATACAAAACATTTTAGGATAAAAAACTAAATCTTCCACAAGGCTATAAATTGCTACAATGATATATATTTCTTTGCAAATTATGTTGGAATTCCGTAAATAAGGAATTAAAAAGTAAATAAATACAACAAATATAATAAAACCTAAAAATCCGTATTTCATTATTAAGCCTAAATATGAGTTATGACAATGACTTAAGGCTTTAAAACTTTCTATTCTATATGGTTCATAATTATTCTCAAGTTCTTTTTGATTTAATAAGGCATATTCATTGATTTCTTGATTAAAGTTTTTAACTCCGAATATTGGGTATTTATTTACTATTGTGTTTATTGTAGCTTTCCAAACCATTGTTCTTGCATTAAATGGTGCATGTTGAGTAAGTAATTGTAGTATATTGTTGTAATTCTTAGTTGGATTATATAGTAAGAAAACAATTAATGATATGAGACTTAAACTAATAATTAATTTTATAAAATGTTTATCTCTATTTTTTAATATTCTATAAATAATTAATGTAAATATTATAAAAACAGAAATTCTGCNNATATGTTGAGCTAAAACATTTTGATTACCCATATCTAATACTAAAAAACCATTATTAAATAGTTGTTTAGAAGTTATTAATAAATACCATGTCTTAACAGATATGGCTAAGCACATTGATGTTAAAGCATAATAAGAATAATTTGGAAGATATTTAAAACTTGTATAACCTATTAGCGTAGACATTAGTATTTTTAAACCTGTAATAGTATCTTGAAATAAAAAATATGGTCTAAAAATAACATATAAAGCGAAAATTATAATTATATGAGTTATTTNNATACATAAACTATTTTATTGAGGAAAAGAAACTGAATAAAAAAGCGCCACACTTAAATAATATGTATCTTCTTATCTCTTTAAAAGACCATTTATATTTGGGCATTGAATTAAATAAATCTGTAATTTCGCTTGATAATTTATTAAGTATTGTTTTTTTATTGTTCCAATCTGATCTGTATGTGCGTAAATATGCTGTAAATAAATAACGTAAATAAAAATGATTATTTATTTCAAGAGCTTCTATATACCTACTTTCTTTTATTTTTTCTCTTAAATATAAAAAGGTCTCTTGTTCATCGAGGACGTGAGGATTATTAGGTGATAATTTGCTTAATGAGTTTTCTCTATCGAAGTAAAATAAACAAGCGTTATTTGTATATATAATATTGTTTGCTTTTTCATAAAGACCTATTAATACATATTTATCTTCTGTAAATTGCATTTTATTTTTAAACCTAACATCTGTGAATAATGCCTTTGAATAAAGCTTATTAGTCGCTATTGTGAAATCACATTCGTTTNNGGCAAAAGACGTTTTATTAGGTGTAAATTGATAATCATTGTTTATTTTACGACAACAAGGCATTATTACTATGTCGGAATTGTTTTTTTGAGATTGATAAATTAACTCTTCTATAGCATTGGAAGATAGCCAGTCATCGCTATCTAAAAAGAACAAAAAGTTACCTGTTGCTAGATCTAAACCTTTATTTCTAGCGGATGAAACTCCTTCGTTAGGTTTATGTATTACTTTTACTCTATTATCTGTTTTGGAAATTTTGTCGCACAATTCTGCAGAACCATCTGTAGAACCATCATCAACTAGTATTAATTCTATTTCTTTATATGTTTGATTTAAAATACTATTAGATGTTTTACTAAGATAATCTACAGTATTGTAAATTGGAATAATAACAGAAACAAGTGGATTTTGTTGTTGCTCAGTCATATTAATCTAACCTNNAATCACTTTCTTTTTTATATAGATTAAAATTTTTTTTTGCTAACTTCATTCTTTTAAAAAAGCTTAAACTACGTAATTCATTTCTTAGTAATAGTAAACTATATTTGTCTTTAATTTTTTGAAAATACATATTTGCTTTATCTGAAAGAAGATTTTGATTTTTTATTTTTTCATAAAAGCTACTAAAACCAGATAATTTGTTATTCCACAATTCTAATTCTTTTTTTATAGAAANNGCTTCTATAGAGTGTTGTAAACGCTGAAAAAAGCTTTTTTTATTTTTTGAGGAATATAAACTGGTTTGTTTGCCATGAATTCGATAAGCTTGTAGTTTTTCGTTCGTTTCATAAAACTTGTTTAATGAACATGCACATATTGTACACCACCAATCATGCGAACAGCCACTTGGAATTGGAAGAATCTTTTGAAAAAAAGACTTTCTGCCGCTTGAGCAACAACCCATAACAAATTTTCCTGTAATAAAATCGTTATAGTTTGCATGACTTTTTTGATTGATTTTGTTTAAATTTTCATCAACTTCATCTGCTCTTGAAGTAATAAAATCAATATTGGGGTTAGATTCAAAAATTTTGAGATGTTGCTCTATCTTGTTAGGATACCATACATCGTCTTGGTCAGAGAAAAAAATAAAATCTCCTGTACAATGTTTAGCAGCAATAGAAAATGTAATTCCATAACCGTCTTGTATTGTGCTTCCTAAATTAGAACTATTTTTTATTATTTTAACTTTATAAGGCAGAGTATGTGACAATTCTTCTATTATTTTTATTGTGTTATCGGTTGAGCAATCATCACAAATTACAACTTCATGAGGTGGTAAACTTTGTTTACAAAAACTTAGCAACTGTTCTTTTATGTACATACTTCCATTATATGTGGCCATTGCGATAGAAATTTTAAGTTTGCAATCTTGGTCTTTTTTTTCAGTCATAAGATTTAATAACCCCAAAGGTCTTTGTAAATAAAATGGTAAATTATTTTACTACATAACTAAGAATAATGCATTTTATTTTTGAGGTTAAATTTGAAACAAATATATAGAGATCTTTTTTATCGCTAATTGTAAATGGTTTTATCACTGAATTGCTTGTTTTTTTTGGTGNNAATTAGCTGCGATAACATTGAAGATTTTTATAAAAATATAGATCTCGATAATATTAATGTTTTTTTAGCTAATCAAATAATAGAAAACAAAAAAGCAGAATTAACTAAAAAAAATGCATATATAAAGTTGTTTTTTCTTAAATTTAGAAAAAATTATTTATTAAAAAAAATACAAAATAAAAAAATCATGCTTAATAATTCTTTGTATGATTATGCAAAAGATGTTTTTCTAAATAAAAATGAATATATAAATCTGTTTAATCTTTTGAATGACGAAAAATCTAAACAGACTTTACTTGACATTCTTTTATATAAAGTAACCTTTGATAGAAGTTATCTCAATAATAATATAAGACCAGCACAAGATCAGTATCTAGACTCTAAAATTATGAATTTTTCAGACAAAGAAGTTGTAGTTGATTGTGGTGCATATATCGGAGATAATGCTTTGACTTACTTTAAATATATGAAAACAGTTTCAAAATATTATGTAATTGAGCCAGATAAAGTTAATTTAGATATTGCTAAAAGAATTCTTTCAGAGGAAGATTATGAAAATATAGTATATTATCAGTATGCTACAGGAAGTGAAGATAAAACAATGAAATTTACTTCTTCAGGCGCAGGTGGGTTTGTTGATAATCAGGGTGATGATGAAATAAAAATAATTAAAATAGATAGTCTAGTTAAAGAACCTGTTACTTTTATAAAAATGGATATAGAAGGTAGCGAAATAGACACATTAAAAGGTGCTTCCAGACAAATATCAGAAAATAAACCTAAACTAGCTGTTTGTGCATATCATAAGCCTAATGATTTATGGAAAATAACTCAAGAGGTTCTAAATATTAGAAATGACTATAAAGTTTACTTAAGGTTGTATATGAGCTCCTTCTGCGAGGCTGTGTTATATTTTGTTTGAATTTTTGCTATAAACTATAATCTTTAAGAAGTATGTTCAAATATTATAGAAAAATGTTGATGTTCTGGTTAAATGTATTTTTTGCCAGATTAGGAAAAAATAAATCTAAAACTGATGATAAATCGCTCGCTATTGTTTATTACGGATTGATAGGCGATTATATAGTTTTTAGAAATTTTTTGGAAGCAATAAAACTGTCTGATAAGTATAAAGATTATAAGATTACTCTTATTGGAAATAGTTGTTTTAAGGATGTGGCGCTTTCGCTAGATTCAAAATATATTGATACCTTTATCTGGATAGATCATAAAAAACTAAGCAAAAATATTGTTTATAGATATATAACTTTTATACAATTATCACGATTAACTTTTTCAGAATTAATTGTACCTACTGAATCAAGAAGCATTTTGCATACAGATTTGTTAGCCTTAGCAATTAATGCAGTTAATAAAATAACAATGGTTGATTGTGGCAGAAATATAGGCAATCATTCTTGGGGGCAAGCTCAAAGGCAGATTACAGATAAGTGGTATAGCAAACTTCTGACAGTTGATTATACTAATGAAAAATGTGAGTTTTGTATTAATAAACAAATTTTTGAAAAAATAACAAATGAAAAATATCCATTTAAAAAGCCCCAAATTATTTTGCCACCTTCTATAGAGCTGTCAGAAAATATTACTTTACCTAAAAAGTATATTGTTTTTGCTGTAGGAGGAAGTATAAAAGGGAAGAAATGGCCTGTATCTTATTTTGCTCAACTTGCAAAAAATGTTTTAGCTAATTTTGATTATAAAATTGTTTTTTGCGGTGATAAAAACGACGCTTCTGAAAGTTCTGAAATAAAATCAAAGCTTTCAGATGCTGAACGTGAAAGAATTATTGATTTATGTGGTAAAACTTCGCTTATAGACCTGATGTTGGTTTTAAATAACTCTTGTTTATTGGTTGCAAGCGAAAGTAGCGCTGTTCATATTGCTGTGGCGTTAGAAGCCAATGGAGCAAAAAATGATATAATTGTTTTATTTGCAAATCGAACTTATGGAAGATTTGCTCCATATCCTGAAAGCATAACTCAAAAATATCATTTAATAGCTCACCCTAATATTGAAAAAGACGAAAATGGGAAACCTAGAGTAGAAATATTTGAGAATAACGAAATGTTACCAATAAAAGATATAACTCCAGAAAGAGTTTTTGAAGAAGTTTCTTTGTGTTTAAAACGGCTGAATTAACGTTTGAAAGCGATTTAATCAACTTATTTTCTGTTATTCTCTCAAATTTTCGTATTTTATACCGTTTATTTTACGTTCTCTGATTTGATATTTTTCGTTAATTGGGCTTTTGGTTGGGTCGTATTGCTTGTTAGCTATGCCTGCCAAATCTAATAACAAATGAACCATGTCGTCTGTCATAAATGGCTTGTTTAAAGCTGATTTAATTCTGTTAACTATTTCAGGGCGTTTTTCTTTGTATTTGTCTGAAACCCATATTAGCATTGGAATTTCAACCATATATTTTGATACATCGGAAGGACCATGCCCATGAAATCCGCCTTGCCACATTTCTTCGCCATGGTCTGGGGCGTAGATTATTATAGCGTCTTTGTCGGCTACTCTGGAAATCAATTCATTTAATACGTAATCTGTATAGTAAATAGTATTAAAGTATTCAGCTAAAATGGCTTTTTGAGAATTGTCAAAGTTTTCTTCTTTGATATCGCTTGATTTGAATTTAGAAAAACTTTCTGGATAACGATCCTTATAGTTTATATGACTTCCCATAATTTGAAAAATGAACAGATTTTTGTCTTTTTGAGGTGCTTTTGTTTTTAAATAATCATCAAAAGGTGGAAGAAGCTCCTCATCTTTGGTGCATAACCAAGGCGTAAATTCTGCATTGCCTGAGGTTTTAGAAGTAAATGTGCTGTAATCACATCTGCTGCTCATAAAAGTTGCATATGACAAGTCTTTGGTTATTTTTTCATGATTGCTTAACCAAAAAGCTTGATAGCCTGCTTTAGTGAAAACATCAACTATTGGGTCGAATTTTGTAATATCTGCTTGTTCGTTTTCATTGTCTATAAAAGTTAATAAAGGTGTCATTACAAGAGCAGTGGAAGATTTCATAGAAATGGTGTCGGTAAAAGCAAACATACTGCCTTTATCTATTAATTTCTGGCATAATGGGGTTGTATTGTATTTGTTATTGTACATTCCCATGAAATGCCTTGACTCTGATTCTCCTATAATAAATAGGAAATATGGAGTATCGGAGTTATTAGAAACAAGCTCAACTTTATTTGTTTTGTCGGCTGTCATTTTGGCTAACTGATAACGAACTTTTAACATGTATCTATAAGCGTAATTTGCGGTCATAAAGGGTGTTGAAGCTGTTAGACCGCCAACTTTTTTTACTCCTGCGATAGATAGAATGGTTAGAATAATAAAAATAGAAATAAAAATATATAGTGTTTTTTTAGTTAATGGAATTAATTTATAGGTGTATTTCCATAATAAAATACCGCATATTATAGGGATAAAAAGAATTAAAGCTGCTGTCCAATCAAAATATGTTCCAAAAAAACTGGTAATTTCTGACATGTTATTGGTATCAGCACAAATAGATAGCATTGGAGGACCGATAGTCAGTTTAAATTTAGCTATACAAAATAAATTTACTATTATAAGAATAATTGTGTAAACATATATAAAAACAAAGAAGATTTTTTTAAGTTTTTCATAATATAAACAATGACCGATTAAGCAAAGAGCTATGCCTGTTAAAAGAGCTGTTAGTAAAACATTTGCAAAAGCGCCTATATCATGTAGGTTGAAGTTAAAAATTCTCATACCTGAACCAAATAAGGCAAGCCACATTACTATAGACGATAACAGAGTAATTACTATTACTGATATATTTTAGTAGCTTTTAATCAATATTTTTATATGTTTAATAGATATAAAAATATTGATTAATTATGTTATTATTGTTATACTTCACAACTAGACAGTTGATTATATTTATGAATATGGTTTTTAATAGTGGGAAGTGATATGGATATTTCTATAATATTGGTTAATTATAATTCTTCTAACCACACTATTAATTGTATAAATTCAATTTGTGAATATCAAAAAAACAATAAATTAGAAATAGAAATAATTGTTGTTGATAATGGTTCAAAACCTGAAGATTTTTTTAAATGTAAAAAATTTATAGAATCTGTTTCAGATTTTTCTGTTAAATTAATAAAAAATCGTTTAAATACAGGGTTTGCTTCTGGTAATATGATTGGAGCAAATCTCGCTGAAGGTAAGTATTTTTATTTTTTAAATAATGATTGTTTGTTTCAAAATGATGTGTTGCTTACTTTATATAATTTTATGGAACAACATACAAATGCTGCTTGTTGTGCTCCGAGAATGGTAGATAAAAATGGAAATAAAACAACTTCTTTTCAATATTTTCCTTCTGCAGCCAGCANNCAAACAAGTGGCCATCTAGAAAACATGAATACAAAGAACCAATAAAGGTTCCAGTTGTTTCTGGTGCTTCCATGTTTGTAAATGCAAGTTTGTTCTATAAAACTGGCGGCTTTGACACTAATTTCTTTCTTTATTGCGAAGAAGAAGATTTGTGCGTTAGGTTTAAAAAAGCTGGTTATGATGTTTACTACTGCCCAGATTGTACAATAACGCATTTAGGCGGTGAAAGTACAAACCACAATGAATTAATAAGTAAAGAATACTATATTTCTCTTTGGTATTATTTAAGCAAACACTGTAATTTATTTGATAGAGTGTTGGTTAAATTAAGATTTANNGGTTTAAGATATTTAAGTTTTGTATTACATCACCTTCTTTAGCTTCATCTATGCGTCATTTGCAAAATTATGATTTTGGTGAAAAAGCGGAGAGTTAAATATGATTTCTGTAGCTATGGCCACATATAACGGCGAAAAATATTTGAACGAGCAGTTGGAGAGTATTTTAAAGCAAACAGTTTTACCAAACGAACTGGTGGTTTGTGATGATTGCTCTACTGACAATACTGTAAATCTTTTAAATGATTTTAAAGAAAAAGCTCCTTTTGACGTAAAAATATTTACAAGCGACAAAAATAATGGTTATGTTAAAAATTTTGCCAGAGTCATTGAAGAAGCGAAGGGCGACTATGTTTTTATGTGTGACCAAGACGATTATTGGCTTCCAAATAAGATAGAGGTTGTTTTAAAAACTTTTGNNACATAATGCTATGTGCACAAACGCAGATTTACAGCCATTAGGGACCACTTTGTTTGAGTTTGACGTAAAGCGTGGTTTAAGATATGGCTCTGCAATTCATGGTTTTGTAACTTGTGCAAAACGAAGTTATCTTAGAGCTGCTTTGCCTATTCCATACTGCTATTCTTTTGACAGATGGCTTTCTTTGCCTGCAGGCGAATTAAAAGTAAGATATGAGCTAGATACTGTTTTGGGTCATTACAGAAGACACGAAAACGCCATAACTTATGAAACAATAGGCAAAAGCCGCAATTTCTTTAATGTTGCGAAAATAAAAATAAGAAACAACTTTAAAAGTATTTCTCGTGCAAGAAGCATGGAAGAATTCAATTATAGATACACAAGAGAAACTTCTATTGTGGAATTTGCTGAAAAACTACGTTTGTCAGACGGAAGTTACCCTGAATGGGTTGATTTGAATTTGCTTAAAACGATGGTTGATAAGGCACAGATAAAAGTCGAAGCTTTTAAAGTTAGATATGAAGCTATCAAACATACGTGGTTTGATCGTTTTAAATTAATTTTGTATGCTTATAAAAAGGGCGTTTACAAAAATTTTCATGGAATACAGACCGCCTTTGATGACCTTTTTAGGATTGTGAAGNNATCCATAAGTGGGGTAATATAACTTAAAAGTAAAACTTTAGGGTGGCTATATGAAAATTGTTATTACGGATAAATTAGGGCAAGTTCTTTATGATGGCAGTCCAGATCTTCATGGTGATGGAATTATAATCGGTAGTGCCTCTGATTGCGATATCCAAATAAATAAAATTGGTATTGCTTTAGCTCATATCCAAATACGTTATAATACAGAGGGTGTATTAACTCTCCAAGATTTACAAAGTCCATATGGAACCATCATTGATGGCGTTAAATTGCAGCCTGGATTTTTATCTGTAATAAAACCTGGTTCATTCTTAGAATTATGTGATGATGTCTTTGTTAGTTTGCAGCCAGAGCCAGACGATATTTATATGGCAAACGGAAATGGCGATAACAGGCTTTATCCTTTCTTTTTAAGCAGTAATGAAAGCTTTGTAAGAAAAACTTTTGCGAATATACGTTCTAAGTTACCTAGAGAATATCATCAAACCATCACAGGAGCAGAGGGCGAATTAGTCATAAGAGTAAAAGAATTGGCGGCTGTTTTGGAAGTTGCTGGCGCTCTTAATAACATTAGCAGCTTCCCACGTCTTATGGATTTCGTTTTGGAAATGGCTATTGCGGTTACTGGAGCAGAACGAGCAATGGTGCTTCTGTTTAATGAAGAACTAAATCGTTTGGAAACTATGGCTATGAGCAATTTTGTTCCAGATGAACTAACTATAGATATGCAAGCTATTTCTGTCCTAGTCAATAAAGTCTATAATACAGGCGAAGCTATGACTGGTCCTGCTTTTAAATTTAGACATATTGGCTCAAGAAAAGAAGATTTGCTTGATGATGCAGGAATATCTTCTATTTCTGTGGTTCCTTTGATGGAATTAGGTTCTACAATAGGTGTTTTATATGTTGATACAAAACATCCAAATAATATAATGAGCGGTCATTCTGAAGAAATGCTTAAGGTATTTTCTTCTCAATTAGCTGTTGCTATTACAAGAATAAGAATGTTCCACGATGCAACAATCGATATTGTAACTGGAATATCTAACCAAAATATGTTTTTGCGTCGCTTAGGCGAAGAATTTTCTCGTGCTCAACGTCATAGAAAAGATATTTCTATGATTTTAATGGATTTAGACAATTTTAAGGGCATGAACCAGACTTATGGCGAAAATGCTTGTAATAAAATATTAAAAGAAACTGGAAGAGTATTTAAGCATACAACTCGTATAAATGATGTTGTTGCACGAATAGGAGCAGATAGCTTTGCTATGCTTCTTCCCGAAACCTCTTTTGCTGGAGCTACTGTTGTTGCAAATAAACTTAGAAATACTCTAGGAAAAACGATAGTTAGAGCTGGTAATAATAACATTAAGGTGACTGGAAGTTTTGGGGTTTCGGCTAGTTCTGCTAGTACGGTAAAACCAGCAGATTTAATAAAAAATGCAGAAAAAGCTTTGAAGCTTGCTCAAAAACGTGGTGGAAATCAGATAGCCTAAAGGACGGAAGATATAAAAATGTTTTCTCGCACTGACTCTGAATTAGAAGAACTTGAACGTATAGCTGGTTTTTCACCTAAAACTTCTGATAATAGATATTCAAAATTAGCTGATAAAATAGGTAAAAAAAGCGAAAAACATAATAAAACTTCAAAAGCAGAAGATTACGAAGACGAAAAATATTGGGAATATCATAAAGTTTTTGTAACTGTTTTTGAAAAGTATGAACGCCATTTTTCAATGTTTCTCGGCGACATTATAGATATAATGCTTGGGGATTTTTTACAGGACAAAATAATAAAAGAAATGGTCCAGGCTAGAATCGCTAAGATTTGTAAAGCAAACGAAGCTGCCATCATAGAAAATGCTGTAACAAAAAAACATAATGTTAGACGCAAAGAAGCTCCTGCAAAAGCTGAAATTGGCGGAGAACCGCAGTTTTATACTCCAAATTTTTTAAAGAAGAAATTTTTCTTGGCTTCTTTGTTCTTAGATAGCGATGAATACGCTAATTATAAGATAATTGTTAAACAGCTTGAAAATTCCTGTAAAGAACGGGTTAAAGAGACTGTTCCTGTAAACGAAGAAGAACGTAAAAAGCTTATACTTGGCATTATTTCAAATTTGCGATATGAAGTTAACCAACATGACTTGCTTTATATCTGGAAAATTTTGTCTTATGATAAATTTAAACTATTGGATTGGGCATTTAATGAAATAAAAAATCTTAATCTGCTTAGACCTGGTTTTTATGAAGACCTAGACGAAGCATACAAAAACGGCAAAAAGCTTATAAAACTTCTTTTAAAAGATATAAAAGATGAGTTTCCACCAAAGGAAGAAAAAAGAGAAGCTTATGAAGATTATTTGAATGATATTCTTGAGGTTTATACACACCATCATTTTGTTATCAAGCATTTTAAAAAGACTAGACCCAATATTACTCTTAAAGAGTTTGAACAGCAAAAGAAAGAATTAGATGATAAAATTGGCGAATTGAGAAACGAAAATGAAAGTTTGCGTAAACAAATAGAATCTCTCAAAAAGGAAATTTCTGTTGCTAACTCAGAATTACGAATATCTCAAAATGAAAACGAAGAATTAAAAAATAAGCTTCAAAAGTTAAATCCTGCTGAAGTAAATAAACAGTTGCAGCAAGCTAAAGCCAAAGCCAATTTAGCTGAAAGGCGATTAGAAGATACTTTAAAAGAGGACGCTGAACTAAGAACAGATATGCGCGAGCTTGACAAAGAAGTTCAAGAGCTTACAGAGCAACTTCATAAATTAAATGCTCTACCAGATGAAAGTGCATATTCTATTGCAGGACTTCTTAAAGGTAAACGTGTGGCTATTTTTGGCGGGGTTGGCAGAGACCATTATTTAAGCACGCTCAAAGAAGCTGGGGTAGAAGACAAAGATTATGAATGGTATGAAGGTTTTAGAACAATTAGCCAAGATAGAACAGCTGAAATTGTAGGCAGAGTAGACATAGCTGTAGTTATAACCAGTTATGCAGGGCATTTAATGCTGTTTCAGGTAAGACCCTGTATAAAACCAAATCAGTATTTCTTTAAAATACACAATAGCGGAGCAGGTTCTCTTAGAAAAGAGATTTTAAAAACGTTTAAAAAATAATTGATTATTACCTTGCGTGGGCTTCTAAAACAATCTGTTCTATGTTTGGCTCATTGCCTTGTTTTAGAGACCATAATGAAGTAAATTCTATATTCTTTTTTTTGCTGATTAGTGGTACAGGTGATAAACCGCACAAATAAAGATTATCGTTCTTAAAATTTTCTTTTAAATCTTTTATTATAGAAATTTGCAGTTGCGGGTCGGTTATTACTCCGCCTTCTGGAACAAGATGTTTTTCTGCTTCAAATTGTGGCTTTATAAGCGCTATTNNGTCTGTTACAATAAGGTCAAAAGGTTCTCCAAGTTCATTATCAGCTAAGAGCCTGAAATTTGTTTTATCTTTTATTATAACTCTAGGGTTATTTTGTATTCTTGGGTCTAAAAGTTGTTGTCCAACATCTAAAGCAACTACCTCTTTTGCGTTTCCTTCTAATAAAACATGAGTAAAACCACCTGTAGAAGCACCTATATCTAAACAACGTAGATTAGCAGGATTAATTTGAAAATCTTTAAGTCTGTCTCTTATACACATCTGACGCTGCCGACGNNTCTTCCCTGCTATTAGCCAGTCCCTGCTTAATTGTCATTTCGTCTAAGCGTTCTTTTTTTATCATATATCACCTAAAGTTTGCAAAATTATTCATAACAAATTATAATATGTCGAATAAATATTCAAGAATTATGACAACTATAACTCAAAAATGTAATCAATGTTCTGCGACATTTGAAGTGTCTGAAGATTATGCTGCGCCATTTGTAAAATGTCCTGAATGTGGTTCTATGCAAAGAAATCAAAAGTCATCTCTGCAAAATGAACCTAAATACAAGCTCTCTAATAAGCTGTCTCTTATACACATCTGACGCTGCCGACGAGCGATCTAGNNAGTCATCTCTGCAAAATGAACCTAAATACAAGCTCTCTAATAAGAGTGGCGGGCTTGGTGCTGTTAAAATGCCTATAAAAGTTGTTGATGATTCTAAAATGTATGAAGATATCATGGGCGTTGACGGCTTAAATAAACTATATCAGGAAGTTGCTTCGTACATGGTTGAACGTAATATAGTAAAAAGGCGTTCAACTAAAAACAAACTTATTCAGTCTCTAATGCGTAAATATAGCATAACATCAGATGTGTCTTCGCACATGGTGGATTTTGCAGAAAAATCAGAAAAAACGCAAGAGATAATGGCTAGCAAAAATAGGAATTCAAAACTTATTATGGTTATAATTGGCGTTTTTGTGGTTGCTACTAGTATAGGTATTGTTCTTGCCTTCTTGTAATTTTCATGGACAAAAATTTTGATGATCTGGTGGATGTTTTTAAAAAAAGAGTTTATTCTGCTGGAAAAGGAAATGTCCGTTTTGAAGTTTTACAGTATGATATAAATTTGGGAATTCCTGAATTATTCACATCTTCACATTTGAGAGTATTAGATGCTGGTGGCGGAATGGGGCAAATGTCTGCGTGGCTGGCTCAAGAAGGTAATGTTGTTTCTTTATGCGATGTGTCTGCTCAAATGCTTGAAGAAGCTAAAAACTTATTTAACAGCTTAAATTTAGATAATATTCCTTCCATATATAATATACCAATTCAAAAGTTATCTGATACTTTTAAACAAAACTCTTTTGATGTCATACTTTTACATGGTGTAATAGAGTGGATGGATGAACCTTTAGAGGCTATAAAATGCTTAATTCCATTATTAAAGCAGGGTGGGGCTTTTTCTATATTGGTGCATAATTTGGATAAAGTTATATTAAAATGGGGTATAAATGGACAATATGAAAATGCAATAACAGGAACGCCAAAAAGAGTTAGAAAACTGACTCCTTTTAACTCGCTTTCTGGTAAGTGTTTAGAAGATTTTTTTTCACGTGAAACTAGTTTAAAACTTGTATCTAAGGCAGGAATAAGAATTTTTTACGGTTTTTTTGAAAAGTTGACAAAAGAAGTTTGTAATGATACTTTCTTGCTTGAAAAAAAATATTGTCGTATAGAACCTTTTGCTTCTTTAGGTGAGCATACGCATTATATTTTAAGAAAAGTATGAGTAAATATGGATAATAAAAATAGTTCAGAACAGACGAAAGAATTGGAATTTGCTCCAGTCGGTAAATTGCTTGTAAAGCTTTCTATTCCAGCAATGGTTGGAACCTTTGTAACTTCTCTTTACAATATTGTTGATAGAATGTTTTTAGGACATTATATTGGAGAAGTTGGAATTGCAGCTACTACAGTTGCTTTCCCCATTATGATGATGATAATGGCAGTTGGAATGTTAATTGCCTTTGGTTCTAATTCGCAGCTTTCAATTAAACTAGGCGAAAAGAATTATGAAGAAGCTGACCGATTATTAGGTCAGGGCTGGTTTTTGCTTATAGCTTCTTCTTTAACCATTACTGTTTTTAGTATTACTTTTATGGAACCTCTTCTTCGCTTTTTTGGTGCTAGCGACAGTATTATGGATGCCGCAAAAACATATACAACTATTGTAATGCTTGGAAGCGTTTCACATGAAATATCATTTGCTGCGAACAATTTTGTTCGTGGTGAGGGAAACGCCAAATTCGCTATGATAACTATGATCATTGGCGGCGTTATAAATATAGTTCTAGATTACACTTTTATTGCCATATTCCAATGGGGAATGGCTGGTGCNNATATACAGTTTCAGCAATGTGGGTATATTCCTATTATTTAAGAGGAAAAAGCGTAGTTAAGTTGAAATGGAAAAATTTTAAAATTCATAAAGACCTAATTTTGCGTGTTTTAGAAATGGGTTGTCCTAATTTCGTTATGAATATAATAGGTAGTTTACAGGCTGCGTTATTTAATAATTTGCTTGTTCAGCATGGCGGAAGTGGTGGCGATACTGCTGTTGCAACTATGGGCGTTATTGTTAGTTTCAATTTTATTTGGACAATGCCTGTAATTGGTATGTCTCAAGGGATGCAACCAATTGTTGGTTACAATTATGGAGCAAAAAGATTTGATAGAGTAAAAAGAGCGCTGTATTTATCTTATGCAACTGTTACAGTTATGTGTACTCTTTTCTTTATTTGGGCTCAAGTTTTTCCTGAAAGCATATTCAAAATGTTTGTAGGAAACAGCAGCGATGGTGCAGATAGAATTATGACTATGGGACCTAATGCATTAAGAACTATAATGCTGTTTTTACCAATTATTGGTTTTATTATCTTAACAAGCAATTACTTTCAGTTTACTGGAAAGCCTATGCGGAGTTTAACTCTAAATTTGCTCAGACAAGTTGGTTTTGTTATACCTACCTTACTAATAGCTCCAAGATATTTGGGTCTTGCTGGTGTTTGGTATGCTCTTCCTGTTTCAGATTTTGGTGCTTTAATGGTTACTATATATTTGTATATAGGCGAATTGGCAAGACTAAGAAAACTTATTTCAGAACAACGTAATGATGAAGAAAGCCAACAGCAATAATTAATTGCTGTTAGCTATATATTTTAGTTTTTTGAAGGACAGTTGAGATATATTCTTTGTGCTTCATTTTTAACTGAAACAATTTGTGCCAATATTTCTATTGCTATTTCTTCATGGGTTTTGCTACCTAATTTTAAACCTATAGGCATGAATATATTTTCTACCTGTTCGTGGTTGCCGCCTTTTTCTTTCCAGTAATTTTTAAATGATTCTACTTTTGAACTTGAACCCATTACGCCAATATATTGAGGCTTATATGGTAAAACCCATTCTACAGTTTCTTTGTCAAATTCATGACCAGGGGTTGCTACTACTACAAAGCTATCTTTATTTATATTTGTTAGTTTAACGGCGTTTTCGTATTTATCGCAGATTGTATCTATACCGAATGATTGTAGATCTGCTAGAACTTCACTACGT
>LXOW01258423.1_pt2 | contig 21647 bp, 16 predicted proteins | sample 1368591 | NCBI WGS metagenome assembly LXOW01 (sample SAMN04884650, study PRJNA319009) | bovine gut metagenome | isolation source: Cow rumen | host: Bos taurus | place: Italy: Legnaro (PD) | collected 2014-07-09
AAAACCAATGCTACAATGCCCGCCATTGCGGAGCGTACGGAAAAACAAACGAGGAAAACCAAAGCAGCAGGCAACAGCATGTACAGTTGTCTAGCATAACCCATCCATTCCGGACAATGTGCGAAAACAGAATGCATTATATACTGGAATGGGAATATCATTGTGTCGAGAGGCATCAATGCGAAGAATATGTCATCACAATATTCAAAAAGTGGTGCGTAGACATTTCTATGATCGCACAATGCCGCAATAAGGATAGCAGATAATGCCAAAATAATGACAGAATGTCTTTTCAGTAAATTTTTAAAACTTTCTTTCGGCATATTCAAGCAATGACCTCAATATAATTTATACAATATTTTTATGGGCATTTTTAGCAGGTTGAAAAATTTTTATGGAGCGGGAATCAAGGATCTTGTTGCTGACCTACTCATTGTTGTGTCTTCCATGATTGCCGCATATTCCGCATTCGCATTGTTTATGCTTCCCATTTGGATAAGGGATCGTTTCGGACAGGTTTCCCCGGAACAGATATTGTTTTTCCTGTCAAATCCTCTGGAAGGTACTGATGTGTCCGTCAAGGAATCCTTCATAAGATCCATTATTGAAGAGCCTCTCCTGCTTGCGTTTATTGTCATAATTCCAGGAATAATTGCCTTTTTTGTCAGAAAACTGCTAAAACTGCCCAGTACTCCGGAGAAAGATGTAGGAAAAGGCATCGCACGGACAATTGCCAAATGTTTTCTTGCGGCCATTGCCATTATCGCGATTCCATGTGCCGCGGCAATTCCAGCAATAAGCAAGGGCATTGATCCTGTGCCATTTTACAACAGGACGCCGTCTGCGAACGTGCTGTCGGATTCCCGTTTTCTAATTGCTCACGCCGGAGGCGGAATAGGAGGCCGTCCATATACAAACAGTATTGAGGCCATGGAAGAGGCCGCTAAAAATGGATTCACCATGGTGGAGCTGGATCTGGATTTGACCTCTGATGGCAAGATAGCGGCGGGTGCATGACTGGGATTATTTCCGAGGCATTACGTCCAACCCAAAGACAGGCAGGGCGATGTCTCATGAAGAGTTTATGAGACAGAAAATATACGGTAGGTTTTCCCCTGCTGACGAGGCCGCAATTAACGCATTTTTTACAAAAAACAAGAACATATTCCTGATAACGGACAAGATACGCGATTACAAGAAACTGGCGGAAACATTTAAATTCACTGACAGGATAATGGCGGAGACATTTTCATTCAAGGATTATGAAAAGGCCTTGGAAGCCGGTATAAGATATCCCGCACTCAACCTGAATGCCCTGGGAAGCGTTAATCCAAAGCAGATTCTGAAGAAAAAGATACTGATGGCAACTGTCAGCGATGTCTTTCTGGAGCAGTATGCGGCTGAGATAAGGCTTTTGCATGAAAGTGGCATAACAATAATGGTCTATGCCCCGACAAAGGTGATAAACAATCCCGATTATCTGAAAGGAATACTTGGAAAAACCGCCAGCATGGCCTACGTTGACTACTGTTCTCCAAAAAATCCGGAGTGCGTCCGCTGATGTTTCCGTTCATTGTATTCAATTCCGTATATCTGATAGCGGCAATATTGCTGTTTTATCATGGCATTGTTCAGGAAAGCGGAACAGGTGGTCTTACCGTAAGCATGTTGGCCTATATGCTTGCAAGGGGGGAACTCGTTCCCGCATTGACTGGCTGTCTTGCAAGATGCTTTGTTCCTGTCTTTTTGGCCTATCTGGCCTTTTCCATTGTCACAAGGAAAAATGCGATAAGGCTTTATTATTCCTGCGTATATTCTGTTTCCATATTTGCCATGATTCTGCTAATGCTGAATATATCTGGCAAAACGTTTGAAATTACAGGTGTATTTCAGACTGGGCAGGATACTGTATCGCAGTATTCTGATCTGCCAGCTGCGGATTCCACAGGCAAGGAAGATATAGTACAGGATAATGTTGAACAGTCCAAGAACGAGGCGGACGGCAATCAGAATGATGCCGCTGAATACGATGTTCCGAAAGTTCCAAAGGTATTGCCAGAAGACAAGGGATTTTTTGGCAGCAACTATGTGGCGGCATCCTCGTCTACCGTCATAGCGCCGGAAGAAAGGAAGAACATAATGCTTGTCTTTATGGAAAGCATGGAGCAGACTTTTTCCAATGGCAGGTTTTGCGGTGCGAATCTCATTCCTTTTTTAAGCGAGACGGCTTCCTTCAACATATCCTTTGACAATTACCGTGATGGATATGCTACGAATTGGACGCAGGCTTCCCTCGTGGCAGCAATGACAGGCATACCGTCATCTTACCTGTATGGCAGGAAATCGCAGGGAAAGGATCTTAATGACGCTGGGGCAGGACTTAAAAACTGGATGAGGGGAGTGTATTCCATCGGCGAGATTCTGCGGGACAATGGATATGAGCGGCTTTTCGTACAGGGGGGAAGCCTTGCCTTTTCTGGAACAGGGGATTTTCTTAATGAGCATGGTTTCAAGGGACGTGCCTTTGGAACAGCGGAACTCAAAGAGTATGGAAAAAGGGAAACCTCGTGGGGAATAGAGGACAGGGATATTTATGGGATTTTTGAAGACAAGCTGGCAAAATTGCCAAAGGACAGGCCTTTTTTTGCCGTAATGGCCACGATAGACACGCATCATTACAATGTTCCTGATTACGCCCCGATCATGTTTGACATGCGTTCCAAGGACGTGATCTATTATGCGGATTCCCTTATGAAGGATTTTCTGAACTGGTTTTATCTGCAACCCTATGCAAAGGACACGGTACTGATAATAATCGGGGATCATCTTCGTATGTCCGGCGGTCCAAAGAGCGGCAGCGGTTTCCTTAAGCCAGTACCTAAGGCCAAAAGACGTATTTACAATGTGTTCATAAATGCCTCGTTGCCAGGCTGTTCTGACACTACGGTGGAAAGCTGCAAGATAGACAGGAATAGGACGTTTACCCAGATTGACATGTTTCCGACTATTCTGGAAGCGGCTGGCTTTACCCTGCCTAATCACCGTCTGGGGCTTGGCGTATCGGTGTTTTCCGAGGAAAAGACACTTGTGGAGAAATACGGCGAGACATCATTGAGGCAGCAGCTTCGCAAAAACAGTCCCCTTTACAGTGCCTTGTGGGAATGATTTTCAATCTTTTGTTTGTCTTTTTTGAAAAAAAATGTAAAATTAAATAAAAACCGTCCCAAATCAAGGAGAATAAATACTATGGACATGGTGACCATCCTTAAAACCGCAGTTCAGAAAGGCTCCAGCGACATACATATATGTGTCGGCAAGCCTCCAATGATGCGATTAAACGGCGAAATGCTGCCAATTCTTGACAATCTTCCAGCACTTAATGCGGAGCAGACCAAGGCTCTTGTATATTCAACGTTAAATTCAGAGCAGAGATCACGTTTTGAACAGACCTGGGAGCTGGACTCATCCTTTGCACTTAGTGGAGTGTCCCGTTTCCGTCTTAACGTTCTTACCACGAGATTTGGAGTTGAGGCAGTCATGCGTGTTGTGCCTTCCGTGATTCCAACCCCGGAACAGATAGGCCTTGCACCGTCCATAGTTAATTTTTCAAAACTTCCCAAGGGACTGGTACTGGTTACAGGGCCTACTGGATCAGGAAAGTCAACAACGCTGGCATCACTGATAAACTTAATCAATACCACCACGAGAAAACACATTCTTACAATTGAAGACCCTATTGAATTTACCTATGAGCCAAAGGCCTGCGTTGTAAGGCAGCGCGAGGTCGGGCAGCATACGAAGAGCTTTGCCGCCGCGTTGCGTTCAGCATTGCGTGAAGACCCAAATGTCATTCTTGTCGGTGAAATGCGCGACTTGGAAACAATACAGCTTACAATAACTGCCGCCGAGACAGGCCATCTTACATTTGCCACTCTGCACACGCAGGATGCCCCTTCCACAATAGACCGCATTGTTGACGTTTTCCCGATGCATCAGCAGGAGCAGATAAGGGTTCAGCTGGCCTCATGTCTGCAAGGTGTTGTCTCACAGATTCTTCTGCCTCGCAAGGACGGAAATGGACGTGTTGCCGCCCGTGAGATAATGGTAATGACATCCGCAATACAGAATCTTGTACGCGAGGGAAAGACACACATGATTTACAGTGCGGTTGAGACAGGTGCGAAGTTTGGCATGTTGCCTATGGACCGCTCACTGGCAATGCTCGTGGCACAGAACATGATTGATTACGAGGTTGCCCTTTCCAAGGCTCATGACAAGGAAACCATAATGAAACTTTGTGGAAAAACCATGTAAGGCAGGAAAATTGATATGCATATTGAAGAATTAAAGAAAATAAGCCTTTTTTATGGGCTTTCCGAACAGACTCTCTCGGATTTTCACAATTATTTTCAGCTTAAGACATTTGAGCCGGGTTATGTGATATTCAAGGAGGACACCGAGGGAGACACCCTGTACATAATTGTTGATGGAGAGGTGTTTATTGAAAAACGTCTTGACGCGGAAGAGAAGGAATTTAAGGAACTTGCCGTTCTTACCGACGGAGAGTTTTTTGGTGAGATGGCCGTGCTTGAAAACCAGCACCGTTTTGCACAGGCCAGGGTTGGACGACAATCCGTACTCTATGAGATAAGACGTGATGACTTTTACAATTTTATAAAGCAGAAGCCGGAAAGCGGCATACATATATACAACGGCATTATGAGGACGTTGCTCAAACGCCTTCGCCATACATCAAATGAGCTTACGATGTTGTTTGACCTTTGCCGTCAGCTTATGGTGCAGCACAAGACACCGGCGGACTTCCTTGCCATATCCATAGACGAGATAAGGCCGTATCTTGATGGAAAATGGAACTTCAATGCTTTCATTTACAATATGTTCAACGAGGAATATGACCAGTGCTATGAGTTCACCTCATACAGTCAGCCTGCGGAGGAACGTGTAATGCCGTCGAAACCTGTAAATGGCTGGGCAGACAGCCGCACATATTTTATGGTGCTGGAGCGCGACGGCAGGAAACTTGGCTGTGTGCGTTTCTGCAAGGAAGTTCCTGTGGAAAAAGCGGAAAAGAACAACCTGGAGACCATATTGAACACTATTTCGTACATAATAAACGCAAATATTGTTGACGTGGAACATCAGGCGGAACTTGCCCTTATAGCCAAGCTGAAAAAGGCAAAGTCATATTGAGATGTTGTTCGTAGCAATATAGTAAGTCTGAATGTAAAATAAAACGCAGGAAAAGACAATTTTCCTGCGTTTTCAATTGTAAATGCTTGTATTACAAACTCATTCCCTGGGAACGGAAAGCGGTGTTCCCTGTTCGCCGAGATAGAAAACTATCAGTTCAACCGGCTCTGTTCCGTCATTTCTGCCATAATGGTATTTCCCTATAAGTTCCGGAAGAACCTGCCCCTGCCGCATTGTTATCTGCTGCCCATCGTCAGCAATTACTGTAAGCGTTCCTTTTGCAACGTAAGCTATGTTCACAAGGTCATGCCTGTGTGCCGGAAGAGCCTCTCCGGGGTCTATTGTTATTTTGAGAACCGTTGCCTCCGGGGTTTTGATGTTCAATGCACCAAATTTTTCATTGTCCCATGTTGAGACGGTTTTCAAAAGCACTTCCCTTTTTGATGAATTGTTTGATTTCATTTCTGAATCTCCTGTTATTCCCCTCATCCCCTAGGGTGGTGGGATTATAAGTTGAGATGCTGAAACAAGTTCAGCATGACAATAAAAGGAATTTCCTCAATTGCTCATTTTTCATTGCTGATTTTTATGGAAAATCCTTAACTCCTAACTACTCACTACTAACTTCTAACTGTCAAAGTCATTCGCTTTTGCGAATGACTTTGACATACTTTCCACTTGCGGCTACTCCGAATCTTATTACGGATTTGCAGCCGTCGGTCATCAGTTCGGATATGTAGCTCTTTGTCTCTATCTGCCTCAATGCCTCGTCGGCCTGCTTTTCCAGCTCTGTCATTATCTTTTCCGGGTTGTCCTTTTCTGCCTCCGTAGCGGAATAATGCTTTAGTTCCAGCACTATTCCGGGCAGATTCCTGTATTTGTCATGGTTCATTCGGGGCTTTATTATTATGTCAGCACGGCCATGTCCGGTTTCGCGGTTTGCCTTTATATTATATCCTATTCGCAATGATGCCAGCAGTCCTATCAGAATGTTCTGATAATCCTTTTCCTCGGTCAGATCCAGAAAGCTGCACGTTTCAAGCAGGAATGCGGACAGATGTTTCTGCAGATTCTCCGCATCGGCAAACAGTATGTCACCGGCAATCTCATTGGCCTGCCTTGCCGCTGGCTTGGAAAGGATTCGTTTTATTACTTCCTCCGAATATGCGGAAAACACTTCCCTGTTCGGTATTTTCAGTCGGCAGAGATAGGTCCGTCCGTTCTGAACAGCGTCTACCGCCGTAAGATAGCCAGTCTGGGCTAGCAGTCCGTAGGCATTCTCTATACTGCCGTTCAGATCCGTATATGCCAGGTATGCGGAAACGTTCACCCTCGGAGATTCTCCAAGCATTAGTTCCGTAAGATTCTGCCTGTCCGATTCGTTAAGATTCCGCATCGCATCGCCAGCAAGACCGTTTTCCGCCACGTTGACCCAGTAATCCCTCGGTGAGCAGTCCCTGGACAGGTAATTTATCAGCGACCACGGATTGTAGATGTGTTTGTTTCCGAATATATAGCCGTCGTAGCAGTCCTTGGCCTCTGCGATTTTCTCCTCTATGCCGAAGAAACGGAACATTTCCTCAACCTCGTCTTGCGTAAATCCGAAACAGTCGCTGAACTTGTCCTCAAATATGGTGTCTACCCATAAATTGTTAAGTCCGCTGAAAATGCTTTCCTTGGAAACACGGGAAACCCCGGTCAGCACGCCCATAAACAGATTGTCATTGTCCTTGAATGCGGCGGAAAGGAAATCACGCATGAATTTTATTATCTGGTCGTAATAGCCGCTTTCATATCCGGCCTGTATTGGCACGTCGTATTCGTCAATAAGTATGACAGGCTTCTCTCCGTGGAATTTGTAAAGCAACGAAGAGAGTGTCTTTATGCTTTTTGCAAGAACAGTTATATTGTCTATCCTGTTTGCAAGTTCCTTTGTGCGTATTTTCTGTATTTCTGTAAGATTTTCATTTTCAAACAGTTCCTGATGTCGATCTATTTCGTCGGCAATTTCCATTGAGATGCTGGCTATGGCCTGCTCAAAGGTTTCCGGCTTTATATCCTTCAAAGTAAGATAAATGACAGGCCTTTTGCCCTGCTCGGCACGATAGCGTTCCCCGGCCTGCCATATTTTCATGTTTTTGAAATAATGCGACGTGTCCTTGCCGTCCAACGATTTTTCAAAAAAGGTCTTCAACATTCTCATGTTCAGGGTCTTGCCAAAACGACGTGGGCGGGTGAACAGTGTCACCTTTGTCTTATTGTCAAGCAAGGTCTTTACAAGCAATGTCTTGTCGCAATAATAGCTGTGAGTGTCTATTATCTCTGCAAAGTCCGAAACACCAATGGCAGGATGGTTGTTTTTGAAATTCTCGTTCAATGGCATATTTAGATTATATGAAATTTTCCTCATAATTTTACCTCATTCAATAATTTTTAGCCTGTTTTTTTCTAGGCTTTCATAATATAAATTATAGCAGGTCAATGCGACAGCGTATTGTCGCATAATAAATTTGGAAATTCAACACAAAAATCATAAAAATGATAAAAGATAAAAAAAGAAAAAATAAGTTATAATAATTTTATGGAGATTTAAAATGTTTGAAAATATAACAAAACGATTTGATTATATATCTTTTTTTGAGAAAACAATTGAAGATTTTGGCGGCGTTTATAGAGGAATATCTAAATTTGTTTTGAGAAAAAACATAAAAAAACCATTTCCGCCTAAAGGTGCTTTTTTTGGATGTATCAACGAAGCAGAAGAAGAAACAGGTCCTTATTCTGATTTAAGTATAGTTGTTTTTCCTAGTAATGAAGAATATGATGAAAACGATAGATGGATTATTGCATTGGGTGTAGGAAGCCTTGGTTATAAGAATGATTACTCATTGGTCTCTTTACCAGGGACAAGAAGATTATTTGCTAATTGTCTCGATAAAGATACATTTATAAAAAACGATTTTTTGAATATTGAATCAAAAGATGGTTTTGAAAATTTTTGTGAGAAGCATTCTATACCTGAAACGTTAAAAAATGCAGTTAATAGTTATGGTAAAGTGTTGTTAGTGTGTTCATTGTTTGATCCTAATAACGATAAAACTGGACAAAATATAATACGCAGTTATTTAGCACTTTATTCGTATTTACGTGGTTGGCCTACAAATAATAAGCAAAAAAAGGATATTGAAAATATCATATACAATAAAAAAAATATACCTAAAGAAGAAGATGAAATTAAAACTTTGTTAAACAATAGAAGATTTGTTGTATTACAAGGAGCACCAGGAACAGGCAAAANNCTGCTGATACCTGCAAAGATAATATCTTCTTTACTCAATTTCATGCTGAAACAACATATAGTGATTTTATTTACGGTATACTTCCTAATCTAAAATCTAATTCATTACAATATGAAGCTAAACATGGAATATTTGTGAATGCAATAAATAAAGCTCTTGAGAAAGCAGGTAGCAATGAAAAAGTTTATCTTATAATTGATGAGATAAATCGTGCAAATCTTTCAAATGTTTTAGGCCAGGCGTTTTATTTGTTTGAACCATCAATGAGCGCAAGTGATATTAAAGTAAATATCTGTCCAGATTTGTCTTTAAAAGAACTACCAGATAATTTGTTTGTTATAGCAACAATGAATACAGCGGATAGAAGCCTTGCAGTTGTTGATTTTGCATTGCGTCGCAGATTTGCTTGGTATACGATGTATCCACATACTATTGAACCTGATACAGGATTAAAATNNATATGCAAATGATGATGAATTAAATCTCCAGCCAGGTCAAGCATACTTTGTTGTCAAAGACAGTAAAGATGAAGAAGAAGTAGAAAAAGAAATTAAAAACAGATTAAAATATGAAATTATGCCACTGATAAAAGAATATCTTACGGATGGAATGTTATCTAGATCAAAAGATGATTTCGTTAATTATTTCNNAAGGTGTTTAAAAAAGAAGAAATACATGAAACCCTTTTTGATAAAAGAGTTGATAAGCGTTATTTAGAAAGTTCTGTACAAAAATTCATTAATTTGAATAAAAAAGTATTTGATTTTATCGGATTAAAAGTTGAATTGAACGGTACAGATAATAACTTAACACTCTCTTTTAGATCTTCTAATTTAATAGGTGCTATCCCAGTGAAAATGCCTTATGATGGTATTGTTCATAAAGATTTTCAATTGATACCAAGATTTGATACCAAAAAAGATGTTTTTTCCGAATTATCTCAATTACTTAGTCTATTAAATTACTCTATTATTCCTGAATATCTTGATTATGAATTATTATGTTTACCTACACAGCTTCGCCCATCAATTTATTATGAAGCATTAAAATATATTGAACTATTTGAGAAAGCATACAAATATAATTGGGTTAAATTTGACACACAAGAAAGAAAACATCCATTTCCGAAAACCAACACTAGATGGGAGAAATATATAGAGAGTAGTTTTGATCCTAAAAATAGCTTAATATTTTTGTCCCANNAAAATATGTATTGGATATTGCAAAGGAACAAATTGCAAGTTCTAGTACCCCAAATTCAATTCGTTTTAAATATGAAAATAGAATTCTAAATATAACAAGAAAAGTTGCAAACATAAAACCCATTTACACAGATGGTTTTATTATTCATACAAACGATCCCCAGTGTATTAAAGACTTAAAATTACAAGCTAATGTGANNNTTTAGAACCTGATATAATAATCAGAATAGGAGATAGTATATATATGGCAGATGCAAAATATAAATCTCATTTTATTGCTCAACATAGAAATTCTGATATTCTTAAATCAACACATAGAGAAGATTTGCATCAACTGCTAGCATATTGTTCGTTTGAACCACAATATAATAAGACAGGCATTTTGTTTTATCCGGCTCATGAAACTAAGTGGCAAGAACTTAGTTATACAGATAGAATTGGGGGAGTTTGTAATAAAGTAATATTATGCGGTTTGCCTTTTTGTGTTGATGAAACACCCTCAACAATATCTAAAATTAAAAACATGTTTCAAGAAAAAACAAATTTAGTATAAAATAAAAGTATTTCAAAATACGAAAAAGTGCTTTTTTCTGCGTTTCCACAATATTTCCTCTCGTCCCATTATTGATATAATATACTATGTTGTTTGTTTTGCTAAGACATAAGCGGCGTATACTTATGTCTTGTTGAACAGGAGAAAAAATGTCGTCATTCATACAGTTAGTAAAGATGTTTATATCAGGCAGCGAGGAAAAAGGAATCTGGTTCAGGACAAGGTTCTCCATATTCCTGGCCATTGCCGTCCTTATCATTGAAATCATCGTCTACTGCGTATACTGGGATTCCATTCCGGCCATGGTAAAATACGACTATGATCTTTCCGGTATATCCCATAATATCTGCGAGAAGGAATGGATATGGGTGAATCTGCTGCTTCAGATGTTAATCTGTGCCTTTGTGTTCGTGGTAAAGAAACTCGCATACAGGCTGAAGCGTGTCCGCAGTATTGTCTATGACGGGAACAACAACCTTGTTCCTATTCTTGACAGGCGAATTTCAATGTTCGCATGGGAAACGGCAATGCTTTTTGTGACAACGGAGCAGGGATATATCTTCGCCCTTGTTGACATCGTAAAGGATCGTATGTGTGATGACATTGTGACCGTCGTATTCCTGTTCTGGTTTCTTGTACTTCTTGTTGAATTTCGCTCCGACCTGAAGACATTGAGATCCAGGGTCGCAAATGACAAGGATTCCAAACAGGAAGCCTGACTATACCTGTTGCCATGCTTCTGATTTTACCACTCCCATTATTGATATAATATAATTGACGAATAAAATTTATTTATTTTGCGAAACTAGGAACAATAAAATGGAAAAAGAAGATTTCAAAAGAATAGCCGTCATAGCGGCGGACGCGGCCTCCTCCAAGAAGGCGGAGGATGTCAAGGTTCTGGATCTGTGCGGCAAGTCCGTGATAGCGGAATACATCGTGATGTCCGTGATAGAATCCGGCCCGCAGCTTGAAGCCGTCATGCAGGAAACAGAGGACCGTCTTGAAGAGGAAGGCATGACAATCCTTAACCGAGACGGAATGTTGAGCAAGAAATGGCGTGTTCAGGATTACGGCGGCGTGATAGTACATTCCTTTGACAGGGAGGCGGCTGAATTTTACGATCTGGGTCATGTATACGAGTGTGCGCAGCCTGTGGACTGGCAGTCCGAGATAAAGGCAATGAAGGAAGCTGAAAAGGCTGCAAAGAAGGCGGAAAAGGAAGCCAAGGCCGCGGAAAGAGCCGCCGCGAAGGCGGCAAAAGAGGCAGCGAAAGCCGCCAAGGAAAAGGAAAAAAAGGCAAAAACCAGGAAAACCGCCACCAAAAAAACTGCGACGAAGAAGAAAACACGCTAAGGCGTGTTTTCAATTAGCATCATCATGAAACTATCAGCATTAGAACAAGAATTGAAACAACAGACAATGCGGATTTTCTCGCTCGGCGAGGAAGCCGTGAGGAATTTCGCACTTACAGTGCCTCCGCCGCACATAAAGGCGGATGCGTCGCTTTCCTGGCCTCTTACGGCGGCAAAGCTGCTGCACAAGCCGCCTATCAAGATTGCCGAGGAGCTTGCGGCGGCATTGAAAGGCGGATTTTCCTGTGAGGCAATCAAGCCGGGATTCGTGAACATAAATCTTTCCGACAAGTTCCTGCTTGAAGAAGCCCCGGAAATATCAAAACCGGGATATTTTGCGACAGATACGACGGAAAATGCCAAAAAGCCGAAAACCGTTCTGGAATTTGTATCAGCAAACCCGACAGGCCCAATGCATCTTGCCAGTGGCAGGGGAGCGACACTCGGAGACAGCATGGCTCGTATAATGCGTGCCTTGGGAGACGACATCTCCACGGAATTTTATGTAAACAATGTCGGACATCAGGTAGAGCGGCTTGGAGCGTCGCTCAAAGCCCGCTACAATAAGCAGGAGCCGCCGGAAGACGGTTATCACGGCGATTATCTGATAACGATGGCGGAGCAGCTTCCGCCGGAGGCCGCGAATTGGACGGAATCGCAGTTCTCCTCGTATGCCGTGGAGAAGATTCTTGCCAGACACAAACGGGACATGGATATGTTCGGCGTAAAATTTGACTGCTGGTTCTTGGAATCGTCTCTGCATGAGCAGGGCATTCCCAAAAAGACCTTGGAGGAAATAAGGCATAAAGGCCTTGCCTACGAAAAGGACGGTGCGACCTGGTTCGGAGTGTCTTCCGAATTGGGCAGCGACGACAAGGATCGTGTTCTCGTCAAGAATGATGGACGCAACACCTACTTTCTGAACGACATCGCCAATCACCTTAACAAATATGCGAGGGGCTTTGACAAGGCCATTGACATATTCGGAGCGGATCATCATGGCTATGTCGCAAGACTGTCTTCCGCACTGGAGGCATTGGGACATGGCAAGGAGACATTCCGTGTCATAATACATCAGCAGGTGGCTCTGCTTAAAGATGGTCAGTCCATAAAGATGTCAAAACGTGCCGGAGAGTTCATATCCTTGCGGGATCTGGTTGAAGATGTTGGACTGGACGCATGCCGCTTCTTCTTCGCTTCAAGAGGACCGAACACACATCTCAATTTTGACGTGGATCTTGCCAAAAAGAAAAGCAATGACAATCCCGTGTTCTACGTTCAGTATGTACACGCCAGGATTTGCTCCATATTCGCCAATGCGGCGGAAAAGGGCATAAATGCGGCAAAGGAACTGGAATCCTTTGATATTTCCAAGGCAACATTGAACGCCGAGGAACGTGCCATGCTGGCAAAGCTGATGTGGATGGAGCGTGTCCTTGCGGACTGCGTAAGGGATTTCTCGCCGCATCACATTACTACGTATCTTACGGAGCTTGCAGCATTGTTCCACTCATTCTATGACAAGCACAAGGTTCTTGACCCGGAAAACCTGCCGGAAACCGCGAAGAGGCTATACATTTTGAAGGCCGTAAAAGGCGTGATAGCCGCCGCATTGGAACTTCTCGGTGTTTCCGCCCCGGAAAAGATGTGATTTAGGAAACACGGAAAAAGTATCTTTTTCCGTGTTTCCAGTTAGTAGTTAGCAGTGAGCAATTAGCAATTGAGGAAGTTTTCTTTAAATTTATTGCAATTGTAATACAATGTCATCACATTAATTCATGTCATAATCAAAAAAAGAGCGGCACGGTTGAAAAACCGTGCCGTTTGTGTTTGGACTATACCCCGGATTCTGTCGCCAGTCTTGAAAAGACAGTCTGGAAACCATTTATCTGTCGCGGCCCACTTGTCGCCGCAATATCCGCAGACATTGCCGGGCGGGCAGCCCATGCGACGGCTTGGCCTTGCTCCGGAGGGGGCTTGCACTGCCGCAGGCATTGCTGCCACGCGCGGTACGCTCTTGCCGCACCTTTTCACCCTTGCCCTCGTGGGAGATCCCAGAATGGCGGTATGTTTTCTGTTGCGCTTTCCATGCCGTGCGGATATTGCCGCACAGCCCCGGTTCATGCCTGTCCGCACGACTTGAAAGCCGCGTAGGAACAGGTTTCACCGGCCTCCTGCCCTATGAAGTCCGGAAGTTCCTCCCTGCCGCAAAAACGCCAGGGCGGTTTCCCGTCCGATATTTACTTTACAAATTATGCGTTCCCAATTGCAAACTTCATAAAAAATGAACAAAACGCTTTTGTTTTCATATTTTTTTAGGTATACTGATTATAAGGATTTTAGGCAGGCCGTCATTTATGCCATAAGGAGATATTTTGATGAAAGAAGAAATACTGAAGAAAATCGCCTCGTATGAAGATTATGCCGTAGAGCTGCAACGTGGCCTTACCGCCAGACCGGCCCTTTCCCCAGCAAGCGGTGGTGAGGGTGAATACGACAAGGCGAAATATCTTGAAAGCGAACTTAAGAAACTTAAATTTGACTCTATTGAATGGATAAACGCCCCACAGAAGGAGGCCAAGAACGGCATACGCCCCAATCTCGTGGCCAGATACAAGGGAAAGGATTCCTCAAAGACAGTCTGGTTTATGGGACACATGGACGTCGTTCCTCCCGGCGAGCTGAAACTCTGGAAGACAAATCCCTGGGAGCTTAAGCTGGACGGACGCATGATGTACGGCAGGGGCGTTGAGGACAATCAGCAGGCAATAGTGGCCAGTATGCTCGTCGCAAGAGCGATGATGGAGCTTAACTATCGCCCAGATTATGACATAGCCCTGCTTTTCTGTGCTGACGAGGAGACAGGTTCCGGCTACGGTGCGGATTACATAGCGGAAAAACACCCCGAGATATTCGGCAAGGAAGACATGTTCTTTGTACCGGATTCCGGCGTGGAGGACGGCAGCCTTATTGAGGTTGCGGAAAAGTCAATTCTCTGGATGCAGGTGACAACGAAAGGTGTTCAGTGCCACGGAAGCCGCCCCAATGCTGGCAAAAACAGCTTCAAGGCTGCCGCGGATCTTATCACACGCTATCAGAGCCTGTATGAGAAATTCCCTGCCAAGGACGAGCTTTATGAGCCGCCATACAGCACATTTGAGCCTACCAAGAAAGAGGCCAATGTCCCCAACATAAACACCATTCCCGGCGAGGATATTTTCTATATGGACTGCCGTGTCATGCCGCAGTACAAGCTGGAAGACGTAAAGGCGGAAATGCGGAGGATGGCCGACGAGGTGGAAAAGAAATACGGAGTGAGCATTTCATTCAAGCCGCATCAGGAAGTGCAGGCCGCTCCCCCGACTGACCCGAATGCCCCGATTGTCAAATGCCTGAAGAATGCCATAACGGAAGTTCTCGGCGTGAAAGAGCCTCGTGCCTACGGCATTGGTGGCGGAACGGTCGCGGCATTCTTCCGCAAGATGGGACTTGCTTCAGTAGTATACGCCCAGCTCAATGGAACGGAACACATGCCTAATGAAAGCACAAAGATTGATTACATAATCAACGACGCAAAGGTGTTCGCGATAACCACATTGAGCCTTAAGGACTGCAAATAGTTAATTCCCCTCACTCGTAAAAATACAGGTCATCTATTTTCAATAATAGATGACCTGTTTTCCATAATAGATGATGTATTTTCAAAAATAGATGACGTATTTCCCAAAATAGATCATGTATTTTTGATAATAGATAACGTATTTTGAATAATACGAGACGTATTTTTCAAAAATACCTGTTTGATGTTTCCACAATTATAAAGGTTTTTCCTCAATTGCTAATTACTAATTGCTCACTGCTAATTGGAAGAACAGATTATCCCTCCTCCTATCATTACCCCGTCATTGTACAGTACGGCGGATTGTCCGGGCGTGACAGCCCTCTGCGGCTTTTCAAATTCAACTATCCACGGCTGGCCCTTGTATTCCTTTCCAGCACATTTTTCCGTATTAAGACGGCTTACAAGTGCCTTTACAGGACGTGCGGCAAGACGTATCTTCACAAGACATTCAACCGGCCTGTCCGGCTCTATTCCGCCCGGCCATACGAAGTCATCCGCGATCAGTGCCGACGAGTTCAATGCGTCATTTGGTGCGAGAACTACAAGGTTTTTCTTCGCATCTATGGCCTGAACATAGACGGGATAGCTTACTGAAACGCCAAGTCCCTTTCGCTGTCCTATCGTGTAATGCTCTATGCCCTTGTGCCTGCCCAGCACATGTCCGTCCAGATCAATAATGTCGCCGGGAATGGAAGGCTTGTCCGAAAAAAGAGCGTCAAGATACTCTCCGCCGATAAAATCCTGGCTTTCCTCCCGAAGTGCGGCTTCCAGACCTGCCTTTCTGGCCATTTCAAACACTTCCTTCTTTTTGAATGAGGCAAGAGGAAAACGAACTTTTTCAAGAATTTCTGACGGGACCCTGTAAAGGAAATAGGTCTGATCCTTCGTCGTGTCTACCGAGCAGGCAATCATGCAGGGACGTACATTTGTTCCGTAAAGGCCTTCCGCAGGGCGTACGATCCTCGCATAATGTCCGGTGCAGAAATAGTCAAACGGAATGGACATCTTGCGTATTCCGTCTATCAATGCTCCGAATTTGAGGTATCTGTTGCACTGTATGCAGGGATTTGGAGTTCTTCCGGCACGATATTCCGCCTTGAAGTATTCAAGCACATTATGATTGTATTCCTCGTGCAGGTCTATGGCATGATATTCAATTCCGTTCTCATCGCAGAATTTGCGGCAGGCCTCGATGTTCTCCTCCTCGCCAGGGCCGTAGCAGGCTTCGCGTGTCTGGCTATGGAATCTCTTTCCATCATGCCTTGGTTCAGGAAGATGTCCGTCCCATAATGCCATTGTAGTGCCAATCACCTTGACGTCATTCTGTTTTAGCATAAGGGCGGCAAGGGTGCTGTCTACGCCACCGCTCATGCCAATTACGGCGGTCTGTCCTGCCTGCGGCATATTCATCTCTTCGTATATCATAAGTGCTTCCTTCCCTGTAATCGCATACAATAAGATAGTTTAGCATATAATCGCCATAGGCATTGTTTTTTTGTTTTTTGCCTACAATAAGATTAATTATTTATAATGTTAATTAGGTGTTTTTTCCGCTGAAGTGGAAATTTGCCATTTCGCGGATAATAATCTATTACAGGATTTGCTTCCATGAAACAAGACAGCTTGACGGAAAACACGGGCATCACGGCAGGATATTCCTGCGGACTTTCCAGCATACACTATGCGGGCAGCAGATATGCGTCGGACGGTTATGAATACAGTTCTGAACCTCATTGCGGATTGTACAATGTAGCCAGCAGGATAGTCGTAGACGGCGGACGCAGGATAATCGCGGCCACGGCAATGGCAGGAATGTTGGCACAGAATTTTGAAGTTCCAGGATATGCCAAGGTCATAAGCACAGGCGAGACGGAAACTGTTTCCGTATTGCGTGTTTCAAGCGGATATATAGTGTCCGGCAGCGGTGCTATTCTGAATGTTTATGGAAGTGTTTACAGTACGCTGGTTTACTCCGGTGGCACTGAGAACATATATTCAAGTGGGACTCCCGGCGGACTTGCGGTTTCCACGACGGTATATTCGTCAGGCATACAGAATGTGTATGACGGCGGACTGGCAAGTTCAACCACTATTTACGTCGGTGGTGTTCAGGCCATTCGTCTTGGTGGAATAGTAAGCGGATTTAATGTGTACAACGGGGGAACACAGATTGTACACAATGGAGGGTCCGCGGTAGATGGATTCCTGCATGTGGGGGCAAGGCAGGATATTATTTCTGGTGGTGTCGCAAACAGCACTATCATTGCCAGGACCGCATTGCAGTATGTACATCCCGGCGGAAGCTCGTTCAACGTGTATCAGGACAGCCGCGGTATACTTCTGGCCGATGTCGGCGTGGATGGGGATTATTACAACACCTACATATCCGGAAAAACCTACAAGGAAAAACCATTCCTGCTTGAACATGGCGTGGCCAGTGGGTTTATGATAAATGGGGGAGGCTCTGTCTCGTCCTCATTCAATATCCGTGATGGTGCCAGTGCCATAATGACCGAGGTAAATTCCGGCGGACGGATAAACATATCAGGCGGCGGTGTCGCGATAAGCACGACCATCAACGACAGTGGAACGCAGTATGTGCTTGGCAACGGAATCGCAAGCGACACGATTATAAGCTACGGTGGCAGCCTGGTCGTATCTTCTGGCGGATATGCTGTAAATTATGTGCTGAACGGTGGAAATATATATGTTGAAAAAGGCGGATTTGCCAACATGTATTCCGTCAGGAACAGTACGGAAATCGTTGATGAGGACATGGTCGCGCAGAATGCTGGACTGTTCTCCGGCGGATCGCAGGTCGTTTCCAAGAACGGCACGGCAAATTCCACACTTATCAATTCCGATGGCGTGCAGATAGTGTATTCAGGCGGAACTGCCAATTCCACGGTAATCACCGACGGCGGCTCACAGATACTTAGGCACGGTGCTATTGGAAATTCCACGACAATATATTCTGGTGGCGTACAGTATATTTCAGGCAATGCCAATGATGTAGAGGTAAATTCCGGCGGTATCGCATTTGCAAGCGGTAATCTTGTCAATGCCGAGGTCAATAACGGTGCGTCAATGTATGTTGGCGACGGAACGGCCAGCAATGTCAATGTAAATTCCGGCGGACAGATGCATGTGGAGGGCGGCTCGGCCATTTCTGCCAATGTCGGTGAAATGGGAGCAATGTCCGTATACGGTGCTGGAAGTGCATTGTATGCAAGCGTTTATGGAACGCAGAGAATTTCAACCGGTGGATTTGCCGGATATACGGAAATATATTCTGGTGGCAGACAGGTTGTTTCCACCGTCGGTGCGAGAACGGATTATGCTGTTGTTCACAGTCTTGGAAGGCTTACGGTTTCAAATGGTGGATCAGCAGCTGTCACATATATTGGCAAGGAAGGACAGCTTGTCGTTTCCGACGGTGGATCAGCTGGCAATATAACCGTGGAATCTGGCGGCTCGCTTACAATCCTTGATGGCGGTATTGCGAATCATGTCGAGGTTCTGCCCGGCGGCTGGATGACCATTTCCACAGGTGGCACTGTTTCCGGATATATAAGCCATGCCGATGCCGTCGTAGTTGACAGGGAAGGCTCAATACTTTCTTCCGCAGTAGACAATCATACTGCCAATGTAACAGAGGCCACGGTTTCAGACGAGGTTATACTTTCCGAGGGAATACAGCATGTAAATAGTGGTGGAAAATCCCTCAATACGAATATATATCCCGAAGGCTCAATGGTTGTGGAGAGTGGCGGATCTGCCAGCAGGACCTTTGTGTACAGCGGAGCTGAACAGACTGTAAAAAGTGGCGGCAGTGCCATTCTTGCCCATGTGAATTACGGCGGTATTCTTAACGTGGAGAGTGGCGGAAAAGTGTCATCTGCCAGGATCAATTCCAATGGTACAATGGAAAATGCCGGTTTGGGATATGGCAATATTGTCAATGGCGGAACACAGACGGTCGCATCTGACGGAAAAGAGTATGATGCCATAGTGCAGAGTGCTGGCAATCAGATTGTACAGGAAGGTGGCACGGTCTTTGATGCCCTGGTAAGGAGCAATGGCGTTCAGACAGTCTCTTCCGGCGGAACAGCCAGTGGGACGCAGATAACCCAATCCGGTATTCAGAATGTACTGAATGGAGGAATGGCAAAAGACATACAGGTTTACGACGGCGGCATACAGAACGTATATGGCGGTGGCATTGTTTCCAACAATGTCGTCGGATTCGGTGGAACTGTCAATGCGTATTCCGGCGCGGTGTTTATGGGCAATACCGTGTTGAGAGAAGGTGGCATAGTCGCGCTGAAGAGGGAAGGAACTGCCCCGGCGAGGGTTGCATTTGACGTGCTTGATGCTGACGGCGGAATTATTGACATGTCGGTAAATCTTGAAAACAAGACTGGCGACATGATAACCATTTCCGGCAAGAACACTGGTTCTGCCCTTATAAGCCTTACAAACACTGGATCTTCGGAAAGTGCCCTTCTTGGCGACGAGCTGAAACTGGTTGAATATGCCAGTGAGGCAAAGGAAGCCGAAGGTGCGGGATTCTCCCTCGTAGGTGGAAAATGGGATGCAGGTGCCTACGAGTACACTCTGGAGCAGGGGGACGAGAATGGTCATTATCCAAAGGACTATTATCTGCGGAATACCAAGAACAAGACGGCCTTGTTCAAGACATTGGCGGCAACTCCTGCGATAGGTATAAATGCGATTCGTGTAACAATGAACTCCCTGCAAAAGAGAATGGGTGATCTTCGTGAGCTTGATACGGCGAAGACAAACAATGCGATGTGGGCAAGGGGTTATTATCAGTCAATGACATTGGATGGCCTTGCCGATACGGATATGAGTGTGGCAGGAATGGAGGCCGGATACGACTTCAAGCTGATAAACAGGCGTTCATCACATGCCTTTACCGGGCCGGAATTCTATCTTGGCTTTATGGCTGGCACATATACCATTTCAAACATCAAGACGAAGACGAACATAATGACCAATCGTGGCGACGGAAATGGCGTTTCCGGAGGCGTGTATGGTACTTATATCTCGTCAGACCAATGGTTTGCGGATTTCACCATGCGATATGGGACAATGAAACTTGACATTACGAATTATGCTTCGGACGGGAAAAAGATGACTTTTACTCCCAAGCGTAGCATGATGGCCTTTACCTTGGAAACTGGCAAAAGATATGATTTGGACTACAATGACATGGATCTGAAACTTGAACCAAAGGCTGAAGTACAGTTTGTCCGTGCGGGTCGCAAGAAAACCGAAGTTGAAAATGGAAATTCCATGCTGGAACTGGGTGGTGCTGATTATCTAAGCGGCATTGCCTCGATGTACCTGTCCTGCAAGATTGTTACGGAGAATCATTACATAGTTGAGCCTTTTGCCGAGGCATCCTACAGACAGGATTTATCCGGCGAGGAAAAGGTGACATACAGCGGAGTTACTACTAATTCCTCAATAGAGGGAGGCTCCCTGGCAGGCCGCATAGGCCTCAATATGAAGATGAGCAACGATACCTATTGGTATGCGGCAGCCTCTTATGAGAATGGAAAGAATATCAGGAGCTGGGGTGGTGATTTCGGCGTACGTCTGATGTTCGCATTCACAGGTGCTGAAATGTATTGATAGTCAAAGAACGATTGTGGAAAAAAAGAGCCGGATTTTTACGATCCGGCTCTTTTGATTTTTGATTACTGGGTGGGAGGATTATTTGCCTTTTTCGGTTTTTGTGGCGTTTTTGTCCTCTTTTCCTGTGTCCTGTACAGGATAGCCTATTGGGTGGTTCAGCATAAGCAGCTGCTTTTCTCCGAGATTTAGAGCCTTGCTTACCGTCTCCCTTTCCATCATGTATCTGGGAACTGTGGCAAGTCCCAATGCCACTGCGGCAAGGTCTATGTTCTGGCTTACATAGCTTGCATCCATCGCGGCGAAGGTCTTTTCCGTGCCATCAGTCCAGCGGAATTTGCCTGTATCGCTCACGATAAGCAGGAAAACCGGCGCATTCGCGACAATTTTCTGTCTGCCTGCCAGATCCGCACGGATATCCTTTTTTGTGATAAGTTTAAGGCTGTTTTCCTTGGGCATATAAAGGCTTACGCCGTCCTTTGTTGCCACATATACGGAAATATCCTGCGCGTTTACTGCCGTGGGCGCGGTCATGCGTCCATCAGGACGGTTTACGCCGGTGGCTGCCCATAGCAGGCTGCTCAAAATGGCCTTGTCTATTGCCTTGTCCGAAAATTCCCTGACGGATTGGCGGTTCTGCAAGGCATCAAACAATGTCATTGACACGTTTTTGTCTGGTTCTGGCAGTTTTACAGTATCGCCGCCGGAGCCTGCCGCCATACAGTTTGCGGCGAACATCAGTGG
>LXOW01051886.1_pt1 | contig 21641 bp, 21 predicted proteins | sample 1368591 | NCBI WGS metagenome assembly LXOW01 (sample SAMN04884650, study PRJNA319009) | bovine gut metagenome | isolation source: Cow rumen | host: Bos taurus | place: Italy: Legnaro (PD) | collected 2014-07-09
CAGGAAAATGAGTAAGATTATTGCGGCAGCATGCAATCGTTTTTCGGGGATTGGAAGTGAGGGGTAGTTGAAGAAAAAAACAAAATATTTTTTGTGCGTGGGTGGAATGTGTGTTTGCGTGTGGAATATGAATAAGAAACCTGCGAATATTGATAAATTTACATTGTTGAAACATCAACTGTTGGAAAGTGTGGAGACAAAAATGCTACAGGAGGGAATGGGACATGTTGCCGCCTGCAGACAAAACTATGGAGTAGGTGATATGGTTTGCAGCGTAAATAAAACAAAAGAAATTGGGATAAGGGATATAAACCGTAAGTTTGAGCGTAACAGGATAATGAAGTTGAATGAAAATTTATTAAAAAATGAAAATGAATTGTCTGTTGATAATAAACAGGATAAAATCGCTGAAAAACAATTAGTGGAGTGTCCGATTGTTACGCAACTTATGCAAAATCAAACGCCGGAGTTTCTAATTGATAACTTCTATATTGTAGATGGAACTACAAGTGTAGACAAATCTATATTTGATGTGAAAAAATTTTTGAAAACAGATTATTCTATAGAACAAACAGATAAACCACAAATTTTGATTTATCATACCCATGGAGGTAGCGAACAATATGTGGAAGGGGGAGATAATTCGGTGATAAAAGTAGGAAGTGAGCTAGCGGATTATTTAGAAAACAAGTATGGTTTTTCTGTGATTCATGATTGTACGAAATATGATGTAATCAATGGAAAATTAGATAGAAATAAGGCATACAATAATGCTCTCAATGGGGTGAAAAAACAATTGGAGAAACATCCGGAAATTGAGGTTTTGATTGATCTCCATCGAGACGGAGGGAACAATAAAGAACGACGTGTTACGTGCATTGAGGGGGAGCAGGTTGCGCAATTTATGATATTTAATGGATTAAGTAGAAATAAGAAAGGTGAAATTGCATATTTAAAAAATGAAAATTTACAGGATAATCTAGCATTTGGTTTACAGTTGAAAATCGAGGCCATGAAGAAATATCCTGATTTGACCATTCGAAATTACCTGAAAGGATATCGGTATAATCTTCATTTGAAAAAAAGAAGTCTCTTGATTGAATTGGGAAATCAGAATAATACTATGGATGAAGCGCTAAATACAACGAAATATCTTGCAGAAATATTGGCAAATGTACTAAAAAAATAATAAAAAAATGTGAACAGGTTACAAAAAATATTACTAAATTGTAAAAATCTAGATTTGTTATTGATGATACATACATTAAATGTTAAAATATAACCATAAGATTAGTTGTTTTGACGTCTGGTTACGCGATTTATTAATTTAATATATTAACAGAATACGTAAAGAGATTACAAAACGATGCCGAAGTAACATGTGCTATCTTTTTTGCAACAAAATGGATGGAGATAATTACGGGCGAGACATTTAATTACTTGTAGGGCGTGCAGAAAAAATTGGTTTGAAAAAAGGATAGTGTTTTTTGAATTCGGAACAGGAGGCAATTTATGAAAAAATCGATAAGTAAAAAAGTCACACAAAAATCACCTATGAAAGCATTGGCATTTGGAATGTCAGTATTATTGTTTGGAACATCTGTTGCAGGTGTGGGTTCAGCACTTGCTACAAATAGTACAGCACATTCAGATGGACTTAGAGTTAAGAGCTTAACGCCAGTTGTTAATAAAGACACAAACGAAGAGATGTTCGTAGTAAACTCTACATTTTATGATTATTATTCAGATAGTCAGGTAAAGGGTGCCAGCGGTTCTACACCTGGAAAGATTGATGATGGAAAATACGGAACAGACGATAGAGCTACTGATAACTCATTTGTTAAGTTCAATAATAAAATTTATGATACATGTAAGTATGGGGATACTTCCCTTGAAAGATATCCATTGTACTGCGGATTGTTCTTTGGGGATCAGAATGCAGATGTAAATGGTAATTTCTATTATAAGAAAGACAGCTCAAGCAACTTAAAGAAAAACTTCTGGTTGGGTGCAAACTCATCACAGAAAGGTGGCGGAACTTTAGGATTACATGCAGATGTAAATGCTGCTACACAGGGCTTGATTGACTCTTCATTAGATGCAAATGGAAATATTACTCAGGCAAATGGTAAAGTAACATTACCATACTTCAATGCTGAGTACCTTACATCTACAAAGCATGATGGAACAAGCCTTGCATTAGGTTCAGTAACAAAAAATGTGTCATTCCCATTCCGTACTGTGGAAAAAGATGGTGTTAAGACATACGAATTTGACAGTCATTATGATACTGTTCATTTGAAAGATAATGGCCAGTTAGAGTATTTAGGATATAACAAAACTTACAATAAGAGTGTTCAGGTTCTTGATCAGAAGAGAGATGACGGAGATGGAACAAAACCAGGTTTCTTTCCATTTAACACAGCATCAGAAAGTGACTCTACAAAGTTGAATTATGGATTTGGTTTGAAACTTGAAATTCCATTTAATATGACTAGCGATGGTAAGATCAATGGACAGGATATCGTATTTAATTTCTCTGGTGATGATGATGTTTGGGTATTCATCGATGGGGAATTAGCACTTGATATCGGTGGTGCTCACGGTGAAGTATCAGGAAAGATTAACTTTAGCGAGCAGTACGCAACTGTAAGTGGTGTAAAAGACAATAAAGCTGCTTTCGCAGAGAGAAATGTATGGTATGTAACTGACAAAGACATTAAGACAGATGTTAAGACAAATTTCTCAGCAACTCTTAAGAAGGCATTAAGCGATACTACAAAGTCACATACATTAACTATGTTCTATATGGAAAGAGGAAAGATTGAGTCAAACATGAAGGTAAACTTTAACCTTCCTCAGCCAAACAGTTTGACATTGACAAACGTAGTAAATACAGATAACGTAAATCCATCATTCAAGGATGCTACAGACACTCAGGCAAAGAAAGATATCTTTAGTTACGACGTAAAAGATACAGATTCTTCAAAGTCTGACAGCCCATTGTTAAAGAGTGGAGAAAATACCACATATACAGATCAGTTTACAACAAACGACGCATTAAATATTGTTGAAACCGGATTGACAAATGAAGGAAGAACATTAACAGACTTATACAATACAACATGGGATTTAAATGATCCTAAGACTCAGATTACAAACAGTAAAGACAGAGATGATTACAAGACTACAGATGATCGTACTAAGAAAGAAGATACTTTCGCATTCAAAAACCTTGATAGCGACGATTACACAAACTTAGTAGTTAATTATCAGAACGCTGTTTTGATCGGCGATTTAGTATTTGGTAAGAAAGTTGCAGATGAGAGCGTTTATGCAAATGAAGCATTTGACTTTAACGTTGAATTCTCAAATGTATTTGGTGGAGACTCTAAGAGTGAAGCATATTCTGGTGATTACTATGTAACATATCAGGACGGAACAGTAGAGAAGAAGACCGCAAAAGATGGAAAGATTGAATTAAAGGCAAATGAATATGCAACAATTAAAGCTATACCAGTTCAGACAAAGTATGATATCAAGGAAACATTGGCTACAGACAGCAAATATGAGTTAACATCTGTTAGCAAATTAAATGCTACTTATGAAGATAAAGAAGCCGTTGGTACTATTTCGAAAGAAGAAAATGGAAACTACTTCACATTTACAAATACAAAGGTTGCAGAAGTAACACCAGCACCTGCAACACTAGCACCAACAGCAGTTCCAACAGCTGAACCTACAGCAATTCCTGTAGTTGCAACTCCGACTGTAGAACCTACAGCAGAGCCTACAGTAGAGCCAACCGTGGCACCTACAGAAGAACCTGAGGAAGTTGTTGAGCCAGAAGAGCCAAACGCACCAGCACCAACAGATGAACCAGAGGAAGAGGTTAAGGCAGAGTTGCCATCATCAGCACCAAAGACTGGCGATTATACAAATGTATGGTTCTGGGTTGCAAGCGTACTTGTTTCTGCAGGAGCAGTATTGTTCACAGGTAGAGATTTGTTCTGGAAAAAAGAAAAATAAAATTCAAGAAGATTCAACTAAAAATGAGATAAAACGAGATATGTAAAACGATAAAAATAGAACGTTTTCAGATGAAAAATCTGGAGACGTTCTTTTTTTAGATAAAAAATATAAGTTTTACGGAAAAAGATTCGATATAATAAATGGTTGTAACTATTTGATTTTAACATTTTAATAATTGGATGAACATGTTATGGTTACTGAACCGTCAGAAGGGAAGAGTGTGAATGGTTAGAGGGTTATATACAGCGTACACGGGTATGATAAACGAGCAGAAACGTTTGGACGTTATATCAAATAATTTAGCAAATTCAGATACTGTGGGATATAAAACAGAAAGAGTAGCAAGTCAGGCATTTGATGATGTTTTGACAATTAAAATTAGAGATAATTCTGTAGGATACAATAATCTTCCAATTGGAAGTATGTCATTAGGTGTAAAGATTGGAGAAACATATACNNAGATGTCCTAATAAAAATGGAGATAGTGTGACAAGATACACAAGAAATGGATGCTTTACCATGACACATGACGGTTTTATCGTTGACCCTAGTGGAAATCATTTGCAGGGAACCGGTGGAGATTTACAGGTGCCGGTAGATGCTACCATAGTGATTGATAAAACCGGTGGCGTGTATGCAAATGGTGAGTATGTGGATACCATACTATTAACCGATTTTGAAGATTATGATTATATTGAAAAATATGGAGACAACATGTACCAGACGGTGGATGGAGCTACAGAGAAGACGTGTACAGGTTTGATCAATCAGGGCTATACTGAACAGTCAAATGTCAATGTAGTATCGGAAATGGTAGATATGATTACTGTTACAAGAGCCTATGAAGCAGGACAAAAAGTAATGCAGACTGTGGATAATATGTTGGATTCATCAGTAAATTCTATTGGTAGAGTTGGATAATTTTTCATTTATCAGATAAAGGAGGAGTAAGTATGTTGCGTTCATTATGGACTGCTGCATCAGGAATGAAGTCACAGCAGGTAAACGTAGATACCATTGCAAATAACCTTGCAAATATTAACACAACAGGATATAAAACAGAACGTGTGGAATTTCAGTCATTGTTGTATCAGACGATTCAGAAAAAGTCTTATGACAGTGAGGGAGATCCAAAACCGATACCGGCACAGGTTGGCCTTGGTGTGAAAAGTGGTGCTATTACATCAAACTTTTCGCAAGGTATTTATACAGATACAGGAAATACTTTTGATTTTGCCATTGATGGTAAAGGATTTTTCCAAGTGGAGCTTCCGGATGGCAGTATTGGATATACAAGAAATGGTGCATTGAAGATGTCGATTGGTTCAGACGGACTGACACTTACAAATGCAGAGGGATATCAGGTGTTAAGTACGGCAGGAGAGCCGGTAGTGCTTCCTGAAACTTACGATTCATCAAGAATTACTGTAGATAAATACGGAAATCTCTGGTATCCGGATGCAGATGGCAATGCCCAGATGGTTGGTATCCAGATTGAATTGGTTCAGTTTAATAATCCGGCAGGTCTTACAAAAACATCAGAAAGCATTTTTAAACAGTCAGATGCTTCCGGTGAACCTAGATACGAAAGTCAGGATACAGACCTTAAAAAGAGTATCGTACAGCAGGGATATTTGGAAGGTTCCAATGTTTCAGCGGCAGACGAGATGGTTAACCTGATTATTGCACAGCGTGCTTATGAGATGAACTCAAAAGCAATCACAGCATCAGATGAGATGCTTCAGCAGGCAAATAATCTTAGAGGTTAGAAAGGGGTAGCAAATGAGTTCAATTTCGGGATTGTCGGGATATTATGATTATAGTTCCATTTACAATAATATGTCAGATATAACGTCAAAAGGGATTACGAATAATACATTGACGGATCAGGTAGAGGCTACACTGGAACAAACAAATTTCCAGGGTTCAAATGATGAAGAATTGATGGAAGCCTGTAAAAGTTTTGAGTCATATTTGATTGAACAGGTAATGAAAGAGTCAAAGAAAATGATTAAAATGAACAGCGATGAAGAAGAAAATGACTATATGTCAACCTTTGGTGACAACCTGTTACAACAGTATGCTGGAATTATCACGGAAAAAGGGGAACTTGGAATTGCGCAGAAACTATTTGATTCTATGAAAAGAAATCAAGGTGTGACAAAATTATAAAATAAGATATGATTTGTATACGAAATAGGTTTGTTGTTAGTAAAGAAGAAACACACAGGGGAGAACAGCTTAATCCTATAATGGGAAAAGGGAATCATCTTTAAAAAGAGATGATTCTCTTTCTTGCTTTATTGGAAACGTTGTTCTAAAAAGCAAAAAACGCTTCGCGAGGATGCCAGTATTTTTTCGTAATCCTCAAAATAATCATATCTTATAAAAATATTCATAAACAAAAAAACTTTTTCGTAAAGCCAAAAATAGTACTTGAAAAGATAATCTGTAAGTGCTACTATTGAAGTATTGTATTGTTCGGAACGATGTTTCAAAGGAGATAACATGAATATTGATTTAGAAACAGTAGAAGGATATGTTGAAAAAATCGTATATCGCAATGTTGAAAATGGTTACACGGTGCTTAGCTTGTCCAGTGAAGATTCAGAGGAATTGACATGTGTAGGTACATTTTCATTTATAAATGAAGGTGAGTATTTAAAACTTACCGGAACATTGGTAGCGCATGCGGTTTACGGTGAACAATTAAAAGTTGAAAAATATGAAGTGAAAGAACCGACAGATTTGGTTTCTATGGAGCGATATTTAGGTTCCGGAGCAATCAAAGGAGTAGGAGCTGCTTTGGCAACGCGTATTGTTCGGCATTTCAAAGAAGATACGTTTCGTGTGATAGAAGATGAACCGGAGAGACTTGAGGAAGTGAAAGGTATCAGTGCCCGTATTGCCAGAGAGATAGCTATTCAGTTTGAAGAAAAGAGAGAACTGAGAAGTGCTATGATTTTTTTACAACAGTACGGTATTTCCTTAAATCTGGGTGTGAAAATTTATAAGCATTACGGTCAGCGCATGTATGAAATACTCAAAAACAATCCGTATAAATTGTCAGAGGATATCAGTGGCGTCGGATTTCGAATTGCAGACGAGATTGCCCGTAAGGTCGGAATTGGCTCAGATTCGGATTTTAGAGTGAAAGCCGGAATGTTACATGTTTTACAGGAAGCTGCAAATCAGGGGCATATTTATTTGACTGAGGAGATGTTGTATCAGAGGACGGTAGAACTTTTAGGCATAGAGAAAGAAAATGTAGAACATCACCTTATGGATATGGTTTTGGACAAGCAGGTTGTTGTGAAAAAGATTGACGAAGAAAATTGTGTATACAGTTCCTATTACTACTATGCGGAATTAAACTGTGCTAAGATGCTGATGGATTTAAATATTTCTTCAGAATATAGTGAAAAACAGTTTCAAAAACGTATGGCATATCTGGAAAAAGAAATGAACATGGAACTGGAAGACATGCAAAGAGAGGCTGTATATCAGGCAGTAAAGCATGGTGTGTTGTTAATCACCGGTGGACCTGGTACAGGTAAGACCACGACGATTAACGCCATAATTCGTTATTTTGAGGAAGAAGAGCTTACGATATTGCTGGCGGCACCTACCGGAAGGGCAGCCAAGCGCATGTCAGAGACAACCGGATATGAGGCACAGACTATTCACCGTTTATTGGAACTTTCCGGTGGCATGGAAGATGAAAATAGTCGTTCCAGATTTGAGAGAAATCAGGAAAATCCATTGGAAGCAGATGTGATTATTGTAGATGAGATGTCCATGGTAGATTTACATTTGATGTATTCCTTGCTGAAAGCCGTTGTAGTTGGTACAAGACTGATTTTAGTTGGTGACGTGAATCAGTTACCATCCGTGGGACCTGGAAATGTGCTAAAGGATATCATAAATTCATCCTGCTTTTCTGTTGTGCGTTTATCGAAGATTTTTCGCCAGGCAGCAGAGAGTGATATTATTGTAAATGCTCATAAAATCAATGCAGGTGAAAAGATAGCATTGGATAACAAGAGCAAAGATTTTTTTATGTTACAAAGAGACGATGCCAATCGAATCATCAATGTGATTATTCAGTTGGTTCGCGATAAATTGCCTGGATATGTGGATGCGAAGAGTAATGACATCCAGGTGCTTACTCCTATGAGAAAAGGCGAACTTGGTGTAGAACGCCTCAATAAAATATTGCAGGAGTATTTAAACCCAAGAACGAAAGACAAAAAAGAAAAAGAAGTTCAAGGGCGGATTTTCCGTGAAGGCGATAAAGTGATGCAGATTAAAAACAATTATCAGCTAGAATGGGAAATTAAAAGTAAATACGGTTATACACAGGATAGCGGTACAGGCGTATTTAATGGGGATTGTGGAATAATTAGTGAGATTAATACGTATGCGGAACAGATTACGGTAGAATATGAAGAGGGAAAAAAAGTGGAGTATCCTTTTTCGGGATTGGATGAATTGGAGCATGCATATGCCATTACCATTCATAAATCTCAGGGTAGTGAGTATCCTGCGGTAGTTATGCCAATTTTGACCGGACCGAGAATGTTATTTAACCGTAATTTATTGTATACAGCTGTGACCCGGGCAAAAAAATGTGTCGTAATTGTAGGAAGTGACAAGATGGTGGAAAACATGATTGCAAACGTAAATGAGCAAAAAAGATGTTCTTCCTTGGATCGGCGCTTGGTTGAATTACATGAGTTGTCTGATTAAGATAAATGAACATACATTTTTATGTGGTATAGTTTTATACGAAAATTACGCATTGCANNTCGCACCATTAAAAGAAATGTAATAAAAATTTAAAAGTGACAACACATTATTTTAAAAACCGTTTTTATGAAAAAAGATGCAAAAAATGGAAAAAAATGTTATAATGATTTTAGTCGCAAGATAACCAAAGGAGGCAAATATATATGAAGAAGACTACATTAGTTATCATGGCAGCGGGAATGGGAAGCCGTTTTGGCGGTATCAAACAGTTAGAGCCTGTTGGACCAAGTGGAGAGATTATTATGGACTATTCAGTTCATGACGCTGTTGAAGCTGGATTTAGTAAAGTTGTATTTATTATTCGTAGAGATATTGAAAAGGATTTTAAAGAGGTTATTGGAAATCATATTTCAGAAAAGGTGGAAACAGAATATGTGTTCCAGGACATCAACGATTTACCAGCTGGATTTGAGGTGCCAGAAGGAAGACAGAAACCATGGGGAACTGGTCAGGCTGTTCTTGCAATTAAAAATGTGGTAGATGGTCCTTTTGCTGTTATCAATGCGGATGATTATTACGGAAAAGAAGCTTTTGTAAAAGTAAATGAGTATTTACAGAATCCAGAAGCATGCGATAAGAAGTATAATTTCTGTATGGCAGGTTTCCGTTTAGGAAATACCCTTAGTGAAAACGGAACTGTTACAAGAGGTATTTGCGAAGTAGATGAAAATAACGTTCTTATCGATGTAAATGAGACATTTGAGATTAAGCAGGATGGAGATGTTTGTACTGCTGAGAGAGATGGTAAACAGCTTACAATTTCTCTTGATCAGCCTGCATCAATGAATATGTGGGGATTTACAGCTGATTTCATTGACGAATTAGATAAGAGATTTGTTACTTTCTTGGAAGGTATCAAAGGAAACGAGATGAAAGCAGAATATTTATTACCTACAATCGTTGATGATTTGATCAAAGAAGGAAGTGCAAGAGTAAAAGTATTAGATACAAAGGATAAATGGTTCGGTGTTACTTATAAGGAAGATAAATACGTTGTAAAAGAATCTATCCAGAAATTAGTTGACGCTGGCGTATATCCTGCAAAATTATAAGATGTAAAAAAGGAAAGTATGATAGAAATGTCAAAAATCCTGTTAGATATGATTTATCCGCGTAGATGTCCTGTGTGTGGACAGATTGTTTCGAAAAATAGGAGCTATGTTTGCGATGAATGTAAATCTCAAGTTTCGAAGATATTGGAACCAAGGTGTATGANNAGAATCATTATTTCGAAAGAGGTGTATCTCTTTGGAATTATGATGATGTTATGAAAAGGTCAATTTCAAATTTTAAGTATCATCATCGAAAAGAATACGCTAAGTTTTATGCAGAAGAATTCGTAAAAGAATATGGTGATTATATAAAAAGTCTATCATTGGATGGATTAATTCCGGTGCCGATACATTGGACGAAATACATTGACAGAGGATATAATCAGGCACAGGTAATTGCTGAAGAAATTGGTAAGAGATTGAATATTCCGGTTTTCGAAGGCGTACTTGTTAGAAAAAGAAGAACAATTGCACAAAAACAACTAAGTGAAAGCGAAAGAGCAAGAAATTTGGAACATGCATTTGGTGTGTCGGAAAAATGGAATGAGTCTTTATACTCACTAAATAGTATTATGATTATTGACGATATATATACTACAGGATGTACTATAAATTTGTGTGCAAAAAAATTGAAGGAAGCAGGTCTGAAAAAGGTGTACTTTGGGGTATTGTGCACTGGATTTAGTTCCTGATATAATGTGATTTTTTCTGAGACAGGATGTTACCTTCTTAGGAAAATATACAATTTATGATTGCATTTTATTCAACAGGAGGGGTTAGCATGGATGTAAGAAATTGTAAAGAATGTGGAAAAATATTTAACTATATGGAAGGCACACCATTGTGCCCAAATTGTATTAAGAAATTAAACGATCAGTATGAGCAGGTAAAACAATACGTTTATGACAATCCTAAAGCAACTATTAATCAGGTTGCAGAGGAGAACGATGTCAGTGTGGCTCAAATTAAACGTTGGATTAGGGAAGAAAAATTAGCTTTTGCTGAATCTTCTGACATTGGTTTAGCCTGTGAACATTGTGGAGCTATGATTTTAACAGGACGCTATTGTAAGGATTGTAAGAAAAAGATGGAAATGCAGTTTGGTAATGCGTATCAGGAAAAAGAAGAAAAGAAAGTTGAGAAGAAGAAAAAGTCTGATACAGGTGCAAAGATGAGATTCTTAGATAGGTAATAAACCAGTAGAGGGGCGATGCAAAGATGCAGGATACACAGATGAACGTACCTCATGTGTTTGCCAGTAGTATAGCGTTAGCCGCGAAAAAAGTAGTTGGTTTTTCTATGGCAGAGTGTAATAGACAGCTGGTTATTAGCAACGCTGAGGTCATTACAATTCAATCAAAAGGTTCATTTGCATCCACTATGGAGTTTCGTTTGGAATTATCCCTTGTGGAGGCTATATTGAAAGGTATGAAAGCACGTCAATTGGAAGATCCCGGTATGAGAGAGTCATATTTGGCAGAGTTTGTGAATATTATCTCAGGACATGCGTTAACGGCTATTAATAATGCGACAGAGGAGATTTCAAGATTGACTGTTCCAAGAGTCGGAAAGGAAAATGCGTATGAGAAACAGGGATTATCAGATAAGTTTGATACGTGTTTCACTTCTGAATATGGAAAGATGGAAGTGCTTATTGAGTACAGTTTAAATGCGGTTGTATATGAATTGACATAAAAGTCTTCAAGTGATAGTTAGTATTAAAATATGGAATATTTGTAAAGGTTAATCCGGCTAACGGAATTGAAGATGGATGAATAAAAATGACAGAGGAGGGGAAAAAATGGCACATTCAGTATTGGTAGTTGATGATTCTCCATTTGTATATCACCAAATCAAAGATATGGTTGAAGGGTCAGAGTATGAGATTGTCGGAAGTGCAAAATCTGGAGAAGAGGGATTGGAACTGTTTCGTAGTTTGAATCCGGATTTGATAATTTTGGATATTATTATGCCTGGAATCGACGGATTGGAAACAGCTGAGATTATGCTCAGAGAAGATCCAAATGTAAAGATAGTTATGTTAAGCTCATTGTTTGACTCAAACCTATTGGATGAAGTGAAGAAGATGGGACTTAGATTTTTATTACCAAAACCAATCGAAAAAGATGTTTTATTTGCAACATTTGAGATGCTGTTAGGTGATGAAAAGTAACAAGTGAATATCAAGGTACTTGATTTAGGAGAAATAAAAAAGAGGTTAATGAAGCATTAACCTCTTTTTTTGTTGCAGAAAAGTATGCAACCGTCATTTTGCTCAGGATTATTTTTTTACAAGATAAATTCCGTCTTTTTCAATGCGAATACGTCCGTTTTTATAAAGATTTCCAATGGCACGTTTGAAGGCATTTTTACTAAGGTGAAATTCTCTTTTAATAATTTCTGCATCAGTTTTATCGTGAAATGGCAACATTCCCTTGTGGGAAGAACAAAGTCTTTCGTAGATGAACTGTGCATCTGCATCCATTTGGATATAACCTTTTTCACGAACAGTAAGAGTAATCTTTCCATCTTCGCGGATAGAGCGAATTCTCGCTTCAATCAAATCCCCAGGCTGAAATGGTTCGAATACTTCCTGTTTTGGAAGCAATGCAGAATACTTGTCATCTACAGCCACAAATACTCCAAAATTATCACTAAGTTCATAAACATGTCCGCTGACAATATCATCTTTTTTGTATGGAGAAGAAGTATCGAGAAAATCGTAAATCTTCATGGTAGCGCATAAGCGATTGCTCTTGTCTGTGTAGAGTCCTACTAAAATCTCGTCTCCTTCTTTCAATGGTTTTGTCTGTTCCTTGAATGGAAGCAACAAATCTTTTGCCAGTCCCCAGTTTAGAAATGCTCCGATTTTTGTGGTTTGTACTACACGAAGCAATGCAACCTGTCCAAGCTCAAGAGCTGGAGTTGTAGTAGTGGCAATCATTCGGTCTTCCGAATCTTTATAGACAAAAACATCAATTTCATCTTCTACATCCATGCCAGCTGGCACCTGGTTTTTAGGGAGAAGAATCTGATCTTCTCTGGAACCGTATGGATCGTATAAATATACGCCAAAATCTGATTTTCTTGCTACTGCTAATGTTTGTGTTTTTCCTAATTTTATCATGATATCCGTCCTCTTCATATATAACAATCAATTGTTAAGTATAATATTACCATGATAGCATATTTGGGATAAAACTTCAATTACCATTTAATGGCTGTTTTTATGGGGCGGAATCTGGTGCTTCGTTTATTGACATGTTTGTAAAATTGTAATAAAATGGCGATGTTTAGTAATGAAAAAAATGAGATGATATTTTTGATGGAGAAAAAATTCCACGGTGATGATTGTAGAAAATTGGTTTGATATGGTTTTCTTGTGGAAAAACAAAAGAAAAGAGGAAGTAAAATGAAGAAAACACCATTTGTAACAAAAGCACAAATTGAAGAAATTGCAAAGACTTACCCTACACCATTTCATATTTATGATGAAAAAGGAATTCGTGAAAATGCGAGAAAATTAAAGCAGGCATTTGCGTGGAACAAAGGATTTAAAGAATTTTTTGCTGTGAAAGCTACACCAAATCCATTTTTACTTAAAATATTGAGAGAAGAAGGTTGTGGAACGGACTGTTCTTCAATGACAGAGTTGATGATGTCAGAAGCTTGTGGTTTTGGTGAAGGGGAAATTATGTTTTCTTCCAATGTTACCCCAGCCAATGAATTTGTAAAAGCAAAGAATTTAAAGGCGTACATTAACTTAGATGATTATACTCATATTGATTTCTTGGAAAAGACTGCTGGTATTCCTGAAACAATTTTCTGCCGTTACAATCCGGGTGGAACATTTACTCTTGGAACAGACATTATGGACAATCCGGGAGAAGCAAAATATGGATTGACAAAAGAGCAGATGATTGATGCTTTCAAGAGATTGCAGAAGATGGGTGCAAAGTATTTTGGTATTCATTCTTTCCTTGCAAGTAACACAGTAAGCAATGAGTATTATCCAACCCTTGCAAAGATTTTGTTTGAGCTTGCAGTAGAGCTTAAGGAAAAGACGGGGGCAGATATTAAATATATCAATCTTTCCGGAGGAGTTGGAGTGCCTTATACACCGGATAAAGAGCCAAATGACATTTTAGTTATCGGTGAAGGAGTACATAAGGCATTTGATGAAGTGCTTGTTCCTGCCGGAATGGGAGATGTGTCAATCTTCACAGAACTTGGTCGTTTTATGATGGCTCCTTACGGACATTTAGTAACAAAAGCTATTCATGAAAAACATATTTACAAAGAGTATATTGGTGTAGATGCCTGTGCAGTAAATCTTATGAGACCTGCTATGTATGGTGCATATCACCACATTACGGTTCTTGGAAAAGAAGATGCTCCATGTGATCATAAGTACGATGTAACCGGTTCACTTTGTGAAAATAATGATAAATTTGCCATTGACCGTATGCTTCCTAAAATCGATATGGGTGACTATCTTGTGATTCATGATGCAGGAGCACATGGTTTTGCCATGGGATACAATTACAATGGAAAATTAAAATCGGCAGAACTTCTTTTAAAAGAAGACGGAAGTGTTCAGATGATCAGACGTGCCGAGACTCCGGCAGATTATTTTGCAACCTTTGATTTCTGTGACATTTTAAAAGATGCAAAATAGTGTATCGTTTTCATCAGATGAAAAAAATGAAGAAAGGGTGTGTTGGAGAAATTCAACGCACCCTTTCGTTCTTATTCTTTCGTTTCTTTTTTTAGATTATGGATAACATCCTCATACTGTTTATTGATGTGATCTCGAATCGTTAATTTGGCAGCAGCTACATCACGTTGTTCTAAACATTTTGCTATGGTTAAATGTTCTTTCAACAAAGTCTGATGGGTAGAAAGATCTTTTAAATATTCCAAACGATATCGATACATCTGTTCACGAAGATTGTTCAGAAGCTGAATCAGTCGGTTATTTCCGGTAGACTGAATGATAATGTCGTGAAATTCTACGTCGCATTCAGCCAATCCGCTGATATCCCCCTTCTGTGTCAGTACACGGAATTTATCCAAAAGCTCATGAAGTTTGTTAAGTTCTTCCTGTGTAATAGTCTGACAGGCAAGGTCTACAGCCAGTTCTTCCAATGCACAACGTACATCTAGCACATCGTGAAGGTCTTTCTGGGTAATGGCTGCAACTTCCGCACCTTTTCTTGGAACTGTATTTACCAGCCCTTCCAGTTCTAACATTCGTAATGCTTCTCTTACAGGGGTTCTGCTGACACCCAATTGCTTGGCAAGTTGGATTTCCATCAATCGAAGTCCTGGTGGAAGCAATCCGTGAAGGATTCCCTGACGAAGTGTATTAAAAACAACGTCACGAAGAGGCAGGTAGTCATCCATGGCAAGAGTCAACTGACTCCAGTCGATATCTTTTGATGTATTCATAAATAACCCTCCTTATTGCTGTTCGATTTGAGTTCTGGAAATAAATGAAGTCCATTCTACCTGATAATCAGAGTAAAGTTCTTTACACTTTTTATATGCAATTTCACCTGCATTGCTGTCGGTAAAAATACCAAATACGGTAGGTCCGCTTCCGCTCATTAAAGCATTATCTGCACCAAGAGAACGCATAGTTTTCTTAATATCATCAATAACCGGGTATTCCGGAATAGTGACTTCCTCAAGGACATTTTTTAACTTAGAAGAAATACCGGATAAATTGCCCTGTTCTAAATCAGCAATCATACCGTCTGTATCCGGATGTTCTTTGATTTCATCCCATTTTAAAGTGGTGTATACCCATTTTGTGGAAACATCAATGTTTGGTTTTATTAAAAGTAAACGGCAGTCCGGAATATCCTTAAGAGGTGTAAGTACCTCGCCAATACCTTCAGAAAGAGCAGTTCCACCAAGAACGCAGTAAGGAATGTCTGCACCCATCTTTACGCCTCGTTCCATCAATTCTTCTTTGCTAAGACCTAATTGAAATAATTGATTAATTCCATTGAGAGTGGCGGCACAGTCGGTACTTCCTCCAGCCATGCCGGCAGCTACGGGAATACGTTTTTCTAAATGAATGGAAACACCATCTGTGATGTGGAATTCATCCATCAGCATTTTTGCTGCTTTGAAAATAAGGTTATCCTCATTGGTAGGTAAATCCTCACGATTGGTGGATAGTGTAATTCCTTGTTCTGTTTGTTTTTTTATAGTGATGGTATCATATAGATCAACAGTCTGCATAATCATACGAACCAGATGGTAGCCGTTTGGTTTCTTTCCAACTACATCCAGTGAGAGATTTAGCTTTCCGTACGCGTTTAAAGAAATTTCGTTCATAAAATACCTCCGTGATATATTCTATTTATAATTAAATGCATATGGCATTCGTTTAGCTAAGAATTATTATATTTTGGGTAATCCGAAATATTGTTTGTATTTTGTATACAATTATAACACTTTTGTATATTGTATGCAAAGGTTACCGCTTGGAAAATATGGCAAAGGGAATGATTCGTTTGTTGACTATTTCTAAGGATAAAGGTAAAATAAGAAAGAATGTCAGAAAAACTTTTGACAGAAAAAATATGGAATGATAGTAGGTATGTGCTTTTGGACTTATGTTCACTTGAAGCCTTTTTATGCAAGAATTTCGAGTTAACATTCTTAAAATAGGAGGAAGAACTATGCGTGAAAATGCAATCGGAGTATTTGATTCCGGCGTTGGCGGACTTACCGTTGCCAGAGAAATCATGAACCAGCTTCCCAATGAAAATATAGTTTATTTTGGAGATACGGCAAGAGTACCTTATGGTAGCAAATCAAAGGATACCATCGTAACTTTTTCCAGACAAATTGTAGATTTTTTGCGTACAAAAAATGTAAAAGCCATAGTGATTGCCTGTAATACTGCCAGTGCTTTGGCTTTGGAAACTTTGGAACAGGAGTGCGATATTCCTATTATTGGTGTGATTGAACCGGGAGCCCGCACGGCTGCAAAAACTACAGTGAACAATAAAATAGGAATTATAGGAACTGTTGCAACGGTAAACAGTGGAATTTACACACAGTATTTGAGAAATATGAAACCGGATGCGTTAGTCTATTCCAAGGCATGTCCATTGTTTTGTCCTTTGGTTGAGGAAAATTGGCTGTATGATTCTGTGACAATAGAAATAGCAGAGCGTTATTTAGGAGAATTAAAAGATTATGGGGTAGATACACTGATACTTGGATGTACCCATTATCCACTGCTTCGACATACCATTCAGAAAGTAATGGGCGATGAAGTGCAATTGGTAAATCCTGCGTATGAGACTGCTTTAAAACTTAAAAATGTTTTGGAAGAAAAAAATCTTGCAAAACTTACATGGACAGGAAATGACCACAAGTTTTACGTTAGTGATGATGCAGATAAGTTCAAGGTTTTTGCCAATAGTATTCTTCCTTGTGAAGTATTAGAAACTGGATACGTCAACATAGAGCAGTATAATGGTTAGTCTATTATTTGTTTGTCGGGATAATTCATGTAAGAATCTTATGTGAAGAGTAATAGCATAAAATAAGATAGATTGACGAAAAGGAGAAGCATATGACAAAGGAAGTTTTAGTTGCAATTAAGGGAATGCAGGATATGCATGGTGGAGACAGTGATAGTGTAGAACTGGTATCCCACGGTGTATATTCGCTATCTGATGGCTTTCATTTGGTGGAATATGAGGAAATTGACGAGGAAGCACAGATTATTACAAATGTGCAGATTAAAGCCAATGAGGAACAGGTGGAAATCATTCGTCAGGGACCTGCAAATGTAAATATGGTATTTGTGGAGCAGCAAAAGACCACAAGTTGCTATAAGACGCCATATGGTGATTTGGATATTGGTATTAATACAAATAAAATCAACATTATGGAAGCGGAAGAAAAAATTGAGATGGAGCTTAGTTATGTACTTGATATGAATGGAAAGCCTGTCTCTGAAAATGCCGTTACTATAAGAATCGAAGCAAAATAATAAAAAATATTGTGGTGTCAGATAGTATGACTTTGTGTTTAATCAACAATTTGAACTTTCAATAGCACAATTTGTCAGAATAAATGAAAATACTAAGGGAAGGAAAATAATAAAATGAGAATGGTTTTAATTGGAATATTTTTGTTTTTGTTTGCAATCATTAGTCTGCCACTTTATCTGGTAGCATGGTTGCTTGGAAAGAAAGATGAAAAGCTTCAGATTGCGTTTTCGCAAAAACTGGTAAGAGGCGCTTTTCGAATTATTTTATTTATTGCAGGAGCGCGGATTAAGTGCGAAGGATTGGAAAATGTACCAAAAGATGAAGCCTTTATGTATATTGCAAATCATAAAAGCTATTGTGATATTTTAGCAGGATACGTAACCGTGCCTACTCTTACGGGTTTTGTATCTAAGGATACGTTGAAAAAGGCTCCTTGTATCAGCCGTTGGATGAAGTTTTTGAAGTGTCTTTTCTTGAACCGTGAAGATCCAAAAGAAGGACTTAAGGTGATATTAACAGGAATTGAGCAGATGAAACGTGGATTATCCATTTTTATTATGCCGGAAGGAACCAGAAGTCGTTCGGAAAGTTTGTTGCCATTGTTACCTTTTCATGAGGGAAGCTTCAAACTTGCCACAAAGACAGGATGTGGTATTGTGCCGGTAGCAATGTCAAATACACATAAAGTATTTTCTAATCATTTTGGATGGTTTCATCCCGTTACTATCCATGTAGTATATGGAAAGCCGGTATATCCGAAGGATTTGGCACCAGAAGAGAAAAAACACGTAGGTGCATATATGCAGGAGCGTATGACAAAAATGCTTGAAAATATGTAGATGTATAATGATACGATTATATGGAACATATAGTAAGTATGCTTGAAAACATACGGTCACTTATGGTAATATTTTAATAGACGTTTAGCATTTAATAAGCTAGCACATTTGAAAAATTAAGTGATTTGAACTTGATTGAAAGAATAAATTTGTTCTCTCGAAATCTTTGTATAAGGGAGACTACGAGAAACATGAAATAACATTTGGAGGTTTTAGATAATTATGAAGACGTTTTTGATTATTTTTGGTATCGTTGCAGTGGCATTGGCAATTGGTTGTGTCATATTATATCGCAAAGGAAAGCAGATGCAGGAAAAAACTGAGGCAGCACAGGAGCAGATGCGTGCAGCTTCTCAGGTACAGTCTATGTTAATCATTGATAAAAAGATGATGAAGATGAAAGATGCAGGTTTTCCTAAGTTAGTATTGGATCAGACTCCAAAGTTGTATCGAAACAGAAAAGTACCTGTTGTAAAGGCAAAAATCGGGCCAAAGATTTTCAGTATGATGTGTGATGAGAAGATTTTTGAGCAGATTCCTGTTAAGAAGGAAGTAAAGGCTGTAATCAGTGGTATCTACATTATGGAAGTAAAAGGCTTTAGAGGTACTGTTGAAACTACACCTAAGAAAAAAGGTTTCTTTGCAAGATTAAAAGAAAAAGCAGAAAAATAAAGAATAAATACGGAGCTGTTGTATATCAATTTGATGGTGCGATGGCTCCGTTTTATGTTATTATAAATATATAACATTACGAGTTAAGAAGTATCTATTTAATCATATGAAATTAGGTGAGAATGCAATGAGAATTTTAGTTGTGGAAGATGAAGTAACGTTAAATGAACTGACATCATCAAGGTTAAAAAAAGAAAAATACAGCGTAGATTCCTGCTTTGATGGCGAGGAAGTTTTTGAATATATACAGTGTGCGGAGTATGACCTTATTCTGCTGGATATAATGCTACCGAAAATGGATGGTATACAGGTACTTAGAAAACTTCGGGCTATGGGAAAGGATACCCCGGTGCTTTTGCTAACCGCAAGAGATGAAATTGAGGACCGGGTAAATGGATTGGATGCAGGAGCCGATGATTATCTTGTGAAGCCCTTTGCCTATGAAGAATTATTGGCGAGAATGCGGGTGCTCCTTCGAAGAAAAGACGGACAATCCACCAATGAATATGTAGTTGGAGCCTTGAAACTAAATTGTGATACAAAACGGGTGTATTATAAAGAAAAAGAAGTAGAGTTGTCTGCAAGGGAGTATGCGGTATTAGAGTGCCTTTTGCGAAACAAGGGAACTATAATGTCCAGAGACCAGATTAGCAACCATGTGTGGAACTATGACTATGAGGGAGGCTCAAATATCGTAGATGTGTATATCCGTTCCCTTAGAAATAAAATTGATAAAGAGGCGGGAAATCAGATCATTCAGACAGTCCGGGGAATGGGATATGTCATAAAGGGGGAAAATGAATGAAAAACAAATCCATTCGTGTAAGAATAACCATGTATTTTGCAGTGTTTGCGTTTTTACTCATATGCATTACCTTTTTTACCATCTATCGGGTTAGTTACGTGAATTATACCCATGCCAGAGAGCAGCTTTTAGTTTCTACATTGCAGGAAGAAACGAAAAATATTAAAAATAAAAAAGGGGAATTAAGGCTGAAAAAAAGGTTTGAGGCATATAATAACGGAGTGTATATTTCGGTTTATGACGAAAACGAACAATATTTGTTTGGTATATTACCTGATGAAGAACTGTCTATTACTTTTGAAAATGAAAAGGTGCGACAGCTTGAAATTGAGGAAATGCTGTGGTTTTGTTATGACGTACAGTATGAAGTTGAGGATTATGGAAATGTGTGGTTTCGTGGATTTATTCCGGTAGAACATCAGGATTCTACCTTTGGAGATATTCTTCCTATTATGACGATTGGAATAGGAATACTTATGTTGCTTATGATTTTTGGCGGTTACTGGGTTGTGACAAGAGCGCTGCGTCCGGTTCGACAGATGATTGAACAGGTGAAACAGATCAATGTAGGGGAAGATTTAAGTAAGCGTATTGATTTAAAAGGAAATCCAAAGGATGAACTGTATGAATTGTCAGTCACTTATGACTCCATGTTGGAACGATTAGAAGCTGCATTTATGAAAGAAAGACAATTTACTTCAGATGTGGCACATGAGCTTAGAACCCCACTTTCCGTTATATTAACCCAGTGTGACTATTCCATGTCACAGGAACAATCACCGGAAGAATATCGGGAGGCATTGTGGAAAATTCAGTCAATTGCAAAAAATATGAACGGTACCGTATCTTCCCTGCTTCAAATATCCAGAGCCGAACAGGGAAGGTTACAGATGACGGTGGAAACTTTGGAAGTAAGTGAAATCATGAAATTGATTGCACTTCAGATGGAGGAACTTGCCGGCGAAAAGAACATTGAAATACATACATCCATTGAAGAAAATGTAAAAATGTCCGGAGACGAGACCATGCTTATGCGCATTTTATATAATCTTGTGGAAAATGGGATTAAATATGGAGTAAAAGGTGGAAATCTGTGGATTTCATTGGAGCAGACTGTGGATAACATTGAAATAAGAGTAAAAGATGACGGAATAGGTATTGCAAAAGAAAATTTAGAGAAAATCTGGCAACGCTTTTATCAGGTGAATCAGGCGAAAACCTGGAATAAAAAGGGTGCCGGTTTAGGACTTTCCATGGTAAAGCATTTGGTGAAGGCACACAAAGGAACCATAGGTGTTGAGAGTGAATTGGGAAAAGGAAGTTGTTTTTGGGTAAGGTTCCCAGTGGAAAAATAAAAAAATGGAGTATACTTTTTTTATCTTTTTATTTTCTTTTCATTTTTGATAAT
>LXOW01446511.1_pt1 | contig 21636 bp, 30 predicted proteins | sample 1368591 | NCBI WGS metagenome assembly LXOW01 (sample SAMN04884650, study PRJNA319009) | bovine gut metagenome | isolation source: Cow rumen | host: Bos taurus | place: Italy: Legnaro (PD) | collected 2014-07-09
ATTAAAGCGGGAGATGACTAATTATATTTCAATGTATTTGATATCTGGTTTATATATTCTATAACCAGCATTTTTTAAAGCCAATATGGCTTCATCGATTGGGATAGCATCAATTGCTTTGTAATACTCATCGAATATTACTTGCAATTTGTCCCGATACGTTGGTTTAGAATCTACAACATATACATCATGTCGTAGTTTTTTAATAGGCGGATTTTCACCGCTGGACATCATAATCAGAAATCTATCAGACTTTGGATAACCCATTTGTTCGTTTAATAGTTTCTGTATCTCCTCACGAGAGAACTCTTTGTTCATGAGAGATTCTCTAAACTCGTTAAAGTGAGCAATATCTTGCTGCTCTACGTACNNTAGAGTTTAAAGAGAAAATACGCTATTCTCACGAACCGCGTATTAAAAGCAAATGAGCTGAAAGTTTATTTAGTGATTCAAATGTGTATTAATAGTTCTCTTTCGCGGATTCGAACCGCGTAATACCATTGAGAGATATGAATCTACGAATATTCAACTTGAATGTTGTTTACCCGCACATGTCCTGGCCATTTAACTATTTCACGTATATAATCGTGGCCTGCGATATTACGTGCTTGCTTATCGTATGTCATATCCTATAAGAATAAAGTTAAACAATAAACAAGTGTCATAGCCGATACGATGGTAATATACCAAGGATTGGCAAATTGAGAGTTTTGATTAATCTTTTTCATATTTTGATATAATGATGAATAATCAAGTAAATGCTGTCTATTTCCAAGCTGTCAACTCCTACTCTTCGGGCACTGGAGTTCTATGCGCTGTCACGTCTAACACAGGTTTTCACTGACGCGTGATGTTCTTTGATAATGATAGTCCATATGCAGATTAAATCTGCGGTTGTAGTTTATAATCGTTCCGCACTATTGCGGATTAGATTCAAACGAAAAGTTGTATGGATATGTGCTATGTTTTCCCTATAAGGTTAGTGAGGAATGTGAGCGCATACTCACGTCGTTAGACTATGAATGGCGTGCAAGGTAATAAAAGCGCTCCCAAAGCCCACTTACGTGGGCAAAGGGAGTGCGCTGTTGTAAGACTGCTATCCGTTGAGCGGGTCGACAACCTGCTGTTCTGGTGCTGGTGCACCTTGTTGAGCACCTGGTGCTACGCTGGCAGCATTGAACGGATTTTGTGGTGCTGCACCTGCTTGAGGCTGTGGAGCGGCTTGAGGCTGAGCATTTGATTCAGGACCTGAAATGGTCTGATACTCTCTTGGAGCCAAGATGTAGAACATCTTCAAGACTTGGTCTCTGCGCTCTTGTGCTGACCAACCCTGCCAATATTCTTTCTTGGGCTTGCCAGTAGCCTCGTCTAACACGTATTTTCTCTTTGGACGCGTGTTTGCGACACCATTGATGTACACAGTCTCAGTGAGAATTGTGCCAGTTGCTGGGTCGTATGCGTCTTCCGTTGGCAATGAATAAATACAGTGCAGGTTCAACGAGTCGTAAGGAATAGGCTTGTTTGTAGCCTTATCTACGACAGGATTGTCTGTTAGTTTGCCGTCAGGTCCTTCTGCGCGACGGAAATACACAGCGCCTAATTTCACAGTGCGGTCTTCAATAACCGCATCATTTGAGTTGAAATAGTCGGTGATGCATTTGTCAAGCGGAAGTTCATTCTGGATGCACTCACGTGCAGCGGCAATAAATCCTGGGTTGAACATCGGAAGAGAGAAACCGTTATCAGTGTTGCGCTCTGATACAGCCGTTGTTGCGAGGTAAACTGAACCGTTAGAACCCTCAGCAATCTTACAATTTACTAATTTGTACTTCATAATCGTATAATTATTTGGTGAAACATTAGCAAATGTAATTCCAGTGCGTTGTAAAACGCACACATGTTGCTTTTGGCTATATATTAATAGTTGCAGCAAGAAGCATAACTTGTGTGGTGCTGCGATAAGGAGAGGAAGGTTAGTCCTCCCTGGTTGTCTGCCCTCCCTGCTGGGCGTTAGCCCTGTTTGGTAAAACAGAAGCGTCATACCTGCGGAAGGTACAACGTATGAGGTTTTGCAAAACGAATGATGATGCGCACAGTTACAATTCTTGGAATTGACATCATTGCATCACTGTGTTGTGATTCATCCGACTGCCGACTGATGTAGTTCTCAGCGATTCTCGCTTCGACCACCAATCGAACACAACTACAACCACCAAATTCGTTTTGCTTGCTTTGGTGGCGATAGGTAAAGGAGGATTAGTGCTTGGCAGGGGGTGGTTTTCATTTTGGCGTTAGCCCGGGAGTGCAACGTGGAGTGTTTCATATTTCCACACTCACACAACAAAAAAATTTTTAAAAAAATAACCCCAAGGATTTCTCCTCAGGGTTAATATTACATGTCGTCGGGATCCAACGGTTCAATGTCTGACATATGCTTATTTCTTAAATATTGACTTAAACACGCTTATAATAGTATTCCACAAACTCTGTTTTTCTACCGTATTTTGTGGTTTAACAAGAGGTTCTGTAGGTATTTCTGCTATTCCCATTGCTGGATGTAGTGCTGATTTATCTACTTCTATGTCATTTACTACTTCTTTTACGTTTACTTCCTTCTTCTCTCCTAAGAGTGTTGGAAGCTCTGCTTTTACGTCAAAACATGGGCACATTTTGTGCCAATTTATGGGGTTTGGGCCCCAAATATCACGGTGTCCGAGAATTTCTGCGTCTGGGTAGCGCGAGTGTAGATCTTTTAATACGGAAGAAAGGGCCTTTTTCTGTGCTTCAGTACGGTTGTCTATAGGTCTTCCAATCTTATCAATACCTCCGATATAACATACGTTGATTGAGGTGCTGTTGTATCCTGCTACTCCGTTTGAAGGCTTGTCTTCTGGCTGTAATTTTACTATTTCTCCATCAGGTTTAATGATATAATGATAACCAGGATCTTTCCACCGGTTTACATTCTTCCAATATTTCTGTATTTCTGCTACAGTTTGGGTCTGTGGACCTGCTGTACAGTGTACAAATATACGTTTAATCTGTCTCATTTTCAAACAATTTTATTAATTTTTTACGGACATCCTCATCTTTTATAGGTTCTAAGATATAACTCCAGTCATTACTTGAATCACGTCTAGACATAATGTCTTGTTTATCCTCTTCAGATAAGCCAAATTCGTCATTATCTGCGCTTATTATACTTACGTATACGAATGCTTGTAGATCATTCATAATTTTACAATTCTATATTTGCCGTTTTCATCTTTATAAAACTCACGTTCTCCACATATATTTTCTATTACTCGATTAGGGAATTTATTTGCTTCCCACATAGCTTCTAAGGGATTATCCGTGAGCATTGAATTAGGCATATTTGGCTTACTATAATCTACAACCTTATACTTGCCTATTATACGTTCAAAGTGACTCGCTCTCTTCATCTTTTACTTCTTCAAAATCTACGTATTCGTCATTAGTTTCTTCAGCTTCAACATCAGCTTTTAGGTCTTCCATAGCCTTCTGTATCTGTTCCTGAGTAGTATGTTCTACCTTAGGCATGAGCTCTGGGTGTAGGATATACTGATTGAAGATATAAGACTGTAAATTCTTGATGTAAGTATTATAAATACTTAATTTTGGGTTATTTGGCTCTTTTTCTGATAGTTCGTTCAGCTTTTTCTGGTATTGTTCTATACGTTTTTGAGCCTCATCGATAGTAAGATCAGAAGTATCTCCTGCAGATCTTAATAACTCTCCATCGATATCGTATATGTTACTATTAGTCGTCATAAAGGTGATTTTTAAGTCTGTTACTTGTATCTCTCTTAATTATTTCGTAAGCTTCTAACCAGGCCTGGTCTTCCAAGCATTTTTTCAGCGTGGTATACATACTTTGTGCATTCTGTTTCTTCGTATTCTCCATCTTCGTTGATCGTCATATGAGTGAATAGTTGTTGTTTTTTCCAATTATTGTAGATATTGAATGCCTGCTTCTTTTCGTGTTTACCGGAGTATTGATGTATACAGTTTAACATTCTGTGTGCATCTACACATCCGCAAGCTCTTATACAGCATATATCGTCAATAAATGTTTCAACACCTTCATCTCCATACTTCTCTTTGATGATGTTATATTCTGCTCTTGCTTGTTGGAAGTATTTGTTCTATTCATCATAATCCGGTTCTAAACCTAGGATAAACGCACTGTTTATGGGGATTCCGTGAATATAGAAATACTTACAATTGTCAGTTACTGGCTATGATATATCTTTTAAGCTTAAGAAATCTGAGTAAAATAATATGGCATTCAGTTCTATATGATTCATACTTTAGTCCAAGTTCTATAAATACATTCCGTTACCCATCCCAATAAGTAAGCGAATAATTCATTACTATCGTCCTTGAATACTTCTTCTCCAATCTTGGAGTATATTCTCATACAAACATGCAAAGCCTCATGAGCACAAGTATTTATTAGATCTACATTCTTGTCTATACCCTTTACGTTTGTATCATTACAATATTTGACTAGTATTATAGCTCTATTAGTCTTTCTATCATAACCAGGCTGAGTAAAAGCTAAAGCATCATCATCTTCAAAATCTTGTTCTTGAATAGTCATATAACGCTTATTTATCTGTGCTATGGTAGTATACTTATTTGCTACAACTATATCAACGTTGTATACAGTTGGGTATATATCTATTATACTCTTCTTCTTAGTCTTACTATTCTTCATGTATATATAATTATATATAATATATATTAGGGGGTTCTTAGGGGGAATTTTGGCTTATTAACGTAAAAACGGTCAAAACAGTTGCATTTTGAAAAAATTTATGCGTTTTTGCAACCATATTTCGCCAAAGTTACGTTATGCCGTCGAAATTTGAGAAAAACAAATAATATGAGCAAAGTATTAAGAGTAATTGATCCATTTTTCGTAATGGAGATTGGAGATACATTTGAACTCTCTGAAGACGGAAAAGAGTATGTTTCTCATCATAGCGAGGAGTTTCATACCGCAAAAGAAGAGGGTGAAGTTAATTCTACTTACGATTCAGTATTCAAGATTTCTCTGAAGTGGGCACAGCAGCTCATTGAGGATGGGTACCTTGAGGAAGTAGAGGAAACTCCAAAGAACGCTACTCCTTTTGTGAACGTATTCGACGAGATTGATAGATTGATTGACAAGTACCAGAAAGAGGCTAATGAGCTCAGCAATAGCAAAGAGTTGATCCCAGAATGCCTGAAGGTTGAGAAGACAACAGTGCTTACAAACCTTTTGAGTGTACTTAATTATCTTAAATCATTGAGAAAATAATGGACGAGAATACAAACATTATAGACCAATCGCAGCTTGCAGAAGATGTTGCTAGTAAGATTAAATACAGTTTCTTCGATCATTTTCTGATTAAGCCGCTGGATCCGGTCAAAGTTAAGAAAGAGTTTAGTAAACCTGTCACTAACGGTGTTCCTACTAAGGACGCTGACGGAATTGAAGCACAAGACTTCGATAAAGTAGAGACAGAGGTTAAAGAAGTTGATTCTGATTATTTGAAGGGCGTAGTCATTAAACTTCCTTTGTATTACGAAAGTGAAAATGCACAGGACGGTCCTTACAAGAATATCAAACCTGGCGACATTGTAGTGTTTAGAGCTACAGCTGGTTTTGGTTTCGATCTGATAAAGAACAGTCGACTTATTAGACTCTACGATATACTTGGTATAGAAAAGTGATCGACATAGAGAAAGTTATAAAAGAAGTTTCAAAGAGAACTAATACTGATGTAGATACAGTTTCTGCAGTATGTAAACACGTATTTAGTCAACTTGTAAACATAATGAAGGATGATGAAGATACTAGAGACATACTCTTAAACAACTTCATGAAGTTTAAATTGAAACGCAGATATAAAGAAAACAAATCTAAAAGTTATACAGCCGTATGAAGACGTTATTTATTAGAGAAGGGATGAATATGACAGTAGATCCTGAAACAAACGAGATCGGTAGTGTTTCATCAGCTCGCGAAGCTATTCAGCGTATTTACGTTGCTCCAGAGCCAATGCACGTTATTTATCAGTCAGGTCAGCGTAGAGAAGAGGCTGACGTTGAGAAGAATGATGTAATTGTTACATTCTATACTGACGAGTTCGATAAGCGAATGATTGTAGTAAAGAGTGAGGAGTGGACTAAGAATATAGAAGGATACGAGAAGAGAATGGAAGAAGCAAGAACTAAGTGTGAAGTATGCGATGGTTGTTGTGACGCTCCAACAGCATGTCCTGCATAAGAAGTGAAGAAATCGTTGCTGCATAATCAGAATAAAAATATAAACATTATGAAGACTGAAAAGAAAACAAAGAGTTTAAAGAAGAATACTAGTAAGAAGCCTGAATATTTTGTAGATCTTACTGATGTAAAGACTCCTAACGACGTATATGTAGAATTTGCTCTTGCTAAACAGAAGGCAGGCAAGCCACTGACAGACGATGAGCTGGAGATAATCATTGGATATGCAATCTACAGAACACTGAATACAGTAAGAAAGGTTGTTTCAGAGTTGCCTTACAAGGAGATAAATATTGAAGGTGATGAGAAGCTTATTCTGGATGCTAAGGGTAATGTTAGCGTAAAGAAGCCTAATATCTTCCGTAGATTCTGGAACTGGCTTCTGAGAAAGTGATATACAGTCAGGTGTAGTTCAACATTGGTTGAATGTAGAGGATAATCCTTACTGCACCGAAGGACTTGCTAGAAGGGTCGTCGAAGGACACTAGTCAAAAGTTCCGGCAGATAATACAGCCGTTACGTGGGAGGCTGAGATTCCAGTGGCCACTGGGACCCACGTGAATTTCCATAATAAAGTTAAAATTAGTTGGTATCCTATCGCACAGAGCCTTATCAAGAGCAGGGAGCGTTACCCTGGGTAGGAACTTATCGCTCAATTTAAGTTATGTAGGTGGTTATGGTACAGCTTCGGCTGAGGGGTTCGATTCCCCTACCAACCACTGTCCTATGGTGTAGTGGTAGCACAGGAGGCTCTAACCCTCCAGGTCCGGGTTCGATTCGATGGTAGGACGACCAATAAACAAAAATAATACATGCAGATGAATATTAAATTTAAAAGACTTACAGAAAATGCAATCGCACCTGTTAAGGCACATGCTACAGATGCAGGATTTGATTTGACATGCTCATCTATCACAACCGAGATTAACGAACGCGGTCAATTGATTATAGTATATCACACTGGTTTGGCATTCGAAATCCCTGAAGGATATTTTGGAGCAATGGTGCCAAGGTCTTCAATTGCTAATAAGACCCTTACTCTTACTAACTGTATCGGCGTAATTGATGCTGGTTATAGAGGTGAGGTAATGGCTAAGATGAAGGCTACTACTGATGTAATTCCTGCAGTATATAAAGAAGGTGAACGATTCGCTCAGTTGCTCATTCTGCCTGTACCCGATGTACAGTTTGAGGAGTCAACAGAGCTTTCTGAGAGCGACCGCGGAGAGGGTGGTTATGGCTCTACAGACCAAACGAGCGCAGCAACGGGATCTCAGAGTCTTCCGGAAAGTGAAGGCGAGCCTATAAACTCTGAGACCGCAACAGAGCCAGCGGCTGGGGAGAACGCCCCTGAGCAGGCATAATAATAACGTTATAAAAGTCTGGGTAACTTAGTACATAGTATGGCGAAGTTACGACGGAGAGGGAGCCTCAATAGGGCCCCCTCGAACCGTATATATAAATACTTAAAAATGCTCTATGGACAACAATACAATTAAATATAAGTTTTTAAATTATAAGACACATCGTGCTTACGCCTAGGATCTAGCAGATGGGAAAATTTCTGATGAATCCCTTGTATTTGTACAAGATGCGCGTTGCATATGGGCCCGTGGGGTAAAATACGATTGTAATACTAGAGTATAGATCGAAGGTAACACAATATCGGTTTTGGATTCAGACAGCAACGTTGTTCTTAGTGCAAATTTTGCAACAAAAGACGAATTTGATAGTGCGGTAGATGCCATAACTCAGAATATAACGTAGCTGTCATTAGGAGTGTCTGCATGTAATACATCTATTACAGAAGAATATAACAGAGCAAGTGCAGAAGAGTCTAGAATAGAAGATAAACTAGACGATGAAATAGGAGATAGAATCAACGCTATAAACAACGAGGTTGAAGAAAGAAACCTTGTTATACAGGCAGAAGCTGCTTAGCGCAGTTAGGCGGATGATAGCCTATAGCGAAGCATAAATACAGAATCGTTTAGAGCATAGAATGTTGAGCAACAACTTGATAGAAAGATTGATGATGGAGTACTTGCTGCAAAATCTAAATATATAACATCTGCAGAATATATAAATACATCTACAGGAGATAATAAACAAGCTATAATACGTTTTAAAAACGATAACGGCGACGTTGTTTCTACAATAGACGCAACAGATTTTATTGTAGATGGCATGATTGATTCTGTAAGTATTGTTGATGATCATGGCGATAAGGGATTGAAGCTGGTATTTAATACAGATTCTGGAAGAGAGGAAGTGGTATTAGATATTGGCGATCTGTTTGAACTTGATAATTATTATACTAACGATCAAATAGATACCAAAGAATCTTCATTACAGTCAGCTATCGATGGTGAAATACAGGCACGAGAAACAGCGGATTCTGTATTAGGTAATAGAATTACTGATGAGGCTGCCGCACGACAGTCTGCGGATGTTGCATTAAATGCCGCAATCTCCGCATTACAAAACAACAAACAAAACAATCTAACTGCCGGAGAAGGGATAGATATAACTGACAATGTTATTTCGGTAGATGATTATATTGGAGAAAGTGATATAAACGGAAAGCTAAATACACTTCAGTAGATGCTTGGACAAATATATGTCTTAAAGAGAGACGTTAGTACTCCAACGCATTAGTGGAGTGAAGCTCCTATATATTCATTTGGTGATCTTCCATCTCCTAGTAGCCAAGAAACTCCTAATAGAAGCGATATTTTAGTATTAAATCAAAATGCATTTAATACATTAGAACAAAATAACGAACTTCGAAACGATGTTTGTTATCTAATAACCGACTAATAATATGAAGAGATATAAATTACAATCTATTGTATCTAACGGAACACATGCTAGTAATAAAGTAAAACCAGATTTATTGGTCGGCGACGTTTCTAATGGATACGGACAAGGTGATATACTTGATGCAAATGCGACAAAGGAACTTATTTCAGAAAAAGTATCGGAGGTAACTGGTGGTATTTCTGGAAATATGTCTGAAGAAATAAATTCGCTAAAAGGAAAAGATAGCGAACATGATTAGAAGATTGCTAACGTCGAAGAAAAAGTAAACAGCATGAATGTTCATGTTGACGACGGAGATAATCTTGTAATCACATTATAATTTAATTAAATTAATTTACAAGAATGAATACAAATTACAACAACAATGTAGATGGCGCTCTTAGTCTGATTACCGTCAATGGTTCAACCTATCAGCTTGGTAAAGACGCTACTTCTTCTGTAGGTGGTATTATGAAACTGTACACCGCTGTAGGTGGTGAGAGTGATACTAATACCGATGGTACCGTATCTCAGAGTGCTTTGACTTCAAAGTTCAATTCTTTGCAGTCTGGTGCAGCTTTGAGCATTGAAAAGGGTGGTGTTGCTGCTTCTAATCCTACGATTGGTGCTGATGGTTATACATATACCGTTAAGCAGGGTAGCTCTGCACTGTTCTCTATCAATATTGCTAAGGATATGGTAGTTAGCGACGGTGAGGTTATCACAGCAGATGGTACTGAAAATACTACTACTGATGGTAATACTTCAGCTGGTCTGACTTCTGGTGAGAAGTACATCAAGTTGCAGTTGGCTAATAGCACGAAGTTGCTGTACATTCCAGTTAACTCACTGTATAAGGACTATACGTTCAGTGATACCGCTGAAATTGATTTCACAGATAGCAATAACACTATCAGCGCTGAGATCAAGAGTGGTTCTATCGCTAAGGGTAAGCTGGATTCTAGCGTACAGGCTTCTTTGGATCTCGCTGACAGCGCACTGCAGGCTCACCAGGATATCAGCGGTAAGGCTGACAAGGTAGCTAGCGCTGTTTCTGGTAACTTTGCTGGTCTGGATGCAAATGGTAATCTAACAGACTCTGGTAAGAAGGCTTCTGACTTCCAGGTTGCTGGTTCTTATAAGACCACTCAGTCAGCTGTAACTAGCCCTTCAACCGGTAGCTCTACCACTGCTTATGAGTTCATCGCAACGATTTCTCAGGACGCTAATGGTGAGATTACTGCTACTAAGGAGGCTGTTCGCGCTGCTTCTGCTACTCAGTCTGGTTTGATGAGCTCTGCAGATTATAGTAAGCTTGCAGCTATTAGTGCTTCTGTATCTGGAGATACCTTGAGTATCGTTACTGCAGCAGCAGCTTAATAATAACAAATTAATACTATTAACATGGACAACATTAGTAAAATAAATGTTAATGGTACTACATACGGAATTGTAGATACAGTAACTACAGTTAATGGCAAGTCTGGTGCTATAGCGGCATCAGACATAGCCACCGTATTAAGTGCCGCAGGATATAAATTAACAGACGAAAATACAGTAACCAGTATAAATGGAAAAACAGGAGCAATAGTGGCTTCGGACATAGCGTCCGTGTTAATGGCAGCTGGTTACGAATTAACAGATTAGGTAAATCGTTCTGAAATGGGCGTGGCTAGTGGTGTTGCAACTTTAGATGCGAATGGTCATGTACCTTCGTCTTAGATATTAAATGCTTCTACAACAACGTGCCAAGATATAGTGGATGAACTAGTATAATAAATACAGACATGACAACAGGACACGAAAATGAAAATATAACTGTGGCTGGTGCAAAAGCGATGATGCAGAAGTACCATACAGATAAAATGGAAGCCGCAGTAAATACAGAAAAAGATAGAGCGATGGCTGCAGAAGCATTGTTGTAGTCTTTATACCAAGGACTTACAAACAATGAAGTACAGGTTGTACAGTAGCTACCTGCAACAGGTACAGACGGGGTTGTATATAGGTTGATCGGACAAAGTTCTTATTCAGATAACATGTATAAGAATGGAGCTTGGATAACACTTGCAACGTATGAAGGACAACCGATTATGTTTGTACATCTTACACAAGCACAATATGACGCTCTAACAGAATTTGAAAAGAATAACGGAACTTATTATTTTGTGGAGGAAGAATAATTATGCTATATAGTAAAAACATATCTACCGAAGCAATACTTCATAATGACACGTCGATAATGACNNATAGTGTGGCAAGGCGTAAGAAGTTGTTTTGGTTCTGGAGTATGGCGTAATGATATGCCTTGGAGAAATGATGATGTTTGGAAGAATTAATTAAATATATTTAAATATGAATAAATCTAATAATGAAATTCGCAACATGTCTGAAAACTGGGCCCTCGACGAAAGAAATGGGTATCCTTATAGTGGACAGAGTGTCCAGAATTTCATAAAGAAAACTTTCGGAGAAAAAGCCGGAGATTTCTACTATGATACAAATACAAATAAATATCTTATATTTGCTGATTCTGATAGTAGAAATACTTACTTGCTCGACCGCGAAGAAAATGCAGATTTATTGCTTNNAGAGATAAATATGTCTACCCCATCTAGTAATGTTATACTTGGTGGCACTACAGGCAATTATATCGACTTTACCTTCGATATAAAGAATAAGAGCGGTGCAAGTGCTGGTGACTCCGTAATAGTAACGTATACGTTTAATAACGGCGGAAACATTAAGAAAGAGACTCGTATATATGACGCTGGTACTACGGTACATTTCTTGGTAGACGAGTTTATTTCTGTTGGAATGAACAATGTGAACGTTGTAATTACTGGACGTAATACGCTCGCAAGTTCAATGGCCGCTGTTACGTTTACTATAGTAAACCTTGAACTTACAAGTTCATTTAATTTTTCAGAAGGTGTTACGAAAGGAGTATACCTTCATATACCTTATACTTTAAAAGGTGCTAATGTAAAGTATCTTGAGTGGTACGTAGACGGTGTTGCAGAACAGGATATTGATACGATAGTTGGTTTGAACGTAAGCGCCACAAAAGACTTTGATACATCGGAGTTGACTGTAGGTAAGCATAATATACAAGCTAGAGCTTACATCACAAACAATGGTACAAACTATTATAGCAAAACTTTATATTTTGATTTTGTTGTAAAACCTGAAAATGGCACATGGGAATCAAATGCAACATATGTATTGCTTGGTCTTTTGCTCAATAATCCTACTACGACCACATTATCTGTAAATGTAAAACAGTATCAGCAGCTTGATTATTCTGTAGCAGTATTTGATAGCAGATCAAGATCTCTATCGCTTGCAATTGCTGATAACGGTACACAGGTTAAGAGCATAACAATGCCAATCAATGAAGTTGTAGCTGAGTCTTATACTCCGTTGACAACAGGTAATCACGTACTCACCTTTACTGCAGACAGTCAGACAACTACATTTACAGTTGTTGGTCAGCAGAGTGATATTGACATTACTGAGGAGACAGATGGTTTGCTGCTGAAGCTCTCTGCTAAAGGACGTTCAAATAATGAGGTAAGTCCTAATAGTTGGACTTATACACAGTCTGCAGCTCAGGGTGGTAGTACTATTTCTACTACATTTACAGGATTTAGCTGGAATGCTCAGAGTGGTTGGAACGATGATGCACTTGTAATTCCTGCAGGTTCTAGTATCAACATTGGTCTTAATCCTCTTGCAGGTAATCCTATAACAAAAGGTCGTACTATAGAGATAGACTTTGAGACTAATAATATTGACAATGAACAGGCAAGTATCTTGAGTCTGTTGAATGGTACTGCTGGTCTGTCTATTACTGCTTCTACAGCTAAATTACAGACTTCTGGTGGTACTAAAGTTGAAACTAAGTTCCGCGATGGTGACCGCATTCGTTTGTCGTTCATAATCAACCGTACAGATGATACGGACAACTCTAGAATGCTGTATATTGTAAACAATGGTATTCTTGAGCGTGCTGCACGTTTTGATGCAAATGACGCGATTAGTATAACTGGAGATAGCATTACTATTGGTTCTACAGGTTGTAACGTTAAGCTGTATAGTGTAAGTGTATATGATAAGTCTCTTACGGTAGACCAAGCATTCTGTAACTACGCTATAAGTAATCCAAACATCATCAGTATTGCTTCATTCAATGACATATATGATCAGACTGGTAATATAGACGTAGATAAGGTAAATGCTCATATTCCTGTAATGATTATTACTGGTGATATTAGCTCTATAATGTCTATCAGCGATAAGTCTCACAAGAACGACTGGAATACGAATGCTGTGGATATTGAGTTCCGTAATATGCAGAACCCAGAGATGAACTTCTTCATCGATGACGCTGATATTCGTTTACAGGGTACTTCATCTATTTCTTATCCACGTAAGAACTTCCGTATTTATTCCGCATCAAAATCAGGTAAATATGCTACTAAGTTCTATACTCCTACACATGAGAATGAGGATTTAGTTACTAACGGTAAATATAGCTTTAAAGCTGGTTCTGCTCCAGTAACATGCTGGTGTCTAAAAGCAGACTTTGCAGAATCTTCAGGTTCACATAATACTGGTATTGCTCGTTTGTGGAATAGTGTAATGAAGAATACTATCAGCGGCAACAATCATATACTTCGTACTGCTGCACAGAACTGGGCTGAGACATACGATTATCCATACGACGTACGTACTACTATCGATGGATTCCCAATCGTATTGTTCCAGAGAGATACGACTAATTCTCCATTGGTATGCTTAGGACAGTATAACTTCAACAACGATAAGTCAACTGAAGATGTTTATGGTTTTACAGCATTGACTGACGGTGAGCATACTTTCGATAACTCTCACGTAGAGTGTTGGGAAGTACTTGACTCAGATAATAGTATTGCGCTGTTTACTGATGTAGATGATTTTGATACCGATTGGGATAATGCATTTGAAGCTCGTTATCCAGACAAGAATACGAATACAACAGCTCTTAAAACAGTTGCTCAGTTTGTTAACTCTTGTTATGATAGCACAAACGATACCGTTGACGTTGCTACGTGGCGTGCCGGAAAGGCCAACCACTTCGACCTGAACAAGCTGGCAGCATACTATATATATCTACTCCGCTTTGGTGCTGTTGACCAGACGGTGAAGAATGCTATGTTTACCACAGAGGATGGTGAACACTGGTTCTATATCAACTACGATAACGATACTATACTTGGTATTGACAATGAATCTCGCCAGTTTGATACATGGGATTACGGACTGTTTACACAAACTCCAAACGGTGGTTATTACTACGCTGGTAAGGGTAAGAGCGTACTATGGAGATGTTTCGAAGCTGATTCAGAATGTATGGCACTTGCTAGACAGATTGACGACTTGCTGTTCAAAGCTGGTTTGACATATGAAAATGTATGTCAGATGTTTGACGATAATCAAAGTGGACAATGGTGTGAGCGTATTTATAATGAAAATGGTCGTTATAAGTATATCTCTCAGGCTTTGCAAGGACAGAATGTATTGCACATGCTTCAGGGTTCACGTAAGAGCCATCGTCACTGGTATTTGCAGCATCGTTTTGAGAAGTACGACAACGTGTTTGGTAACGGTACATATTCTATACGTTCAATTCAAGCACGTGCTACTGGTACTGTAAACATTCCTCAAGGAGCTGCTTACAAGTATACACCAGCCGTTACAACATACTTTGGTTATGCAGTTGCTTCTACTACTGTTGATGCTCCTGCAGAACATACCGCTGGCGTGGAGGTTACTGCTACGGGACTGCCACAGGATACGGGTGTAGGTAACTTGATTTACATCTACAACGCTAACAATATCGGTGCTATTGATCTGAGTGCCTATATCTCAGCATTAGGCTCATTGAATATCGGTGATGCTATTGATGTGAACGGTGACAGTCGCTTGACAAAGCTCGTCCTTGGTGACGGCACGAATACCAACGCTTACCTGACGGCTATCAGTGGACTATCGTCTATTAAGTCTCTCGAAGAGATTGATATTAGGGGATATCAAGCTATCACAAGTATGGACTTGAGTACTCTTATAAACTTGCATACAGTCAAGGCATCTAATAGTGGATTGACAAGCTTTGCCCCAGCCAACGGTGCAAGCCTTACAAGTGCTATCCTTCCCGCAAGCCTCCAGAGCATCGTGCTCAACGCTGCTGACGTGACGACAATCACCTACACACCGACAACAACGCTGCGTAAGGTAGAGCTTCGTAACGTCACCGGCTCATGGGATGCAAAGGGCTTTGTGAACACATGGCTAGCACTGCTGAGCGATGAACAGCTGGCTAATGCCGAGCTGACACTGGTAGGTATCGACTGGACTGGAATGACCGCTGCTCAGGTGCTCAAGATGGGTAGTGTAGGCACGAAGAACTTACAAGGTAAGGTAACGCTATCATCACTAACATTAGAAGAGTACCAGCAATTGTTGGTTGCGTTTGGAGCCAGTGCATTCTCTGGGAGTGGTGCTTTTACAATCAATGCCCCAGCAGGAGTATTTCTTTCCGGTCCAAATTCATTACTAGAAGGTAGTCAAGGGCAGTTTACTGCAGCCATCTTCCCAGCAGGAAGCGGAACGGTAAAGTATAAAATGTATGCCAATGGTTCTGTTATCAGTCCGTCGACCGACCAGCAGGGTAACGTGTACCGAGCATACAATGGTATCACCCTTTATGAGAGTACTGGTGTTGTCAGTGTTGGAACAATAGGTAGTGATGTTACTGTTGTTATCGGAGCATCTGTAGATGAAACTGGTGTAGAGAGTAATATGATCAGCTTCACAGGTATAAATATCACATATCCGTCAAACTTGACCATTGGTGGTAATAACAATATCAAGGAGATTGGAGCCTCGCAGTATACACGCTCATTTAACACAAACAATTATACAGCAGAACTACTGTCTGTAGTATGGAGCGTGAGTGCTAATAACGCCTGCAGCATCACGGCACAGAATAACAATATGGCAACGTTAACAGTTACATCGTTAACATCGTCCGCTGTAGTGGTAACGATTACCTGTGTCGCTACATTCACCAACAACTATACTGTAACTGGCACAAAAGAGATTACCATTAGGGAACCTTTTGCGTTCCAAGCTATAGATTTAGGCTTACCGTCAGGAAATCTGTGGGCTAATGCTAACGTAGGAGCCTATGGTATTGAAGAGTCTGGTGATTATTTCGCATGGGGCGACCCGAATGGTCATAAAGCAGGTGATGGCTATAATTTTTCGAGTTCAAACTATAATAACTCCAGCGCAGCATCAATCGTTGCTGACTTGACAGACGTTCAAGACCCAGTAAGGCAAAATATGGGAGGGGATTGGTGTACTCCAGAAAATAGTGACATCAATGAACTATATAACAAAACCGACCGAGAATGGACGACTATAAATGGAGTGAGTGGTTACAAATTCTTCAACAGAGGAGATCACTCAAAGTTTATCTTTATTCCAAACGCAGGAACAATTTGGAATACAACTTTAGATACAAATAATGGAATCATTGCATCTAAGACTTACGTAGCTAGTTCTGCATATCGTTGTGCATAGTTTAATGCATCGAATTTTAACTTAAATTCACAAAACACTAGAGCCAACGGTGCTCCTTTCCGTGGTATTATTAAACCAACTGCTCCAGAAGGTTTCGTTGATCTCGGTCTTCCATCTGGCACCCTCTGGTCTAAAAAGAACGTAGGCGCACAAAATGAAACGGACTTTGGTTTATACTTTGCGTGGGGTGAAACAACAGGTTATGCTGATGTAAATGCACGTAATACTGCACTTGGTAGAACGGATGGTTTTTCACAGGATGCATATAATGCGGGTGAGGCAGCTAGTATTACTGCTAATCTTTCTATGGCGAAAGATGCCGCAAGAGCTATACTTGGTGTTCCTTGTAGAATGCCTACAAGAGCAGAATTTAACGAGCTGAGTAGTAATACTGACCATGAATGGACGACTATAGATGGAGTGAATGGTCGTAAGTTTATGAAAAAGAACGACCATAGTGTATATATTTTTATACCAAAAACTTCTTTCTACAATGGGATTTCCATGAACTATAATAATTATTATACTTTTATCTGGAGTTCAATAGTCAGTGGCTCGTCCGCATACGTTTTCGCACCATATAATACAAGAGTAACAGAAGACACGGCTTATAGATATTATGGCGCTTGTATTCGTCCTGTTTGTTAAAGTTTTAGAGTACGTTTAAAATGTAATAAAACTAAGAAATGAATAAAGTATATGGTTTAAAAGAAGAGTTTACTCCTATCCGCAGTGATAGGAGTAGGCTCATCGTTTCCTACGAGTGTCAGCCCTTAGAGGATGGTATTCACGCCCTCTGGTATGAAATCTACTTCTATAAGAAGCCACACCCTGTAGTGACGTTTGACGACATCAAGGAGGCTATCCTCTCCGACATCAATGCTCAGACGGATGAGAAAATCCTCACGGGATTTGTATGGGAAGACAAGCCCGTATGGTTATCCTCAGAGAACCAGTTCAACTTCAAGGCAGCGTATGACCTTGCTGTACAGACACAAGGCGCATCATTACCTGTCAAGTTTAAGCTAGGAGAGACGGAGAACGGTGAACCAGTGTATCACACTTTCGAGATTATGGAAGAGTTTACAGACTTCTACACGAAGGCTATAGCTTACATCAACCAATGCCTGAACGAGGGATGGCAACGTAAAGATAGTATTGATTGGAACAATTATAAAATAACAGAGGCCTAACTGTATAAAATAGGCGATGCATAGAATGGTTAATCTGGGTTCGATTCCCAGCTATGCACAACAGAAGTCGGTAATAGAAAGTTCAGAATTGGTAGAACAGCGTTAAAGTAACGTATGAGCGGTGGATCGATGCCACTCTATTATCTAACCATCCGTCTTGTGGGAGGCTTCTGATAAATAACAGACCAGCTGTATAACTGGATACTAATAAACTTTAAATTACTAATTAAAAACTAAAATTAAAACTATGGAAAGTTCTAAGATTATGATGTTCCCTGAGATGGGAAGTAACAATGGTATTGATCCAAATCTGCTGTTGGCTCTTAACAANNGGTAATGGTAACTGGATGTGGATTCTGTTCCTCTGGCTGATTTGGGGCTGGGGCGGTAACGGATACGGCAACGGTTTCGGTGGTAATGGTGCAGGTTTCCTGTCTAACCAGATGAACAACGATACTGGTCGTGAGTTGCTGATGAATGCTATCCAGGGTAATAGAGATTCTATTAACAGCCTTGCTAATCTGTTGAATACTGAGGTAAGCACTGTTCAGAATGGTATATTCACATTAAACAATGCCATTACTTCTGTAGGTACTCAGGTAGGCATGAGTGGACTGCAGATCCAGAATGCAATACAGGCAGGTAATGCCTCTATCGCTTCACAAATCTGTCAGTGCTGCTGCGAGAACCGTCTTGCCATTTGTCAGTAGACTAATACTCTACAGTCTCAGATGGCTGCTGCACAGGCTGCTGACCAGCTTGCTGTATGTCAGTAGACGAATACTCTGCAGACTCAAGCCGAACGTAACACTCGTGATATCACAGAAGCTATCAACGCTCAGAGTGTTATGATTAACGATAAGTTCTGTGACCTTGAAAAACGTGAGTTACAAGATAAGATTACATCATTGACAGCTGACAATGCACTTCTCCGTTCTAACATCAACAATGATAGACAGACTGCATTTATCAACAGCAAGTTCAACGATATTGAGAATCAACTTGTAGCAATCAAATCAGCCCAGCCTAATACTGTACCTGTACAGTGGCCTCAGTTGACCGCAGTAAATACCACTCCTTATGTAAACGGAGGTTTTTATAACGGGTTTGGTAATGGTTTTTGGGGTAACAATGTTTCATTTTAATTAAGGAAGTAATATGAGGTGCTTTAATGTAACTACCAATACACGTGGAGTTCCCTATTTGAGCACATCAAATGTAATCGTAAGTGATACTACTGTAGACTTTGCTTTGGGATTCCGTAGCATAGCTCCAGTTGGTTACTTTACAGTACGCATAACAGATGCTATTCCTGAAGGTACTACGGGTACACTGCCCGTACACCTTACATTGAATGGTGTTTCACGTGCGCTTACTTTCTTTGATGGAACTCCTGTTACCGCAGCCGATATTACCGGCACCGGTGTGATAACGGTATTTAACGACCGTTTTAACGGCATCCTGCAGATAACATCTGCTTTGGCTGCTTAATATTAACCTTTAAATATATAAGAATATGATGGTAATTGAGATGCGTGATAACGCTTACGATACAGCGTTTGAGCTGTTAGAAGAGGCAAAACATAGCGCAAAGAAAACAAAGTTAACGCTTTGTGAACTTGAAGACGCTATGTATGAATGCTATGAGACATCTAAAGAGGAACATGATGATTATGAGTACGAAGAGCCAGAAATGGAATTTCGTGGTCGAAAAGGTTATCGACATGACGATGAAGCATACGATGACGAAGATCGTATGGATACCGGCTATAGACGCGGTAGACGTATGAACGGACGTATGCGTATGCGTCGTAATCGCATGGGACGTTTTGTTTAATTGTGTGAGGGGGCGAGATTGACCCCTCGCCCTTAAACACTTAACTTTATTAATTATGTTTTCAACATTAAGAAAAGGAGCTACTATCTATATACTCGATAGATCTAGTTAGCCAGAAGTTAAGATTGGTTACATAGACAATGTAACAATGCCACGCCCCATGTATCCTACATACAATCCTGCTGTTAGTCTTGGTACTAATATGCAAACTGTAGTAGATCTTACGGTGCGTATCGATGATGAGAAGAAAGAGTTTTGTGTACCTAGTAACTTATCTATACATACTTATGGAGATTATACTCTTAGTGAAAATAAAGAAGCTATGATCTCTGAAGTAGATTCATTACTATAGAATAGTAAAGATATACTAGAAAGTGTAGATAAGCATAAATCTGATATTACTGCTTATGAAAAGATACTCGGAGAATTGAATCCAGTATATGCTAAAGAGCAAGAACGTAATACTAGATTAGACAATCTTACACAACAAGTAGATAGTATGCAAAACATTCTTAATCGTTTGGAACTATTATTAACAAGAAATAGTGCAAATGACATCAACTAAACATTACAGAAAGTATCAGAGACTGTATGGCCCACACTTTACTAAAGAATTGTGTGACTTTGCAGTATCGTTAATGTAGGATGATAAAGGTATAATCGAACCGATAACCAAGAGTCAACTAGAAGAAAAAATGAGGGCGTAGAATATCAACCTGGAATATAATAAACTATATGACGCTGTATACGTAGCAAATATGTGTAAAGCTGATTATCTAGGAGATGCTGTGCCTAATAATGATTACAATCTCTGTATGTACGTCAAGAAGACAATAGATGATCCTGATGGATATGATGGGCAGCCATTCAATAGATGGATGTCAGATATCCTAGGTATGCACATTCCTGTAGACTGGTCTGAATTTGTATGATAGCGCAATATATACAATTAGGCGACAGAGAGTGGAATGTTTTAGTATATTATAATGTATAGCCAGATGATTTTGTAGAAATAGCTGATTCGTTAGAATAGCTAGACTGTCCTACTAATAGTATAAGAAAAGCATTTAAAGCTTTACGAAGAAAGAACACTGGATTCACATTCAGCAATACAGAATATAAGATGAGTATTGTTTGTATCGGAGAAGCTGATAATGTAGGATAGTTTGTTAATACTACTATTCATGAAGCTAAACATGTACAATCTCATATATGCGAATACTACGGCATAGAAGAAGATACTGAAACAGCTGCATATCTAATAGGTCATTTAGTACATCAAATGTACAAGATGCTTGAGAAGATACTGAGATCATATATTTAACATTATGTTTGATATAAAAGGCGATAAAATTTCTCTCAATACTGAGGACTTAGCCATACCTCCTTTTAAGGAGCACTATAACAAAGCAAAAGATAAGTCCTCAGCATTGAAGGAGATAGAATATGTAATATGGCTATATAAGTGGAATACACCATATGAAGCATATCCGTTAGAGACACGGGCTTAGACTGTAGCTAAAGACATATTTGGAGATGAAAAATATATACCCACAGAAGATGTGAAGGAGTTAGCTAAGCGGTTCTTAGAGTTTCAAGAAACACCAGGAACTAGGCTGCTATCGGCCTCACAAACTGCAGCAGAAGGACTTATAGCTGCTTTAAATGATTACTCACAAGGTAGCATGGATATTGATACAGCTATTAAAGTTACGCGTATATTAAAGGATGTAGGCAATATCGTTAAATCATTAGATATAGCAATGAAGCAAGCTAAGGCAGAGCAAGTAGATGCAGGCAGAGTTAAAGGTGGTGGTATAATAGGAAGATACGAAATACCTAGGTAATTAAACAGTTATAACATGATAAACACTATAT
>LXOW01186398.1_pt1 | contig 21628 bp, 20 predicted proteins | sample 1368591 | NCBI WGS metagenome assembly LXOW01 (sample SAMN04884650, study PRJNA319009) | bovine gut metagenome | isolation source: Cow rumen | host: Bos taurus | place: Italy: Legnaro (PD) | collected 2014-07-09
CATAGCACGGAGTTATTCTCTTATTCCATTGTTCTTGTTTTCAGCCGCGTTCTTTTTTTCTTTCAGAAATAAGAACAAGGACGGCAGGAGCATTGGCTATGTCATGTTTCTGCTGCTTCTTGCCGCTATTTCAATGACGCATGTCATAATGTTCGCATTTGTGGCATTGATGCTGATTCTGTTTGTTTATCAGCGTCTTTATATTCAGCGAAATAGATCTAAATCCGAGATTGCGGTAGCATCAATAACCCTTGCTTCCTTGTCAATTATTGTGATTCAGGTACTTGTGGCAATGAGGGCTGTCGCACAGTTTGGAAACAAAAGCACTGTTGCCGAACCATTCAAAAAAGTCCTTATTCCTTTTTTTGCCTGTTTTTTTGATACGTCTAAAAGCAGTATTTTCTACAGTTATACTCCTGACAGTGGATTGCAGTTTTATCTGCCTTTCTTTGCTGTAATTGTTCTGTTTTGCGGTATGCTGTTTTTCCTTTACAGGATGAAAAAAAAGTATTTTTGGATTTTTGTATTGTCAGTGTGCTTTCCCCTGTATATATATCTTACGACATATTCGGTAATTGTTCCATATCGTGTATTCACGGTTCACCTTTTGCTTGTATTCTTTCTATGGATTGCGGTTAAGAATGATAATGAAATCAGTATCAAGATGTTGCACAACAAGGTGTTTTTAACGGTTATGTCCCTGTTCTTTCTGATTTCAGTGCCTTCCGGATTTTCCATGGTCATTACGGATTTAGGACAGAATTTCTCCTCTGCCGGAAATGTTGCCGAATATATAGGCAATAATATTCCTGATGATGGAAAAAATATTTTGATATCTCCTTCCCCATGGCAGGGAGCGGCTGTGGCATTTTATCTGTCTCCAATACCAATATATTTGCTGAACGGAGAACGTATAATGTGTATAGAGGACAGGCCTGGCGCACTTGAAAACCGCCTTGACGAAAGTGGCATACTCGCAGGCAGGGAATGGATTTATGTGGTGGCATCAAAATATCAGGCAGAAAACCTTGCCGCACTGGGATATGAATTTGTTTATGCGACGCCAAAGGCCATGCTTCCGGAAGAGGATTATGTCATATTCCGCAAAAGGCTGAACACGCAGTAGGAAATTAGCAGTTAGCAATGAGCAATTAGCAATTGAGGAGATACTTTAAAGATAAAGATCGCCATCCGTCATTCCCGCAGNNGGTATTTGCCGAAGATAAATTTGGATTCTATATAAAATTTCTCGTCGTAAAATGAGTTTTGAAAAAAATCGTGCAAAAAAATCGTTTCTGAAAAATCGGCCTCAAAAAATCATTTTTAAAAAATAGCCTCAAAAAAATCAGTTTTGAAAAAATGGCCTAAAAAAAACGATTTTCAAAAAATGCCCTAAAATTTTCAAATTTAAAAAAACCAGATTTTTAGTTGTATATCTTGTTTTTTCGTATCTGCCGTATCTGCCTTATCGTTAGCCAGCTCTCCCTTATGTTTTCGGATAATCCCAGCCATTCCGGCTTGCCGTCCTTGATTTTCTCTATTACGGCTATTCCAGCACCCAGGCCGCCAAGCCAGTGGAATTTCGCACTGTCCTTGAACATCTTTTTCCATTTGGGATTTTCCGGTTCTATTTTGTAGGCATCGGAAATGACAATCATTCCGCCTTTTTTCAGCAGTCCCATTGCCTTGTACACCGCTCCCTCGCAAATAAGGCGGTTTAGGGGCGGCACGTCTATTGATACGATGTCAAAAGGGGCCTGATTCTCTAATTTCAGTCCTTTCAGGTTGTAATCAGGCAAAAGCCTGCCGTTCAGCAGGCTTATGGTCATTTCCGTGTTCATTATCCTGTAATTCAGCTTGCCACTGGAAGCGGACAGGAAGTCCTTTGCCGAATCCGTTCTTTTTTTCCAGCTGTCTACGGAACATAGCAGGGAGCCTTTCCTGTTTTCCAGCTCCCTTGCAATGGTAAGTGTTGAAAATCCAGAGCCAAATTCAAGCACCTTTTTTGCGTCGGATACCCGTATAAGTGCCGCTAGGAAGCAGCACCCTGCCTGATCCATAGCTCCCTGGTCTCCCGACGGGTATTCAAATCGGGATATTCTTACCTTGTCCATAAGGGATATTGCCTGATCAATATAGGGATTCATTGTCCGACCTCCGTGTCAGCGTACCTGTATCAGTGCGAAATGCAGGTATTCGGTCTCCGGCATTCCCAGAAGAATGGGATGGTCTCCGGCCTGCCCCCTTAATGCCAGAAGCGTAGCTGTCTTTCCAGTCTTGCCAGCGGCCTCCGTTATCTTGCCCAGGAACAGCTCCCTGTTTATATGGTTGGAGCAGGTTGACACCGCGAGCAGCCCGTCCTTGGGCAGGGCGGTTATTGCCTGATATGTCATTTTCGCCAGCATTTTCAGACCCTGGCTAAGGCATTTCTTGTTGTATACTATGTTTGGAGGGTCAAGAAGTATGAAATCCGGCTTTTCCGGTATTTCTCCCAGTTCCAGGGCTTCAAGTATATGTTCCGCCTTGCCCTTGTTGAAAAGGACCTTGTCCGCAAGGCCGTTTGTCACGGCGTTCCTGGCGGCACATTCTATGGCCTTTGCCGAGGAGTCCAGTCCCCATACTCGTTCCGCTCCGGCCTTTGCGGCCGTCAATGCGAATCCGCCCATGTATGTGTGCAGATCCAGTACCTTTCTGCCACGGAAATACGGAACAAGGAATGACCTGTTTTCCCGCTGATCGTAATACCAGCCGGTTTTCTGCGATTCCGAAAGTGGGATTGTGTAATGAAGTCCGTTTTCCTCTATGGAAACCTCTTCTGGCAATGTTCCAAATTCCGTCCTTTCATAACATTCAAGACCTTCCAGCTCGCGGAAGCGGCTTGTGCAGCGGAAATGTATCGCGGACGGCCTGAATATCCTTGCTATTGCCTCGGTTATTTCGTCCTTTAGCAGCTCCATTCCGGCACATAGTATCTCAATCATGAATACATCGCCGTATCGGTCTATGATAAGTCCCGGCAGGCCGTCAGATTCGCTGAATACCAGACGGCAGTAGTTTTCCACACCAAGTTTCCTGCGATATTCAAGGGCGGCCTTGATACGCTCCTCTATGAAATTGTCGTAAATTATTGTCTTGCCCTTTTGCAGCAGACGCACGGCTATCAGGCTTCTGGGATTGAAAAATCCACGTCCCACTGTCCCACCATCGGGACGCAGCACCCTGCATATAGTGCCTGCCGGTATTGAGGTGTCAATTTCTTCAAGCTCGTTGGAAAAAATCCATGTATGGCCGCTTTCAAGGCGGCGGAGCGCGGTTTTTTTAAGTCTTAGTATTTTCTCGTCAGTCATCTAATGTCCCCAGGCTTTCCATTTTTGTGCCTATCTTTATATCATAAGTCTCTGCGAAGTTTCCATTCCTTATTGAGAACTCCAGAAATCCGAAAGATCCGTTAAGTGCAAGCGGATCGCCGGAATTTACCGAGGCATAAGTGGATTTTATCCCGTGAATCAGCCTGTCCGCCACTGAAAACACGGCATCATTCCTGTAAGTGCCGGTGCGTATATTGCTTATTGCATTGCCAAAATGGTCTATCGCGATTATCTGCCCCTTTATCTTGTGTCCCGCCTTTTGTGCCTGCGGGAACGGGTTCTGCACGTACTCCGAGGTGATAGGACCTATTTCCTCCTCGTTCAGACCATTTGCTATCTCTCCTGCTACAGGGGCGATTATGTCCCTGCCGTGGAATGTCGCGCTTATGTCCTTTAGGAACAGCTTGCTGTTCTCTATGTACCGTACCTCTTTTATCGGCTCATTCTGCTCCACCCAGCTTATAAGGCCGTTGTCCGGAGCGATGAACTGATAATGCCTCGTCTTTGCCCATATAATCTTTCTCTTTGTTCCTACGGTAGGGTCAACCACGCATACGAAGAGCGTTCCCTCTGGCATGTAATTCATTGATGTCATCAGGTAGAAGCTGGCCATTGTTATGTTCTGGGCAGGAATCTCATGTGTTATGTCAAGAATTGTGACCTTTGGGGCCCTTGAAAGGACAATGCCCTTCATCATGCTCACGAAAGGATCTGCCGTGCCGAAGTCAGTAAGGAATGCTACGAATTTTGTCTTCATAATTCAAATTCAAAAACCTTTGTTGTATTTGTCAGCGGGATACGTCGGGCAGCTTGCCAAGTCCTGGAACGGAAAGCGGAATATTCTGCGCGCATAGAGGACAGGAGGACTGCGGGTAAAGCTGCAATGGATAGGAAAGCAGGCTTCTTACGGGTATTCTGAAACCGAGATTGCCAGTGGACCTGTCCACTATGGCGGCTATGCCTATCGGTCTTGCCCCATATCCCCTTGTCAGGGTCATTGCCTCCGTGCAAAGCCTGCCGGAATTTAATACGTCGTCCATTATCAGAACCCTTTCGCCCTCGCTTATCGCAAGGTTGTGCCGCAATAGCATTACACCGTTTATCCTTTCGGTGTATATTGCCCTGGCCCCCTTGAACCTGGCAACTTCCTGTGCTATTGCTATTGAGCCTGCGGAAGGGGCAAGGACGACATTTACCTCTTCAGGGAACATCTTGCATATCTCGTTTGCCAGCTTTCTTGCCAGATGGGGGTATTGCAACAGAAGGGATGGCTGTATGTATGTCTGGGCATGGAATCCATTTGGCAGAAGGAAATGCCCATTCTGTATCGCGCCATGTTCCTGTAGCAGGCTTACAAAGTCAAATTTTCCCATTTTTGCCATATCATTTTCCTCCAAGCAGACGACGTATCTTGCCGAAATTGATAGAAGGTTCCCTAAGTGCGGCCTCTGCTATCCTTTTAGAAGAATCCTTGGGGCTTAGCATATTGAGCGTCGGGGAATCCATTTTACCCTTAAGGGAAAACGCCATAGCCGATTTGCCGCTCGCATCAGTAAGTCCCGCAGGCAATACTCCCCTGCTGTACTTATCCATTATTGTATAAATTTTTAAGTCCACTGTCTCATTTATAAAGTCAACCTGGCCTGTCAGGCAGGCGGAAAACTCATCCCCTTCCATATAGAAGTTCTCAATTGTGGCTATGCCCTTGCTGGCCTTTATGTCTCCTCCCATGCTCTTGAACGAGACATTTTGCAGCTTGTTGAACTTGAATGCCTTTTTCTTGTTAAGCTCGTCTATAAAACGCAGTGGCATTGAGGCCAGGTAATGTATGTGGTCCTTTTTTGAGTTTTCCTCTACGTTGAATAGTATTCCCGACCCGGTCTTTACGGACAGGCTGCCCTTGAAGTTCTCAATCCTGCCGGAGAGGCTGTTCATTGTAAGCGTCACATAGAAATCCTTGGCCTGTATGTACTCGTGGCGGAACATTCCTGCCTTGTACGCTATTGTGAAAAGCGAATACCCCGACGGTATGGAATTTCGTAGTTGGTTTACCCAGTCCAGTTGCGAGAATTTCCTTGTACGTTTCTTTGTATCTTCAGCAAAGAAGTCCACAAGGTCAAACACCAGTGATTTTGCCGTCTGATAATAAAGATCCTCCGAATATCCGGTATAAAAGACGCTTTTCACCTTGGAAAACGGATTCATTATTGAGAATTTGCCCCTGGTCGGATCGGAATTTAGACGGCCAGAGAACGACATATCCATTTCCTTTTTTGAAATTGAGCCTTTCAATACAAGCGTGTTCAGTCTTTGATTCTTTAGCTGCAATCTGCCGTCGTAAACCGTTATATTGCTGTTTTCCAGGTTTTCCGGCAGCTTTACGAGCATATCCAGTCCCATAGCGGTGAAATTCCTGTATTTGAAATTGGAATTTGTAAAGTCTCCGGTGAGTTCGGTTATCTTTGGCGAGCCATTCTTGTCCGATTCCACCGTAATCATCGGCTTTACCTTGCCCCTCGGATTCTGGACGATCACGTCCAGATGCTTCTTTATGTCCTCCAATGCGAGTGGGGGGGCGGAAATGCGAAAATCATAAGATGCGGGAGATGTTGAGAGGTATATATGCCCAAGAACGTTTATGTCAAGCGGATCGGTTTCCGCCTGCAATTCAATCTTCCTGTCCTTCAATGACATGCTGATGTTCCAGTCCTGTGCCGGAGCTGTGAAGTCAAGTGGGGATTCGCATAGGAAATCCAGGCTCTTGTGCGAAAATTCCGGCGTTGACACGGACATCTTTATTATCGGCTGTGTGAAACTGTAAACATTGCCGGAGAATGGCAGCTCATATCCGTTTATGACGAATTTGCCGGACAGGTTCCTGATACTTGTCTTTGAAAAGTCAAATGATTCAAAATTTATCCTGCCCCTTGCGAAAATCCTGCCTTCGGCTGGCTTTCTCAATCCCTGTGTGTCAAAAGAAGAGGAAATGTCAAAGGGCGTGTCATTATCCGGGGTAAAATCACGCAGGCTCGCATTCAGGTTCTGGAAAATGTCTACGGTATTCTCCTTTTTGTCCGTTATGCGTATTTCGGCATCGCGTATGTATGTCTCATGCACCATGACATCATATCTTCTGATCTCATTGCCGCCCTTCCTTCCGGCAATATACCGATGCAGGTTCCATTCCCCGTCCTTGTCCTTTACAAGTTCAAGCCTTGGGGCTATGAGGGTAAGTTCGCTTATCTTTGGCTTTCCGTATAAAAGTGATATCGGCGAGAATCTTAGTATCACGTTTTCTGCGGAAAGAAGGTTTTCTTCCAGATTGTCAGGATTCCGCAGCCTCAGACCCCGTATGAGTATTTCCCCGGAGGGGGAAAGTCTTGCCCAGGTAAGTTCCGCCTGTCCCTGCAATGTCTCGCTCAATGTGTATGCGACAATGCTTCGCAGGGTGATCTCATCAATCATCAGTTTTGCCGCTATGTTGAGGACAGTGAACAACATTCCGGCCAATATTATCGGCCAAAAGATCATTCTGGCAAGTATCTGAAAGATAAGTTTCATCAAAAAGTTCCGAAATCAGGATTTTCCCAAAGTCCTGTATGTTTCCACTACAAGGTGATATGCCTGTATGTAAAATGTTTTCTGATCTGCGACAAATACGGACAATATGTCCTTTAGACTTTGCTGTGCAGGGTTCATTATGAAAAGTATTGCCAGTACGGACAGGCATGAAAGCATTATTATCACAGGAAATGAGAAAATCCGTCCTCCTTCCTCCTGCAGGTCTGGCTGCAACGGTCCTATGAGTATATCAGTAGTCTGTATGAAATGGAAGGAAAGAAAAAAGCCTATTGTGAAAAGCGAGAAAAAATAAAATGTCTCCGAATAATAGAATATTCGTATTATGTAATATGCCGCTACGACGATCCACGCATATAGAGGCAGAAAATAAGGGGCAAGTCCTATAAGGAAGTTTGTCTTCGTTATCCTTACCTGCCCTTCCTGGCTTCTTATGTCTATCCCAAGCACCTTTGCCCCGAACACAAGGGCTACAAGTGCATGTGAGAACTCATGTGCCGCGACATATAGGATATTGCTTTTTTTTCTGGCAAGCCAGCCCAGCAGGAATATTCCGGCATAAAGGACAGCACCAAATACGATAGGTGCGAAAAAGTTGCCATTTACCGCATAAGGAAGCATGACCTTGTATGTGGAATAGCATACGGCCAGTGCCGCAGGCAGCAGGAGCAGTCCTATAATGAACCGCGTAAGCCTGAACAGGAATAACCGCAATAAGGCGGCACATCCCCGTGGAGAGGACTTGTTTCCTGCCTGTCGTTTCCTTCTTGCCATCAGGCTAGCCCAATATCTTTTTTACCGCTTCCGCTACGGTTTCCGGTGCTATGGGCTTTGTAAGGCAGTCCTTTACGCAGGCAAATTTTGTCGCTCCAGATTCATCCAATACGGATTTGTCATATCCGGAAAGCATTATCACCGGCATCTGTGTGCCATCTATTCTTTTAAGCACCTCTACGCCGCTGCGGTCTCCGAGCGTAAGGTCAAGCAGCGTAAGATCCGGCTTTGACTCGTTTATCTTGCGTACTATGTCCTCTACCGTATGGGCCGTGATTATGCCGTATCCTGCCCCTTCCAATACGAAGGAGAGAAGGTCGCATATAAGATCGTCGTCGTCAGCAATAAGTATAGTCCTGTCTGCCATATTCAAATCCTGTAATTCCATTCATGAGTATGATATTTGTTTTTTGAAAGCTCCGCCGTCCTTGCCAGAAGTTCCGGCGTGAACGGTCTTTCCTGCCATGCTATGCCAAATTCTCCGGCAAGAGCCTCTGTTATGACATGTCTGTGAAAATCCTGCCTGTTCCTTGCTCCGGGGTACTGAAATGATCCCTGGTACAACATCCTGTTGCCAAGTTTCCTCAATGCCCCGCCCAGGATCTTTTTGCCGTTATGCAGAATGTCAAGGCTTACCGGTCTTGAGAAGCAGGCCATTGCCGGACTGTTTACGGAATAGTCCTTTGTCTTTTCAGAGGACAGGGAATAATCCTCGCCGTATTCCCGGTATTTGGTGTTTATTGCTCCGTGCAGTCGCGAATAGGCCTTGTGCGGGTCAAACAACAGTTCCGGGGACGGAAATATGAAGGAAAACGTTATGTCGTCCTCGTGGAATACAATTCCTCCGCCAGTAGGCCTGCGTACCATTTCCGGCAGTTTCTTGCCTGATATCGCGGAGGCCGCCTCCTCAACCTGTCCGTGGCGTTGTGCATAACCGAAAGTTATACCGTCTCCTGACCAGTTGAAAAAACGCAGCAGGTATTCCGCATCCCGGCAGCCGCACAATGCCTCGTCGGCGGCCATTTGTGAGAACACATCGTATTCCGGGGATTCGTATATTATTCCCGGTTTCAATGTGGCATTGTTCATTTCATTGTTATCCATTTTCAGCAAGCCTGTTGAATTTCAAATCCTGTGCGTTCGGAAAAATTCCAGCAGTTCCTTTCCGTAGGCATTTATCTTCTCTTCTGGAACGCCCTTTATTTTCTTCAGGTCTTCCATTGTCCTGGGTTGTGCGAATGCCAGTTTTTCCATTGTCGCATTGTCAAGGACGGTTTCAGGCAGCATGTTGCGGTTTTCAGCAATCTTCTTTCGCCATTTACGCATTGCCAGAAAACGCAGTCGCACGGCATCCATCTTCCTGTAATTGCGGTCTTCCTGTTTCTTTGGGGCAGGCTGTTTCCTACATTCAAGTCCCTTCCTGATGGCATCCCTTATCCAGCCACCGTGTTTTTTTAGCACATACTGCGATGAGCCGCGGAATGAACGCAGGTCTGCCAATGCCTCTTCCGGAGCGGCGGCAATACGGAACATGTAATCCGCGCTTACAACCTTGAACGGAGGAGTGTCAAATCTCTTGGCCGCCTCCTCCCTGGCTATGTAAAGCTCCCTAAGGACGGCAAGTCCCTGTCCGTTAAGGCGTGAGGCTCCCTTGATTGAGTAAAAGCCGTTTTTGTCAAACTGCGGATGGGGTACTGGCTCAACCTTGGCTATCCTTGCGAAATGTTCAAGTGCCTCTTGTAGCTTTCCCTGTTGTTCCAGTTCCTGAGACATTATGTCCCGCAGCCTTTTCAGGTATACGGAATCTCCGGCGGCATATTCAAGCATTTCCTTGGTCAGGGGACGCTTTCCCCAGTCCGCCTTCTGGTATTTCTTGTCAAGCTCAATACCGAAGTAATGGTTGACTATGCTATCCAGTCCACATTTTGCCAGTCCTAGATATTTTGCGGCAATCATTACGTCAAAAATGTTTACGAATACACACTTAGCAGTGCTTTTTATCACGCGTATGTCCGAATCCGCGGAATGGAATATCTTTTCAACCTTTGGATCTGCGAAAATGGGCAGAATAGGCTTTAGGTTTACCGCAAGCATATCCACAACAGCGTTTATGTTCCCTGCGGAAATCTGCAATAGGCACATTCTTTCGTGATATGAGTAAAGACTGTTTGATTCCGTGTCAATGGAAATATAAGGGTGTGCGGCTATGCTTGAACAAAGCGCGTTGAAATCCTTTTGGCTGTTCACAAATTCATAGCTCATATTTATATATAATATCATTTTTTTAGTTGTACTTACTATGACTTACTAAAAGACTTTTATTTATGTAAAATATATGTATTGTGCCTACTATACTTTTCAACAAGCCATATAGCGTGCTTTCACAGTTCACGCATGAGCATGGGCATAAGAGCCTTGCGGATTTCGGCCTGCCGAAACATGTATATCCGGCAGGAAGGCTTGATGCGGACAGCGAGGGACTGCTGATACTTACGTCAGATGGAAGATTGCAGTCCAGGATATCCGAGCCGAGGCACAAGCTGCCCAAGACATACTGGGCACAGGTTGAAAGGATTGTCACGGACGAGGCTCTGGAGCGTCTGCGACAGGGAATAATGCTAAAGGATGGCATGACATTGCCCTGTTCCGCCGACAGGATGGAAGAGCCGGATCTTCCGCCACGCGTCCCGCCGATAAGGGAACGCAAGACAGTGCCTACCTGCTGGGTGCGGATTGTATTGCGAGAGGGACGGAACAGACAGGTAAGGCGTATGATGGCCGCCGTAGGATTCCCGGTGCTGCGGCTTGTCAGACATTCAATAGGACGGTTTACTTTGGACGGTCTTATGCCAGGAAACTGGAGGGAATTGCAGCAGGAGGAGTTGTTTTCATTACTATGAAAGAGAAGATTGGTTTTATCGGACTTGGCATTATGGGACGTGCCATGGCTGCCTGCCTGGTAAAGGCAGGATACAATGTCTGTGTGTACAACAGGACACGAGAGAAGACAGTTCCTTTCGCGGAACAGGGATGCGGCGTTTCCTACACTCCCAAGCAGCTTGCGGGCTGGTGCGACGTTCTTATAACGATGGTTTCCGATCCGGCCGCGGTTGATGCCGTAATGCTGGGCGAGAACGGTGGATTTGCCGGTCTTGCCAAGGGAAAGACATACATAAACATGAGTACGGTTTCACCGGAGTATACAAAGCAGCTTGCCTCAAAATGCCAGTCGGCGGGAATAACGTTCCTTGACTGCCCTGTTTCCGGTTCAAAGCCATTGGCGGAGGCCGGTACGCTGGTTATACTTGCCGGCGGGGAAGATTCCGACATAATACGGTATGAGCCGCTTCTGCTTGCAATGGGCAAAAAGGTGATACATGCCGGACCTCACCCGTCAGGGTCATATCTCAAACTCGCAGTCAACCTGGCAATGGCCCACATGACAAGCGCGATAGCGGAAGGCACGGCTTTTGCGGAGGCCTGCGGAATCAATCCTGCCCTGATGTTTGACACGTTGGAGGCGAATCCCGCATTGAGCTGCAAGTATTTCAACATGAAGAGAAATCCAATACTTGAAAAGAAATTCACGGCGGCATTTCCTCTCAAACATACGCTGAAGGACATACGTTTCGTAATGTCCGTGGCGGAACAGAAAAATCTTGGCATACCTGTCACCGAGCAGGTATTGAAACTTATAGAAAAGAGCGTGTCATTGGGACATGGCGACGAGGACATAAGTGCGATGTATGAAGGCATTGGGAAAAAATAAGCAACTGACCATTTCCGTACCATTTGTACTGACATTGCTGGCTTTGGTCATACTGTATTTTGCCGGAAGATATGCGGTACGAAACCATATATTTTCAATAGCGATATCCGCTATAACGCATACCAAGTGCGAATACTGCTCAAAGTCCGACAAGGGACTGGAGGACATTTTCGGTGAGGATTATGCGGAAGAAGAGCCGGAGGATGAGGATGTCGCAGATGACATTGAAAGGCCGAAATACTATCCGCCAGCCAGCATACCGTCTTATTTTTACGAAATAGACAAAAAATAGGATTTTGTTTCGGTTTAGGATTTGCCATACCTTTGAAGTTATTTAAAATTAACTTTAGTTAGATCTGCTTAACTTACGCAAAAGAGTGCATGACATGGAAAAGAACACATTGAGCAGCAGCCTTGAAGACTATATTGAAGCTGTCTTTATGCTTGCGGACAAGAGGGGCGAGACCAGAATCATAGACGTTAGCAACAAGCTGGGATATTCCAAGCCTTCCGTAAACGCGGCAATGAAGACCCTTGCCCAGCTGGGTCTTATAGAGCATGAGCCTTATGGCAAGATCATTCTTACCGACAAGGGACGTGCGAAGGGGGAGGAGGTTCTTGCCAGACACAAGCTGCTTAAGGATTTTTTCATGTCCGTGCTTGGCCTTTCTGAAAAACAGGCGGAGGTGGACGCATGCAAGGCGGAACATACCTTAAGTACGGAGACGCTTGAAGGCCTGCGTCAGCTGAATTATATTCTCAAAGAGCCTGCGAACAGGTCATTGCTTGAACGCATAAAGGGAAGGCCTGAATCCAGACAACGAAAGGAGCCTCCGTTGGAGGAAAAAACAGAAATCAGGACAAAGACGCTAAAGGATGCAAAGGTGGGGGAAACCGTCAGGGTTGTCCGAGTGCAGGGAAGGGGCCCCGTGCGTCGCCGCATTATGGATATGGGCATAACAAAGGGTGTTGATATTTTCGTGAGAAAGGTAGCACCGCTTGGAGACCCGATGGAACTCAATCTTCGTGGCTATGAGCTGACATTAAGAAAGGCCGATGCGGAAATGATAGTGGTAGTAGATCTGATTTGAGGAATATGAAATGATAAAGATAGCTTTGGCAGGCAATCCCAACTGCGGAAAGACGACATTGTTCAATACTTTGACAGGAGAGAATCAGTATGTAGGCAACTGGCCTGGCGTCACCGTTGAAAAAAAGGAAGGCCGAATGAAAGGCCATGACGACGTTATAATACAGGATCTGCCTGGCATTTACTCACTTTCCCCTTATTCCCCGGAGGAGATTGTCTCACGCAAATACCTGGTCAATGAACACCCTGACGTTATTCTAAACATCATTGATGGCACGAATATAGAACGCAATCTTTATCTGACCACGCAGCTTATTGAGCTTGGCCACCCCGTAGTAATGGCTGTGAACATGATAGACCTTGTTCGCAAGAAGGGCGACATTATAGACCTGGAGGGACTTGGCAGGGCCTTTGGCTGCGTATGTATGGAAATAAGCGCCCTCAAAGGCGAGGGCTGCATTGAGGCGGCGGAAAAGGCCGTGGAGATAGCGAGAAATCACACGCACGGGGATATGCCGCATGTCTATTGTAGCAGCGTGGAACATGCCCTGGCACATATTGAGGAGGGCATTGAGGAGAAAGTTCCATCCAATTATCTTCGCTGGTATTCCATAAAGATATTTGAGCGGGACAAGATGGTTCGCGAGGATATTGCCCTCTCCGAAGCGGAAATTGAACATCTTGAAAGGCATATAAAGGACTGCGAGGCCGAACTGAATGATGATGCGGAAAGCATAATAGCCGATCAGAGATACGATTACATAGAAAGCATGATCAGTGCCGCACTGATAAGGAAGGATTCCGGCAATACTCTTACACTTTCCGACAAGATAGACCGCATTGTCACAAACAGGATTCTCGCCATACCCATATTCATTGTCGTCATGTTCCTTATGTATGCGATAGCCATGGGCAGCTTTCCGTGGTCAATTGGCACTATAGGAACGGACTGGGCAAATGATGTTCTCTTTGGCGAATGGATGCCCAGCTGGCTTGGCAGCCTGCTTGCCGCAATGGGGGTTAGCGAATGGCTAAAAAGCCTTGTCTTGGACGGAATACTCGCCGGAGTGGGGGCTGTCTTGGGATTTGTTCCGCAGATTCTTGTGCTATCATTCCTGCTTTCCATTCTGGAAGATGTTGGCTATATGTCCCGTGTGGCGTTCATTATGGACAAGGTTCTGCGAAAGTTCGGACTTTCCGGCAAGTCCATCATTCCAATGCTTGTCGCGACAGGATGCGGCGTTCCAGGCATTCTTGCGTCCAGGACTATTGAGATGGAAAATGACCGCAAGATTACCGTCATGACTACCGGATTTATTCCGTGTGGTGCGAAAATGCCGGTCATAGGACTGTTCGCCGGAGCTGTATTTGGCAATTCGCCTCTTGTTGCAACGTCGGCGTTCTTCATAGGCGTTTCTGCCGTGATAATCTCAGGCGTTATATTGAAGAAATTCAGGTCATTCGCCGGAAAGCCCGCCCCATTCGTAATGGAATTGCCGGCATACCATCGTCCTACCGCTAAGAACATTTTACGCACGACACTTGACCGTGGATGGGATTTCGTAAAGAGGGCGGCCACAATAGTGCTTTTAAGCTCAATAGTACTCTGGTTTCTGAAAAGCTATGGATTTGTCGACGGATCGTGGACTGCCGTAGATGATGCGAACAACTCCCTGCTTGCGGATTTGGGCAAGCTGGTCGCATGGATATTCTATCCATTGGGCTGGAGCGGTGAAATGGCCTGGAAGGCCACCGTCGCAAGCATAACAGGCCTTGTGGCAAAGGAACAGATTGTAATGACATTCGGCTCTCTGTACAATTTTGCCGGAGAGGTAAGCGAGGCTGGCAATGAGATATGGACGCATATAGGCCAGGATTTCGGAGGTGTGCGGGCATATTCGTTCCTGATATTCAATCTGCTCTGCGCTCCGTGCTTTGCCGCCATAGCCGCCATTTACAAGGAAATGGGCAATGCACGCTGGACGTGGATAACAATAGGGTATATGTGCGGTTTTGCCTATCTTGTGGCCATGATAGAGTTCCAGTTTGCCGGACTGTTTACCGGCGAGGCACATTTCGGAATTTTCACTGTCCTTGCCGCCGCCGCCCTTGCCCTGATTGTATACCTGTTATTCCGCAAGGGCTATCAGCTTCCGCCAGACAAGCAGTAAAAATTAGCAATGATCAATTAGTAGTGAGCAATTGTGGAAATTTCCACAATTGCTCACTGCTAACTGCTAATTGGAGACACGTTATGGGAGATATAATTGTTATTTCGGTTCTTGTTATTGTAGTCGCCTTGATAATAAAATCCATTGTCAGAAATCACAGGCGGGGAAACTGCATGGGCTGTCCGTATTCCGCATCCTGTAGCAGGAACAAATGCGGCTTGCCAAAAAAGCAAAAAAACAAATAGGGAAACAGGATAAAGTCAATGTTTCCCTTTAAGATTTTCCACAATTGCTCATTGTAAATGCGGAAAAAGTGTTTTTCCGCATTTAATTACTGCTTCCTTTTTTCCGCCTTCTTTTTCCTTTCTATGAGCTTGTGAATTTCTCGCAAGTCGTCAGGATCACGCGAGATGGATATGAATACATTTATTATCCAGTCGCAAATTCCGTATTTCTGGAAAAGGTCAAAAGTCTCGCTTCCGGAAAGACGGTATTCCCTCTTGTATCTTTCAATTACGTCTATCAGGTATTTTCTTTCTACGTTCATAGAAACTAATCCTCGTCAGGATAATGAAAGATACCTGTTTTCATTTCTTCAAGAAACATCTCACCTAATGCTGTATGACTGAAATGCCAGGTTTTGAGCCTTGCGTCTGTCAGTTTTTCGTAAAGTATTGAATGATAGAGTTTTTCCATTAATTCTGTATGGGGCAAGCCAGTCTTGGCAAAGGCATATTCTATTATCGCGCTGATATGGTTTCCAACATCAAGATCCCTGTGTTGTTTGTCCAAGGTGATTTTCCTAGGCTTGAACTCTGTCGCATGAATGAATTTAAGCAACGAGAGGCTTTTTTCAGTCTTGAATACGATATGGAAGGAATATTTTTCCTCCCTGCCCTGGTAATTGTCATAAAAATCAAATGGCAGATAGGTGTCGTTAGGACGCTCCTCCAGTATCATAAAACCAGTATGAAATCTGAAACCTGGGGCCAGTCCGTACACAATGTCATATTCAGGGCCGGAATATTTCAAATTGTGATTGGCAAGAATGAAGTCCGTCCATTTTTTTGATATATTGTTGAATGAAAGGATTTGCAGTCTTGCGGCATCTTCTGGAAGGAACTCATATTCATTTACGGTAGGAACACCGCAGCCCATCCTCGCAGTCATTTCCTGCGCATCTGCCTTGGCACGTTCCTTGTCATGTTCCAGGTAGAATCCTGAACCGAAGTCCAGAATTGAACTACGGAAATTCACTTTTGGCTTGCTGACAGTCTTGTTTGTCCCACGGTATAAAATCATAGTATTATTGTAGCATTTCTATTACGACGAAATAGGCTGGATTGTCATTGTAGGTGAATACGATGTCGTAATTGCCGGGCTTTCCGTAGTCTGAACTGATATGCCGTTCCGCTACGAAATTGCTGTTTTCAGGCTGCGGACTGAAAAATTCAACCCTTTCTCCGCCATTTGTCGGATGTCCTGCGTCGGCAAGCTGCTCCGGGGACATCTTGAGCCATTCGGCGGCAGTCCTGTGTGGGGCGATGATTATCCTTACCGCGTCAGACGGGCCGGAATAGTCCGCATCCGCATATATCCTTATGTTTTCATTCAAATGGAATGATGAGAAGATGTTTCTCGTGTTAAATTCCCTTACGGCATTGCCGCCCTCCGCACTGTTTCCTTCAAGGACGAGGCCTTTCAGGTTGAATACGGTCTGCCGTGGATTGCCTTCCTCGTCTTGGAATTGCTGCAATGCCCCTGTGCGATAGCTGTAAGGATCATCTGCCTGTCCTGATACTGATGACCGTCTTGTCCTTTTTGCCGGAACAGCGGAATTGTCAGCAGGAGCGGCCTCTGCGACGGTATCCGTCTTTCCTGTATTGTCGCCATCGGTCTTGGCATTTTTCGCAATGAGGAATATAACCGCGATCACTATCGCGAAAAGAACCACCATCGCAAGTTTCCTGTAAATAATGACGAGAATCAGGAATATGAGGGCAATGGTTATCTGCCATGTGCATAATGATGCGCCAAGGAATTTGCGGCAGCATATTTCCTGACCGAGTGGGCATACGGACTTGTTTTCCGTTTTTTCCTCTGGAACTGAAGCTACGGGTGTTCTTTTGGCCTTTCTTTTCCTTTTTGCCTTTGGAGCGGTTTTCTGCCCTGTAGTGCTTTCTATTACCTCGTCTACCTCAAGATCCTCTCCGACTTCCTCCTCGTCAGGCATTTCAGGACCTTTTGCCGTTATGGCGAGTATTTTTGACCAGTCGGTTTCCGGATATTTCTCATTGTTGTCAATGATCTTTATCCTAAGCTGAACATTGCCGTGTTCCTGTAGCTTTCTGGCAATCTCGCTGTCAAAAACCTTGTATTCTTCAAGATCCCCGGCATCGTGAACACGGCATGACTGCCAGTCATAGTCGTCAATCTTTATCTCGGCAACTATGCGTATTGGCTTTTCCGTGTTTGCCTGCCTTGCGTACTCCTGCGCGGCCTGAATGGCATCCTGCGGATATATGGCCTTGAACGAGAAAGTGCCGTCTTCTGGGTCAATTTGCTGGAAATCGGTCAGAATTGGAGCATCAAGCTCCTCTGCCATTGACGGCGTTGCGGCAAAACCGCATAATAAGACAAGTGCTGTTGTAATAAGTGTTCTGATTTTTGTCATTTTTTTGTTTCTTTGAGTTTTTCTGTGAATTTGAAAAAATGAATTATTTTGCCTCAATTTTTAAAAAAGAAAATTTTTGAACGTTATTCAAATAACGAAGAAAAATGTCCTATTTTTCAAAATAAAATTTTTGACACATTTTTTTCAAAATAAAAGATTTATTTCACTCACCCTTTTAGGTTTTACCTCTGTTTTCATACTTTTCAAAGATAAATGCCCCCTCGCCCCTTGCGGGAGAAGGGGGCCACTACGGGGGTGAGGGGATTAATCTTCCTCCACGTCAGCTTCTTTTTTCTCCACCTTTTTCAGCTTGAAGAAAACCGCCGCGAGGGGGGGGAGCGTAATCAGCAGAGAGTTGTCCCTGCCGTGCATTGGCACTTCCTGGGATTCAACACCGCCGAGATTGCCAACTCCGCTGCCTGCGTATTCCGTGGAATCGGTGTTCAGTATTTCCTGCCAGAAACCTGCCTCCGGCACTCCGACACGCGTATAAGCCACAGCTACCGGAGTGAAGTTGAATACGCACAGAATTGTGTCTTCCGGTTTTTTACCCTTGCGAAGGAATGACATTGTGCTTTGCTGCGAGTCGTTCGCATCAATCCATTCAAAACCTTCAGGTATGCAGTTCTGCTCGTACATTGCCGGTTCTGAACGGTAAACATGGTTAAGATCCCTGACGAGATTCTGCAATCCGTGATTTTCTTCCAGATTGTTCAGATGCCAGTCCAGACTTGCGTCGTGATTCCACTCATGTTCCTGTGCTATCTCGCTGCCCATGAAAAGCATTTTCTGCCCCGACTGTGCGTACATATCTGCAAACAGCAGTCGCAGATTGGCCATCTTCTGCCAGCGATCTCCGGCCATTTTGGTATAAAGAGATCCTTTTAGCTGCGTCACCTCGTCGTGTGAAAGTGGCATTACGAAATTCTCGCTGAAAGCATACATCATACGGAAATTCAGAAGATTGTGATGGTATTTCCTATATACGGGATCTTTCTTCATGTAGTTCAGTGTGTCATTCATCCAGCCCATGTCCCATTTGAAGCCAAATCCCAGTCCGCCAAGATATGTCGGGCGTGAGACCATAGGCCATGATGTTGAATCCTCGGCATAGGTCTGTGCTCCGGGGAAATTCTCGTATACGACGGTATTGAACTGCTTTAGAAACGCTATGGCATCCAGGTTCTCGCTGCCACCGTATTTGTTCGGCACCCATTCTCCTTGCCGACGTGAATAGTTTAGGTAAAGCATTGATGCGACCGCATCCACACGGAGACCGTCAACATGATACTTGTCAAGCCAGAACATCGCGCTGCTTAACAGAAAGCTCTTTACCTCGTTCCTGCCAAAATTGAATATTGAGCTTTTCCAGTCGGGGTGAAAGCCCTGCCTCGGATCGGCGTGTTCATACAGATGCGTACCATCAAAAAATTCCAGTCCGTAGGCATCCTGCGGGAAATGTGCCGGGACCCAGTCCATAATTACGCCTATGCCATTCTGGTGCAATGTGTCAATCAGGTACATCAGGTCTTCAGGTGTGCCGTAGCGGCTTGTCGGTGAGAAATATCCTATTGTCTGATATCCCCACGATCCGTAAAATGGATGTTCCGTTATAGGCAGGAATTCGACGTGGGTAAATCCCATGTATTTGACGTATTCCGTTAGATCCTTGGCCATTTCGCGATATGTAAGGGGACGGTTCATTTCCTCCGGAACCCTTCTCCACGAACCTAAATGAACCTCATATATGGAAACCGCCTTGTCCCTGCCGGTCTTGTCCTTGCGGCTGTCCATCCATTCCCTGTCATTCCATTTGTAATCAAAATCCCATACGACGGAGGCCGTCTTGGGCGGGGTTTCGCTGAAAAACGCATAAGGATCTGCCTTTTCGGCGGAATAATTGTTGTATCGGGAACGTATGTAATATTTGTAATTCGTTCCTTTTCCTACATTCGGAATAAAGCCTTCCCACACGCCGGAATATCCGTGCTGCTGTAGCGGATTGGCATTCCTATTCCAGCCGTTGAAGTCTCCTATCACGCTTACGGAATAGGCATTCGGGGCCCATACGGCAAAATGAACGCCTTTTTTTCCGTCCATTTCGGTAATGTGAGCACCCATCTTATTGTACATTCTGATATGGTTGCCCTCGTTGAAAAGATAAAAATCCTTGTCTCCCAGGCGTGGGGAATCCCCTATCTCCGGTGTCGCAGGAGCTGATTCCTGCTGCTGACTGATCTTTTTTGTTTCCTCATTGCCTGGCACAGAAGAGATTTCCTTTGCTTCTGCCTTCCCGGTATTTTCGTAAACCCCATTTTCTGGCTTTTGCTGTGAGACAGGCTTGTTCATAGCTGTCTCGTTTGCCGGGAAAAGATTGTTCTCCGGCATGGTCTGTTTTTTTGATGTTTTTCTTTTTTTGGCCATATTGATGTACCTCTATCTATATTATACATTATTGAAGCCTGAAATTTGTGTCATTATAGGACTTTAGGCCTATATCATGCAAGTATATAAGGGCTTGAATTTTATCGCAGTCAGGTGTATACTTTAAAATGTGAGATTATATTTGTTTTTTTAGCGAGGAAAGTATGAATAGGAAGTTTTTTCTGTCCCTTGTGATTATGCTCTGTTCGGCAACGGTTTCATTTGCCGCAGGAGATGTCTTTTCCGGCGGTAATTTCAAGATAAACAGGCCAGCGGCCAAGACAGCTGCCGCTTCCCGTAGTGCCGACGTTATAACTACCAACAGCAAGGTTCCTGCCGAATGGACCGTAATGGTCTTTATGAACGGCAAGAACAATCTTGAAAAGTTCGCTCTTTCCGATCTTAACGAAATGGAAAAGATAGGTTCTACCCGTAAGGTGAACATCGTCGTGGAAGTGGGTCGTATGGACGGTTATGACACCAGCGACGGAGACTGGAAAGGAGTACGCAGGTATCTTGTAAAAAAGGATACGGATACCACAAAGGTCACCTCTCCGATGCTTGCAGATCTTGGAATGAAGGATATGGGCGATTACAATACCGCCATAGAATTTGGACGCTGGGCAAAGAAGAAGTTTCCCGCGAAGAAATATATGTTCGTATTGTGGAATCACGGTTCAGGCTGGATAAAGTCAGTAAAGGCTTATGGAATGAACAAGGGCATATCCTACGACGACCAATCCAATAATCATATTGATACCCCGCAGATGGGAGAGATTCTCAAGGCCATAGGCGGTGCGAATGTCTACGGCTCTGATGCCTGTCTTATGCAGATGACCGAGGTTGCCTATGAACTCAAGGACTATGTCCAATACATAGTTGGATCTGAAGAGACAGAGCCAGGTGATGGCTGGACATACGATGCGTTCCTTGGACCGCTCGTAAGCAATCCGGAAATGGATGGTGCGGCTCTTGCCAAGGCCGTTGTTGACGCTTATGCCAATCATTATAACAAGTTCAGCTTCATAGGATACACGCAGAGCTATGTGAATGCAAAATCCCTGATCGCGCTCCGCACACTTGTCAACGCACTGGCAAGCGATATAATCCGTGCGAAGGACTACGAGGCATTCGTGTATGCCCGCGACAACGCGGTCAAATTTGAATATTCCGCAAACAAGGATCTTTACGATTTCACAAGGCTGCTTGTCAGCAAGTCAAAGAACGACATGGTAAAGGAAACAGGTACTGTACTGATGAAATACCTTTCCAAGAAGGTTGTGGGATATAACCAGTCCAAGGATCAGCCACAGAATGAGTGGACAGGAGCTCCTGCGAAATCGCTGGGAAGTGCCAAGGGAATTGCNNAATCACGTCGTTCCCGATTCCTACAAGGAACTCAAATGGGCAGAAGAATCCAACTGGGATGATTTTATAAACACTGCTGACGAGAAAATAAGGGAAATGCAGGAAAATAAATGAGCAAATAGGACTTTAGGCCTATAACGTTCAAGGTTCATAGTCCCTTGTACTTGTCCTGATGTGATGTTAGACTATTAATGTAATGTGCATTGAATTTTGACGGATTTAAAACTTTTCGGAGGAAAAACATATATGAATAAGAAAATCCTGTTAGGCGCTGCCGCAATGCTTTTTGCTGGCTCAGTATCCGCAGCAGAAATGGACTTTGTAAATGGTGGCTTTGACATGAAGAAGGCTGTCTCTGAGTCAGAGATAGCAGTACCCGCCGCCGCGGAAGCCGCAGTAGAGGAAACAACC
>LXOW01077983.1_pt1 | contig 21594 bp, 16 predicted proteins | sample 1368591 | NCBI WGS metagenome assembly LXOW01 (sample SAMN04884650, study PRJNA319009) | bovine gut metagenome | isolation source: Cow rumen | host: Bos taurus | place: Italy: Legnaro (PD) | collected 2014-07-09
GTCCTAAAACTGATTCTTCTCCTAATGCTTGCAAACATAAACATTAACAACGCACATCTTCTTGTGCCATATTCCGCAATATTCGTATTTTTGTATTTTGTATCTTTCGCATTGTTCAACATATTTGTCATTAGGGAATATTCTTCTCAAGACAAATGTTCTATTATACCTCAGACAGACAAGACAATACTTTGTGAAATGCTGAAATTTTTTGTGGCTGACATTTATACCGCCGTATGTGTCACAGCGAAAACGAATGGAATAAGCCTGTTGCAGAATCTGTTTTTTGGTCCCGCTGCAAATGCCTCGGCCCTGGCGGCTGGTCAGGTTCAGGCTGGACTTGCCTCATTGACAGACAATTTCCTTGCCGCAATAAACCCTCAACTGACAAAGCAATATGCGGATGGAAACAACAAGGAGGTTAATTTCCTCATATTCTGGGGCATTGAGCTTGCGGCCCTGCTTTATATGATTATCGCAGTCCCATTCTATATTGAGGCTGATTTTCTGATAAGGCTATGGCTTGTCACTCCGCCTCCTTATGTATCAATATTTTTGAAAATTGTGATTATAACATTGTTTTTTGAAATCCTATTGAAGCCTATTTCACATACGATCATGGCTACTGGGAAAANNTGTCTTACAAACTGGGATTCCCAGTTCAGTCATCATATATTTGCGTGCTTGTATGCACATTGATCGCCTCTACGGCTATAGTATTGCTGGCAAGAATACAGATCCCTCTATTCAACATAAACGCCTTTATGAAACTGACAGTCAAGATCCTTTTTCAAATGATTTTGATAGTTTTGCCAGTCGCGGTTATTTACAATTCAATGTCAGAGGGATGGGCAAGACTGATTTCTGTATGTGCGACAGGCACGGCCTTGTGGATCGCAGTCTTTTTTACAATTTCCTTTGACAAGAACATGCGGCTGGCAATAAGGCAGAAAATACAGCACAAGATAAAGTCATTCTTTTAAGAATGGAAGCATTTTTTCAAAACAGGAATAAATCTGTTCCGGCGAAAAAGTTATGTTGAAAGGCGGATTCTTTTCTGATTCCCGGATTACAAACTGTCTGTCATCAGGAATTTGCGGATATTTCTTATTGAAAACTACAAATTCATTGTCATGCCATACGCTTTTCAGCTTGCTGTCCCAATATGGCTGCACTAGCAGACATGGAATTTCAAGACCGGAAGAAATTGGACCAAAGCAGCTGTGTATTCCAACACAGTAAACCGTATATTTCTTGTTGAGCAGGGACAGTATCCTTATGCTGTCATTTATTCCCGTATTTAAATTTACTGAAAAATCTCCTTTGAAATCGTTTTTGTCAACGCAGATTACAAGCCAGCCATTGTCGCAAAAAAGACTTATAAGTTTTTCCGAATACGGATATGTGTAATTCGCACTGGCAGATGTCAGCTGAATCCATACAATGCCTTTGTTTTCTGGCATTTTCCGCAGTTTTTCCTCAATTTCGGATAAAATTGCCTCTCCATTTGAAGACAGATCATAATCCAAGGGTATAAAAGGGAGCGGAACATTATATTCAGGCCTTATTCCAAAATTATGGCATAATGACATATACCGGGAATGAACAGATGATCGGAAATCGTAATACAGAGGCAAGACAAGTGTATCTTTNNGTTTTTTGCTTGTCCGAAGAAGATTCGAACAATACCGTTTTTTCAAAACAAGGATTTACGGAGGCCATTTCAGCAAGATTTTTCTTGAAGGAAGGAATATATGCGTCAAAAGCCAAATACGGATATGTATTTTTAATATGCCTTATAAAAGCCGTGCATAGAAAATAATCGCCTATGCCATTATATATCACAAGGCCTATTCTTTTTGTTTTCGGATTGATTTTCAAGGCCTTTTCTATGTCAAAACGCAGCAAATGACCAGGTTCAAGACTGGGAATACGCATATTTTCAAGAATTTCCCTGTATTTCCAGGTTATGTCAACGCCGTATCTGTCCCTGATTACGCACCAAGAATCATATTTTCTGTATTTTCTGCCAAAATTTTTAAAAACAGATACAAGATACCCCACAAACCATAGCATAAGACGTATGGCAGGCTTCCATTTTGCGGAATGGAAGTATTCCAGACGCAAATCCTCGCATTGTGTTTTTAAATCCTTTAGAAAATCCATTGTCTTTATTATAGCAAGTTTGCAGTTTGATATTTGCAACGGCACAATTATAAAATATTATTATGCGGCAGAAAAAGACAAAAGTACTTGAGATATTACATTCATTGCAGACCGGTGGAATAGAGGTTTTCTTTACAAACCTGCTCAAAGCCAGAAATGCCAATGAAAAAGAAGATTTTGAAATTGATGTATGGACCTTGTGCAATGACACACCACAGCATTTTGACAATACCGTCAAGGAGCAGGGATGCCGCATAATAAGGCCAAGGATCGTACGATGGACAAGCATACTGCACCGCCCTCTCTGTTTTTTCTATCTGATGTGGATTCTGATCAAATACGGTCCTTACGACGTGGTACACCTGCATTTACATTCAACAGGATGCTTCTTCATTCCGCTATTGAAACTGTTCAGGGTAAGAAAAATAATACTACATTCGCATAATAGCTCGGAGACGGGAGCGGGCAGGATATGGCAGAGGATTTATCCCAAAATAAGCACATTCCTATCCAGATTCGCAGATTTCCGTTTCGCATGTTCACCAGAGGCCGGATTGGATATTTTCGGCAAACTTCCGACTAAAATAATTCCTTACGGAATAAATACCGCGAAATTTGCCTATACACCGGAAATACGGGCAGGAAAAAGGGCGGAATTGGGAATAAATGATGAGACACTGGCCATAGGCATTGTCGGCAGGCTTATGGAACAGAAAAACCATTCATTTATGCTTGATATTTTCAATGAAATTCTTAAAATACGTGAGAATTGTGAGCTTTTTATAGCCGGAGACGGCCATTTAAGGCCTATTTTGTCCGAAAAAGGTATGAGGCTCGGAATTTCAGGCAAAACCCGTTTTTTAGGCATTAGAAATGACACAGCGGAGCTTTATCAGGCATTTGACTGCTTCGTCCTGCCTTCCCTGTACGAGGGATTTCCCGTTGTGCTTATTGAGGCACAGGATTCCGGCCTTCCCTGCGTAATTTCTGATACCATAACGCCGTCCATAAGGCTGACGGATGTCAAGGCATTGCCTCTTTCCGCAAGCCCTGCCGAATGGGCAAAGACCATTGTTGATGTATGCAAAAAACACAAAAGAAAGGACGAAAGCACCAGGATTCGGCAGCTTGGATATGACAGCGAAAACACCGCAAGAATTATTNNTTCAGGCGAGGATTCTAAATAATTCCGTTCTTACTCATTCCGTCAATGACTGATCTTGTTATCCTGTCGTCCGATATGTATTCCTGGCTGTCCCTGCCTATCAGTATATCGGCATTTTTACGAGGATACCATTGGCACATAGCACATTTGTCGCAAATATCCTTTGAAATGAATTTGCCGCATTTTGGAACAGCATTTTCATCAATTTCAGCATTTTCGGGCAAAATCACCTTGTGCAGGGATGTCATAGGCCTGCCGTACATTTCCGCTATGTGCATAGATGCGGTATCAACAGTAAGCACATAATCCGCCTCGTAGACAGATCTGAACAGATCGTCAAAATTCTTGAGATAAATATATCTGATCCTTTCGGAATCAGATGGATTATATTTTTTCTTATACGCAAGTATGTCAATACTACAATCCGTATTATTGACGATGTATCTTGCGATGTTGGCTACCTTGTCGCAAGACAAGGTCTTTACAGCGGTATGACCTTCGGGATTGATTACAAGAAGAGGATTTCCAGAACTGTGTTTTTTTGACCTGTAATCGTACTTTTCTACCCTGTATGACAAATCGGTTTTTTGTTCAATAGCCTGCCTATTCAGGTCATTCGCAAACAGCAGCAATATTTTCTTATACGAGGATGTAATATGATTGAACAAATCTGTTTTTACATATCGTGCATAGGGATAATGATATTCGGAGGTTTCTTCCAGAACAACTGCCTTCGCACCGGAAAAATAGTACGCAATCTGGCGGTTATGGCCTACTCCGCCGGGAAAATCAATTATCACGTCAAATTTTTCCTTTCTTAAAAAGGCAAGCCACTTAAAAAAGCCGGCGGGAATGACAACCACTCGGCAAAATGGATTGTTTTCCAATATTTCCGCATAATTTCCTTCTATGGCAACGCACAATTCCTTGTCTGGAAAGAATTTTTTAAATTCCCTGGGAAAAAAACTGAAAACAACCAGATCTCCTATACGCTTGTATGAAAGCACGAAAAGCACTTTTTTCGCATCTTCAAGACGGAAATTACTGTCCGTGAACGGCGGAAAATGGTGAAAGGCCTCCATAAACATTTTTTTGAGTATTTGTCTGATTCTTCCCATTTTCCGTTCTTTTGATTATCCAGCAATGCCTATTCAAGGAATTTCCTCAACTGCTCATTGCTAATTGCCAACTGCTCATTTCCCTTTTTTAAATGCCTCTCCGAGAATCTCTCCAAGACTGACACCAAATGTATTTTCTTTTTTTTCCTCAGTATTCTTTATTTCCTCAGTTTTTTGTGGCTTTTTTACCTCGTCGGAATCCTTGCAGGTTGATTCCCTGCACACATTACGTATCGCGCAACGCTCACAGTTTCCACGGCCTGAGTAGTCAGCCTCAAAAATCTTCATTCCGGCAGTACGGATGGACTCAATGGTGCGTTCCCTGATCTCCCTCGTATATGGGACTGATACCTTGTTTGGGCCGGACAGTATGTAATATGTAAGTTTCTCCGGCTTTAGACCGAATGCCTCCTCGGCGGCAAGAGCGTAAATGCCAAGTTGCAGGCTGTTTGCGGTCTGCTCCTCGGTACGGGGCTGGCCTTCAAGGCCGGTCTTATAGTCTATAACCTCTGCTCCGCCGCTAGGAAGAATGTCTATACGGTCAATAGTTCCCTTGATTGTCCATCTTTCCAGGTCAAATCGGAAATTCTTTTCCCAGTAAAGGACCTTGTTTGGATCCTGCTTATGGAAATCATGCCATTTTTCCAGTATTTTCTCGCCCAACCGGTAATATTCCATTGCCTGCTGCGGTGTCTCGTACCCCTGATGCAGCCAGCAATCCTGATAATACACGATAAGATCGTTCAAAGTACGTCCAGAAGAATGGTAACAGGCAATCGCATGGTGCAGGGAAAGGCCGAACGAGGACGGTCCTGTCGGCGGGGCATAATGCCTGTTCACATAAATGAACCTGTACAAAAGAGGACAGGAAAGATATGCGTTTATCTTGCTGTAATTAAGTTCCAATGCGTCAAAAATCATTTTTTAAACCGAAAATAATCAACAACAGTGTCCCCGTAGGCCTCCGTGCGGTAATTTTCCACATTTTCCGGTGGCTCAACAGGCTCCTTTACATGATGCTGCACGACAAAGATGGTATCTGGAGTGGTTATTCCAGCGGCAGCGGCCTTGGCAAGAACAGGAGTGCTGAAATAAAGAGGAGTATTGTCCTCCAGACGGTAAGGCACGCCCATGAATATTATGTCATAACCCTCATAATCCGCACCTTTGGCAAGCCATTTGAGATCCCCTGCCATGATGTCGGCCTTCCAGGCCTTGGCACGGTCGCCAAAACCTAATGCGGCAATGTTGCGTTCTATAGTCTTCATACATATTCCGGCCTTTTCAACAAAGACGGCTTTTGCCGCCCCTCGTGAAAGTGCTTCCAATCCAACTGTTCCGCATCCTGCGAACAAATCAAGGAAGTTGGCCCCTGGCAGCCATGGCCTTATTATGTCAAAAGTGGACTGCCTTATCCTCGCTGAAATGGGCTTTACAAACCTGTCCTTTGGTATTGAAAAAATCCTTCTGCCGCGATGTGTCCCGGCAATAATCCTCATCATAACCTGCTCCTGAAAAATATAAACCTTTTACATATTCGCTAAAAATTGTTATATTATAATTATAGTAAAAGCAACATACATTAAAAAAGCTATAGCAGGTAAAATTATGCCAAATTTAGACATTCTTATAATTGACGATGACGAAATGGTTGCGGAGCTTTCAAAATCCGTTCTTGAAGACGACAGCTATGTGATTGAAACTCTCAACGACTCAATGAAGGCCCTTGATCTGATAAGGGAGAAACATCCAAAACTTATCATAACGGACATCATGATGCCCGGAATAACGGGTATGGATATATGCAAGGCCATAAAGACAGATCCGCAGCTTAAGGACATCAAGATTATTGTGATGTCTGGAAAGAGTTTTGCCGTGGAAAGGCAGAGGGCGCAGAATTTCGGAGCGGAATTCTACATACAGAAACCCTATGACATTCCGCAATTCCGAGAGGACGTGGCTTCCGTTCTTGCAGGAACAAAATCCTTTGCGACAGAGCCTCCTCCAGCACCCGTGATAGACAATGCTGCTGCCGAGACAGCCTCAAAAGACAATGCCCTTGCCGAAGGACAGATGAAGCTGACGATATGGGGCGCGCGCGGATTCTCCCAGGAAATACCAAACAGCACGTCGGTATATGGAAGACAGACCTCCTGCGTCTCCCTGGAAACAAAAGACAACATATTCATATTTGACGCAGGCACAGGCATAATTGAGCTAGGCAGAAGGATCGTAGCTGAAAAACGCTATTACAAGGATATATGGATAATGATAACCCATTTCCATCTTGACCATATACTTGGACTTTCCGCATTTGAGCCGCTTTATGACCCGCATTTCTCAATTCACATCGTCGGTGCGAGCGATCCTGAAAGGTCTTTGAGGGAAATAGCACAGTCAAGCCTTTACAGTTCCTATTCAATGCACGATTCGCAGCCAAAGGCCGCTGTTGACATCAACGAGATACAGGAAGATGAATACGAGATATGCCCAGGAATATTCCTCGAGGCGGTGTATTCAAATCACCCGACGAGTACAGTAATGTACAAGATCTCACTGATGGGAAGGGTGATAGTATACGCCCCGGACAGCGAGATATGGGAAGAGGCGACCGCATTCCAGGATTTCAACGAGAAAACGGCATCCTTCGTCAAGGACACTGACATTCTTATACATGATGCCGCAATAAAGGATTCCGACTACGAGAAGTATTCCAACAAGGGACATTCCAGTGTTTCAAACATAGTCAACTTCGTAATAGACAAGACCAGCATAAAGGAACTGATACTGTTCCACGCACTTGCGGAATATTCTGACGACACTATTGACGAAATGCTGTTGGACGCAATGGGATGTGTTTCAAGCAAGAATTCCAATCTCACCTGCCACATTGCCAAGGAGAAGCAGGAATTTCTGATAAAGGGCAATTAATCCAATAATCCCGATTAGATAAAAAACTCCCGCCAAAAGCGGGAGTTTTTTAATTCGCTCTGAAGAAGAATATTGATTTTACTATTCTCTCATCTTAATGAGATCCTGAAACAAGTTCAGGACGACGAAAAAATATTTCCTCAATTGCTCATTACTCACTGCTAATTGCTAATTGGAAAGACGAAAAAAATACTTTTTTCGTTTTCCTTAGCTTTTCACATTAGTAGAAAGCAGTTCCTCCCTCTCGGGAATCTCACCAAAACGTTCCTCATAGCGTCTTATATTGTCCATAAGTGTCTTTACAAAACGTTTTGTATGAACCGGGCTTGAAATTATGCGTGCACGAAGCTGTGCCTTGGGCTGGCTGGGCTGCAAAAAGAGGAAGTCCAGTACAAATTCCGTCTCGCTGTGGGTCACACCTGCAAGATTGGTGTAAATGCCCTGTGCTGTTATCTCGTCCATCTTGATTTCAAGCTGAACCTGCTTCTGTTCCTTGTCGTTTTTCATCATATCCTCCGGATATTGAATTTTTCTAATTGTACCTGCCCTGGGCAGGCATTACCGATATAAATTGCGATTTTTATATAAAAAAGGTAAAAAAGGGCTGTCTCTTACGAAACAGCCCTAAAAAACAAGTCTGCAGGACAGGCTTATTTGCCCTCGTCAAGTTTTTTTACATTGACGGCTTTCGGGCCTTTCTCGGTTTCTTCGATTTCAAACTCTACTTCCTGATTTTCGGCTAAAGTCTTGAAACCTTCGCCAAGTATGGAAGAATGATGAACAAAGAGATCCTTTGAGCCATCTTCGGGAACGATGAAACCGAATCCCTTTTTATCATTAAACCACTTTACTTTTCCTTTTGCCATATTGCTTTTAATAACCTCTCTTAAATTCGCAGCCTGTCCGGCCGCATAAATATATTATAAACAATTTTTCAAGGAAAAAAAAGCCTTTGTTTAAAAAAACATACAAAACAAAGGCTTTTTTTTCATTTTACGCCGAGAATCAAATATTTTTCAATATTTGGTTATCAGTCCTCGTTCCATCTGAGGAACATTGGCATCAATGCGTTGTGGGCATCCTGATTATGTCCTATCACACGGACTGCGAAGTCGCATTTGCCACTGTTGTCGCAGGGAATCTCACCCTTGTACAGATATCCGTCGCCTGCCTGGGCTTCAAGTTTCATTGGAACTGTCTTGCCCTCCACGAAGGCAATCTGGCCTACTGTGCGACCGTAATGGATCTGTACTTCAACCTCGTCGGGATTCAGCCCGCCAAGCCATACCATTGCCCTTACGGGGAGCTTCATTCCGGCACGAATCTCCATATCCGGCAGCGGATCAACTACTACCTTGACCTTGCCCCAGTTGTCCTGTAGGCGTTTTCTCCACGAGGAGAAATTGGATATGCGGCCTCTGTCCTCAAACTTGCGGAATGCACGATGTGCGTTCACATAGAACCACTCGTAGTACTCGCGCAACATTCTGTTGGTATTGAACTGCGGTACAAGTGTCTTTACGCAGTTCTTCATCATCTTTATCCAGCCTTTCGGCAGATCGTTCTTGTCGCGTTTGTAGTAAAGGGGAGCGACGTATTTCCTTATGATGTTGTATATCGCGCTGCTCTCGGCATAATCGCGTTCTTCCTCGCTGTTATACGGGGAAGTGCCGCCGATTGCCCAGCCAACTTCGGGAGAGTATCCCTCTTCCCACCATCCGTCGAGAATGGAAAGGTTGAGTACGCCGTTTATGACCGCCTTCATTCCGCTAGTGCCGCTGGCCTCAAGAGGACGTATTGGGTTATTCATCCACACGTCAACACCCTGCACCAGATAGCGGGCAACGTTCATATTGTAGTCTTCCACGAATATGATCCTGTTCTGGAAGCGTTTATCCATTGAAAGCTGTGCGACAGCCTTGATGAACTCCTTGCCCTGCGTGTCTGCCTGATGTGCCTTTCCGGCGAAAACGAACTGTACCGGCATATCCTTGTCATTTACAAGCTCCATAAGGCGGTTGAGATCGCGCATAAACAGGGTCGCCCTCTTGTATGTCGCGAAACGACGGGCAAAGCCTATTGTAAGGTAATTTGGATTGAGAACCTTTCCGGCTTCCTCAATAACCGTTGGGTCAGATCCCCAGCGTTTGTGCTGTGCGACGAGATGAGCCCTGGCTATGTTCACCATTTTCTGCTTGCGGGCCATGTGAACGTCCCAGAATTCCTTGTCGTCTATCTTGTCGACACGGCTCCAGTCGCAGTCATCGGGCAGGCCTTCCGGTCCGACATTCAGGTATTTCTTGTAAAGGTCATGATGCTCATGGCTTATCCAAGACGGTGTATGTACGCCGTTTGTAAGGCCAAGTATCGGCACCTCGTAGCGAGGCAGTCCAGGCCATATCTTGTGCCACATGTTGCGGGAAACCTCGCCGTGCAGCTTGCTAACGCCGTTAAGGAACGCGCAAAGCCTTATTGCGACGACAGTCATGCAGAATGTGCCAGCTTCGGGTGTTTCCTTGCCGATTGAAAGGAAGTTGTCAAATGATATGCCCAGATCGTAGGCAACGCTTTCCATATACTTGCGTACAAGACCGAAATCAAAATGCTCGTTTCCGGCAATGACAGGTGTATGCGTTGTAAACACGGAGGATGACCAGACAATTTCCCTGGCCTCGTCAAAGGAAAGTCCCCTTGTCCTCATAAGGTTGCGTATTCTCTCAAAAAGCAGGAACGCGCTATGTCCCTCGTTGACGTGATAGACACTGGGGTGTATGCCCATTGCTTCCAGGGCACGGGGGCCTCCGATACCAAGGACTATTTCCTGGCGTATGCGATTTTCCCTGTCTCCGCCGTAAAGCTGTTCGGTAATGAGACGGGCACCCTTGCTGTTTTCCGGCAGATTGGTGTCAAGCAGGTAAAGGGAAGTGCGTCCGACTGGGACTTTCCACACGCCAACCTTTACTATTTCTCCGGCAAGATTGACTTCAACACGGAGAGGATTGCCATTCTGGTCATTGACGACCTCAACAGGCATATTGTACCAGTCATTTACCGGGTACTCCTCAACCTGCCAGTTGTCGCGGTTAAGCTGCTGCTTAACATATCCCTTCTTGTACAGAAGGCCTACGCCTATCACGGGCAAACCCAGATCCGAAGAGGATTTGAGATGGTCGCCGCTTAACATTCCAAGGCCGCCGGAATAAATTGGCAGGCCTTCGCCAATGCCGTATTCCATAGAGAAATAGGCCACACACATATCCTTGTCCTCTGGCTTGGCATTGCGTGTATACCATGTTGTCTTGGGATGCATATACTCATCAAAGTCTTTCTTTCTCTCGGCAAGACGGGCAACGAACTTGGGGTCGCGTCCCAGAGCCTCAAGACGGCTGTAGGGCATGGCACCAATCATCCATTTAGGATTGCGGTGGGACTTGTTCCAGAGATCCTCGTCCATATCCATAAAAAGGGCTATGGATTCCCATCTCCAGGTAAAAAGCATATTGGTGGCGAATTCTTCCAGGGACTTCAGATTGTCCGGAAGATTCGGAAGAACGTTAAAAGATTTTATTTTCATAACATTTATATTTTACAAATTATGGGAACAAATCAAAAAGGCCTGCGGAAAACGCAGGCCTTTTTGAATATCTTGCGGTAATTATTACTTTTTGATTATCGCCGCGTATTTTTCTTCCTCATGGAAATACTGTGCGACAAGATTTCCCATGTCGGTAAGGCCAGGCTTTACGCCTGTCTTCAGTCCGCCGAGGGATGCGTCGCCGCCCTTGACCTGTGCGAGGAAAGGAACAGGCTCATTGCTGTGATAGCCGTAATCCGCACGGTGTTCCATTCCATGATCCGCGGTTATTATCAGCAGGTCGCCGTCGGCCATTTCCGCCTGTATTTTCGGCAGGCAGCGGTCAATTTCCTCCAGTGAGCGGAGGGAGCCTTCCACATCGCGGGTATGTCCGTATACGCTGTCCGTGTCTACGAGATTGGTGAATATGAATGTTCCCTTCGGGCGGTAAACGGCATGGGATTCGCGCAACGCGTTTATTGTTCCCTGTATGCAGAATGGATTTGTGTCCTTTCTCTTCGGGTGTGCGAAACGCAGATCCATTTCCGGGTCAAGATATATCTCCTTGTTCAATTTGATCTTGGAATGATATGTAGTATTCACAAGGTCGCTGGTCTTGCCTACGGCAATGGTCCATACGCAGTCGTCGCGAAGAATGTCAACCAAAGTTGTCTGTCCTATCGGAAGAACGGCATCATGCCTGTTGGAAGTGCGTACAATCTCTCCTGCCTCGGTGCGTATGTAGGGGCGGGCAATAGCACGGGTTATCGGAATGCCCATCTCCCTTGCAAGTGCGAAGGCGGTCTCCACTATGCGGTACTGTTCTGGCACGGGAATTACCTTTTCGCTCATTGCGAACTGCACTAGGGGATCGCATTTGCTGGCATAGGCGATAAGCTCGCCTGTCTCCTCGTGATGCTTGTAATTCATCTCAATGGCCTCAACTCCGCCGGCCATCTTGTTGAAAAAGCTCTTGTGTCCGGTGCGTTTTTCCAATTCAGCAAGGAACTTCGGATCAAAACCATTAGGGAACAGATTGTATGTGCGATGATCAACAACGCCCATCATCTCGCGGTGTCCTATGAGGCTGTCCGCAGTGGCGGAAACCTGCTGAATACGTTTTGCGAATGATTTTCCGTCGGATTTTCCGAAACGATCCTTGAACTGCGGCAGAACTATGTCGCCAAGACCCATCTTTGAAAGGTTCGGGAATCTTACCTCGCCTGAATACTTGCCCAAAAGGTATTCCAAAGTGGAAAGACCCATGGCATCAATTACAATCATTAAAGCAACCGGACTTCTTTTCATTGAAAATCTCCTTGATTAAGAACTGTCAGCGGACAAACCATTTTTCCGCCTTTAAAAATTATAGTATATTTTTCTTAAAAAGCGATATGAGTTGGAAAAAACATCTTACTAATCAAAAAAACTGTCAGGCAGAAAATACAGCACGGCACATATAGCGGACCAATACAGAATAAACCATATACACGCATGAGGATTGAATATCAGTATTCCAAAAAAAATCACGCAAAAATGGACAAATCCCGGAAATCTCTTATATCGGTCATTGATTTTCTTATAGCATTGCCTGATTTTCTTCATAATTTGCCTCGTTTTCCTCATTGAGTTATAACACAATATTATAACTATTTATCTGATATAACTTTTTGTCATAACTACCATATAATTTTTTTCCTAAATTGCTAATTACTCACTACTAATTGCCAATTAGAACAGTACAAGCCCCGCCACTGCGGAGGCGGCTATTATCCGGAGCGGGCTTATCCTGAAACGGTATAATGCGACAAATGCCGCCGCAAATATCAGTATGCTTTTCCAGCCAGTGAAATTGTCGGAATTGCACAATACAAGCGCGGCGGCGGCAATAAGTCCAACCGTGGCAGGCTTCAAGACGGAAAACACATCCTTTACTGGCTTGTCCGAATGATGTCTGACCAGCCAGCGGCTCAAAAACAGCATCATCAGAAATGAAGGCAGGCAAAGGCAGAATGTTGACAATGCCGAGCCAAATACCGTTCCAGATACGGCATATCCGGTATATGTGGCCATGTTTATGCCCAGTGGGCCGGGGGTCATCTGGCTGACGGCGACAATATCCGTAAATTCCGATGCTGTAAGCCATGCGTTCTTTACAACAACCTCATTCTGAATGAATGAGATCATCGCATATCCGCCGCCGAAATTGAACAGTCCTATCTTCAAAAAGACAAGGCAAAGTTTTAAATATAGCATTTGCACGTTCACCTTTTGCCAGGCATGATGCCAAACATATAATTTTCCCAAAAAAACAGAATTTATACAATAAAAAAGTATAATATGAAGTATATAATTTAAGCTAAGCTAAATGAAAGTATTGTCCCAATATGTTTATAAACTTGCTTGCAGGAATAAATTTATGAAAAAAATTCTTCTAATGTTGTCAATGATTGCAGCCTTTGCGGCGGTAAATTCACACGCAACCGACACTGTGCCGGTAGACGGAGGCACATTCACTTACCAATTTACTTTTTACGGAGAGGGTGAAGATTACAGCACAGATCCCGAAGACCCAGCTTATAGCACAGCGGACATAACGGATGATCTGCGCACCCCTCTTTTTGCATCCGCCCAATATTGGGCATCCGTAATTAAAGCCGCAGGCAGCCCGACAGTCACATTTAAAATTGCCGGATATGACGAGCACAATGCTGCAGCGGTCTCTTATACACATCTGACGCTGNNCCGACAGTCACATTTAAAATTGCCGGATATGACGAGCACAATGCTGCAGCGGTCAGTTTCCATTCACAGGTTGAAGGCAGCGATTATAAAAGAACAAATGTGAACATAAGGCTGAACAATCTTACGGCAGTTGACCCCAATGAAGATCTAGGTGCGGACGGTCTGATATTTGTAGGCCCTGGCATAGGCTTCCAAAATGTAAGCTGGGCGCCATTTACAGGATACCATTCTCTTTATCACGGAGAAATACCAGACCTGAATGCCATTATGGCACATGAAATAATGCACGCCCTTGGAATAACAAGCGGAGCACAACAGGAAGAAGACGGACAAAGCTACTTTTCAACGGACGATGAACCAATTACAATATTTGACAAGGATCTGCGCATTTATACCGGAGACATGGAAGAGCCTTTTGATCCTTTGCTGGAAATTCAGCCCGAACCAAATATGACAATAGGCGACGGAAAAGAATTTGACATTGTAAATTATGCCCCTTATTTTGTGGGTGAGGAAACCTTAAAAGTTCTTGCGAATGAGGCAGATTATGACGATGCGAGGGCAGCGATAGAGGCAAACGGAGGCTTCACAAATTATTCCATAGAATATGTGGAAAGGGACAGGTTCAACCGCCCAAAGGTATACGGAATGCCCATTCACCCTTATGACGACATAGATGAGGACGGCCCGGACCTCGCCCATCTGGATCTGCGCAACAGCTATATGTCCCATCAGAATTACCGCAACTGGCTGGTTCCCATGGAAGCGGAACTTGCCGTACTTAAAGATGTAGGCTATGACGTGGATTTAAGAAAGCATTTCGGACAGTCCTATTATTTGAGCAATCAGGCATACACCTTTGACACAGGATATTCAAAATGGAACGGCACGGCATACACAGGCAGCCCTTCCGAGACAATACAGGGAGTGGGGCTGCACATATACGGCGACAACAACACCGTCACCCAGGCATCTGACATAAATACAATAGGGGAAGGCTCTTTCGGCGTAAGAATAGAGGGAATAAACAATGCCTACACGCTCAAAACCGGCAATGCAATCCATGCGGACGGAAAAGAAAACATTGCCTTGGCTGTCACATGGGGCATGGGGCATACAATAAACTTGCAGACAGGTTCAGAGATAACCGCAGACGGCGAAGACGGCATAGCGGCCAGCTTTGACTTCGGCGGAAACCTGTTCGGCACGCACATGGATTTACGCGGCTCGTATATATACAAGAATACATTCGGCATGACTGAAACTCCAGAAACTGACACACAAGACGCACTCGCAGAGAACTTCAACATATCGGGTCTGCTCCAGGGCGGCAAGGCAATTTATATTTCCGACAATGCCCACGTCAAAAACATCAACATCTTTTCAGGGGCAGAAATAAACGGAGACATCATATCCGACTGGAATTCAGTATCCTACGCAGGCACTGCTGATGTTCTGCATTATGACGGAACAAATGACGAGTGGATACCTGTCAGCCCGGAGGACGAAAGCCAGATTTATTTCACGAACCTTAACATAGACAGCGGCTTTGACGGCACAATAAACGGCAGCATAGACGGCGGAAACGGCATTTACAACACGCTGATACTTAACAGCAGCGGAACTCTGTCCTTCGGCGGAAGCATAATAAACGTAAACCGTATCTTCAATTCCGGCTCATTGACAGTAGACGATGCAGCCCTCGCTGTTCAGAATGGCAGCATAACCGGCAATGGAACAATCAATGTAAATGACGAGCTTACTCTGTATCCCTCCGTTGACGAAATAGAAAACACAGTAAATCTTGCCGCCGGAGCAATTTTTTCAACCATAAACGACGAGATTGACGAAATTTCCATACACAAGCTGAACTCGGTTACAGGCAAATTATCATTTGACCTGGGAGACACCCTCGTACTTGAAAATGATTCCGATGCGGGAAAGAATACTGCGGAGATTTCCCAGATAAAGGCAAATTATGAAACGGCCTCCACTATTGAGGAAGGGGATATGTATCAGCTTTTCGGCAGTGCTGGCAGCATTCTTGACTTGGGAGAATCTTCGGCATACCTGTATTATGGCGGCAAAAAATGGCAGCTGACGCAGTACGACGCAAACCAGTCACGCATCAGGGCATCACTTGTATCTGAAAATGTTGAACTTGGCGACGCTGCTGAAGATCCAACGGCGGCAAATTACATTGTCACCGAGGAAGTGCTTACAAAGCCAGCAGGAACTGTTCACGGAGACTATTTTGAAATAACAGGAAATGACATAAACGCAGGCGGACAGACAGGCCTTGTCATAGATGGAACGTACAATCCTAATGGCACGGATTTGCAGACAGGTATTTACGGCACAAGCGGCAGTGCCCTGACCGTACAAAACGGCGGAAATCTTTCCATAGACGCGGAAACCCCTGCCAGGGATCTGAACATCGGGAACGAGGGCGGAACAGCCATTTCAATAAACAATGGTTCTGTCGAGCTTAATGCCGGAGAAAACAATATAAACGTTCTTGGAAGCATTAATGGCGTTAACAGTGCCAATGACAATATACGCACGGAGGGAAATGCCATTCTGTTTAATGGAATTTCCAATGTGTCTGCAGATCTGAATGCCACGGCAAACCTGCTCAAAGGACAGGCGGCAGGCACGGTATTCAATCTCAATCAGGGTGTATTATATGTTGAGAATGATGAGAATATTTCCGGCGATGGAACAAATTCCATCTATGCCAACGGTGGAGCGATAGCCTTGGCAAATGGCAAGGCCTCGGACATACATCTCGCACAACTTACAATGAATCAGAATTTGGAAATGTCCATAGACGTGGATCTGGACAATCAGGCAGCTGACAGGTTCGTTTTCCAGGATAATGCGGATCTGACTACAAATTCGCATTATGTAAACATATCCGGTGTAAACCTTATTTACGGAAAAAATGGACTTACTGCCAGTGAATACAGGATTCCCGTCGCAGGAACGGCATACAACAGTCAGAATTTGGTCAGCAGTATTTTCTCGGATTTTGAATCAGGCACAGTGTATACACCTATTTTCAAATACAATGCCAGATTTGAAAACGGCGACGATTATGTTGGATTCACATTCACCAGGGAAAGCAGCAAGGATTACAGGAACTACAATCCTGCCGTACTCGCGGCTCCTGTCTCGGCATTGACTGGCGGCACTGCGATACTTTCAGCCTCCGCGGAACAGTCATTCGCAGGACTGGATTCAATCTTTGAGGAAATTCCCGCCGAGTTGGAAAGCAGTTTGTCCGATGAGAATCAGACCGCAAATGAGGAAAATATAAAGGAAAAAGGCGACACCATAGAGAATGAAAATGCGGCAAATGACCAGGAACAGTCAGTCATAAAACCGTCCAAAAAGGCAAGGAACAAGTTAACCGCATTCTCGTCATTTGGCAAAATACCGCTAAAGAACGGTCCGGAGGCGGATTTCCGCCTGTATGGCACGGACATCTTCCTCGCGGCTACGGAAAGACATGAAATTGCCCACGGCTGGGAGACGGTTTCAGGGTACAGGGCGGCATTCAACATGGCCAGCCAGAAATTTGACGGCAACAAGATATACCAGCCTGGAGCCATGTTCGGCATGGCAGGTATGGCTTACAAAAACGGCATAACCACGGCATGGTCCGCAAACTTGGGAGCAAGCCAGAGCAATATAGAAACTCCGGCAGGCAGCGAGGATTTCGCAATAATCATGGCCGGAATGGCGGGCAAGGCTGGATATGGCTACAAGTTCCGCCAGAATATGTCAATAAATGCGGGAGTTCAGATGTCCTATTCATTGGCAAAGGCATTTGACTACACAAATTCCTACGGTGTACGGATAAAGACAGATCCGCTGCACTCAGTCAGTGTACAGCCGGAAATAACGCTATCCCTCGTCACAGACAGGAATTGGGTAATCAGTGCCGGAGCGGCCAGATCCTTCAGCTATTTCGGCGAGACAAAATTCAATGCCAATGACGTAAGCCTGCCGGATTTCTCCATGAAGGCATATTCAAAATACAGCCTAGGTGCAAGCCAAAACTGCGGCAAGGACGGCACATTCACTCTAAAAGGCTACATTACCGAGGGCGGAATAAAAGGCTACGGCGTACAGGCCGACTATTCCGTTCCCTTCGATGGAAAGAAAAAATGAAATGAGCAATTGACGTAATTGCGATGAGCGGTAGCGAAGAAGCAATCTTTGCTACCGCTCGCAATGACGTGTAAAACAAAAGACATTGACTTTATCTGTGATTCATTAATAGCTTTGGAAATTCCTTATTCCTCGTCATTCTGAACTTGTTTCAGCATCCCAAAACAGTAATCTTATTTAAATACACTGCAACAAATTCAGTGCGACAAAAGCAGTNNNACATTTGAACTATGAAAAACGACAATTCCAGCATTTATTCCTGCAAGCCATCATGCGGCACCTACTGCGGATATTATTTCAGCAGTGGACTTGTAGTAAGCGAAACCGTATATAGTAGCGCAAGTCACGGCACATTATACAATGCCGCCAGCCGTGTAATTGTTGACGGCGGAAGAAGCATAATGGCAAAAGCCGCAATGGCTGGAATGTTGGTGCAGAACCTGTATGTGCCTGGATATGCGGCCTCCGTAGGACCTGGACAGACATCTACAATATGCTCAGGCTGTTCTTCGTCCAACATAACGGTACGGGGAGGGGCGGTAGGAAGCTACGCAAGGCTTTTGGTTTCAGGCACTGCCACAAACACTGTTATTTCAAATAATGGCGATGTCCGGGTATATTCTGGCGGCTCGGCGGTTAGCAACTTTGTCAACAGCGGCGGAAAGTTGAATGTGTACAGCGGTGGGACGGTTTCATCCACGTTCGTAAGCAATAGTGGAATTATGACGCTTTATTCAGGATCGGCCAATTCAACCGTATTAAGCAGCGGAGGAAAGCTGATAGTCTCACAAGGCATGGCAGGAGCCACAACGGTTTTGTCCGGAGGGTCGCAGACAATATATTCCGGAGGCACGGCCAATGTCGCTACCGTGTCTGGAACACAGATAGTATACGACGGCGGAATTGCAAATCTTGCAACGCTTTCCGCATTTGGGAGACAGACTGTATCTTCAGGCGGAGCAGCGAATCTTACCATTATCAAATCCGGCGGAATACAGTATGTGTCTACTGGTGGAATAGCAAGAACCGCGGCAATATCCTCTGGAGGACTTCAAACTGTGATGTCAGGAGGGACGGTCTCTTCTGCCACGGTTTATTCTAGCGGAAAGCAGGACATAAAACATTTGGCCAGCGCCTTCAGCATAACAATATCTAACGGCGGCAGCCAGACTTTGACAGGATATGCCAGCAGGACCATAGTGAAATCCGGCGGACTTGCGGAAATCAACAATGGCGGCAGGACAGAGGATCTTGCTGTTCATGCGGGAGGAATACTGTATGTTCATGATGGCGGCAGTGCGACAGGGATATCGTTAAATTATGGCGGAATCATACGGGCAACCGTTGGCATGAGCGAAACACTTATTTCAGGCACAAGATACGATTCAGAAACTTTCAGAATACAGAGCAGGGTAGCAGAGAACCTAGAAATAAACACTTCCGGCAGCCTTACAGTAAGCAGGAATGGCACCGCATATAATACTGAAATCAACGGCGGATCAATGACAGTAAAATCTGAAGGAATCGCATACGAAACTGTCAACAATGGCGGAATATACAGAGTGGATGAGGGCGGAACAGCGGTAAGCACGTTCAATTTAGGATCACAGCTTGTGTACGGCTCGGATGTAAAAGCCTACGTTTCAGACGGATCACAGTTCATTTATTCAACAGGCATTACCGAATCCGCCACCATAACATCTGGCGGAATACAGACCGTATACGGCACGGCGACAGCAACCTCTGTATACGGAGGAAGACAGAATCTGAGCAGCGGTGGAACGGCAAGTGGAACAAATGTTGGCCTCGGAGGACAGCAATTCATTTACAACGGTGCATCCGCGGAAAACACTATTCTTTACGAATCCACAATGCAGGCAATATCATCAGGCGGAATGGCAAACAGCACGGTAATTGATAACGCCAACCAGTATGTATATTCCAGCGGCACGGCAAGCAATACTACTGTATCGAGCGGAGGCATACAATTTGTCTATGCTGACGGAACGGCAACTTCAAACACCATAAACAGCGGCGCAAGCATGGCAGTCAGCAGCGGAGGAAACGCAATAAGCACGGTTATTTCTAAAGGCGGAAGCCAAACAGTATACAACAGCGGTTCGGCCAGCAACACAGAAATATGCTCCGGCGGCAAGGCAGTATTAATGGGATATGCAGTTAATACCATAATTGAATCAGGCGGCTCGCAGATTATATCCAGCGGAGGCATGGCCCTTGTCATAAGCAATGCGGGCAGCACGGTAATCAGCAATGGCGGACAGGCATTAGGAATATCAATGTATTCCGGGGCCAGCCTGACCGTCAATTCCGGGGGACGCGCTGTCGGAATAATACAGGACTCTGGTGCAAAGATAACCGCATTTGTTGAAGGCGAAGATACTTCCACATTAATCAGCGGACAAAACCAAAACGGCGACAGTTTTTCCCTTGCTAGCGGTCTGGCTAGCAATTTCGTAATAAACAGCAGCGGAACTATGGTTGTGTCAAGCGGAGGAATAGCCTCTTCTTCCATTATAGCAGGAGGAATTCAGTCCATTTCTTCCAGCGGTCTGGCATCCGCTACCGTGATAGAAAATAACGGCTTTCAGCTTGTTGGAAGCTCAGGAATGGCCAGCAATACGGTCATATCCTCCGGCACACAGTGGATATTTGACTCATCAGCCAGTGCGGAGGCAACGGTAGTGTTGTCCGGTGGCGAGCAGTGGGTTCAGGGATCGGCCTCACTCACAAATATAATGCAGGGAGGAGTACAGTCAGTTTTTGGCTCAGCGGACAACACAACAGTGTTCTCAGGAGGACAGCAGATTGTATTATCAGGCGGCTTCGTGGAACACACTGTCCTGAACGGAAATATGTTGCTATCCTCCGATGGTACGGCACAATTCGTATCCGTCAACAGCGGCGGTGTTCTGACAATGGAAGGAACAAACTCTCTCCCGGAAACCGTCCTAAATTCCGGAGGAAGGATAGACATTGCCAGGACAGACCCTGCCACGCCATCCGTACTTACTCTGGAGAATTTTACCGGGGACGGCGGAAGCATAAGAATGCACATTTCCATTGAAAACCCGTCAGACAGCGACCATATTGAAATGATTGGAAATCACTATGCCGGAGATACCGTCCTGATATTGGAAAACGATTCCGTGGCATTGACAGAACTTACAGGAGACGAGTTGAAACTGGTTGACTACACCGGGGACATAGATCCGACAGGCACATTCAGCCTTTCCGGCGGAAAAATGGACAAGGGATGGAATGAATATGCTCTTTCCCAGGGAGCGGACAATGACATATATCTACGCAGCACGAGAAGAAAGGCTCCGCTGGCAAAAGCATCCCTGTCAGTGCCGTCCATAGCAAAAGCGTCAATAAACGTCGCATTGAACTCCTTGCAGAAACGCCTCGGAGATCTTCGGGAAATGGGCAAAGGCGATGCCCTGCACGGAGTATGGGGCAGGACATACTACAAAAGCCTTACCGTCAAGGATTCCGACGACACGGATATGACAGTCTTCGGTCTGGAAGCAGGATATGACAGAAGAATAGGCAGCTATGACGATTCCGCCAGCAATGGAATGTACATAGGATTTATGGCCGGAAATACCAGCATAAGCGGCATCAAGGGCAAGGACAGCGAGGGCGACGGAACAGGACTTTTGGCCGGTGTCTATTATACCTGTCTCTTATACACATCT
>LXOW01087034.1_pt1 | contig 21565 bp, 13 predicted proteins | sample 1368591 | NCBI WGS metagenome assembly LXOW01 (sample SAMN04884650, study PRJNA319009) | bovine gut metagenome | isolation source: Cow rumen | host: Bos taurus | place: Italy: Legnaro (PD) | collected 2014-07-09
CAGATAGTCCAGTACAGTCATCCCTTCTCCTTCCATGTAATCAACGCCCAAGTCCCATTTGAATGTTACATTGGTGTCGGCCTGGTGGTAAGTGTAGTCATTGTCGGGATAAACCCCGTTTACAACCAGGTGAAGGGTGTCGTTCCCGCAAAGATCTATGTAATAAAAGCCGTCTGTATCCAGTTGCGGATAATGAGAGGATAAAAAGGGATTGATTTCCAAACCGACACGTTGGCAAGCACGAACGCAACTTGTTTCAACGAGGTACCCGCTGGATTGGAGGGTGTCGTCACTTTTGAATCTCAGGGTTATCGCTCCGCTCGGATTATGGACAGTAGCCGAGTAAACGAGTTCGTTTGCGGAAACATTATTTGCAATTTGGCTGTTGATGGCCGCTAATAACAAGGAGTCTGCCACCATGTCCCCGTCATACACAAACAAGGTGTCATTGTGACAAATTTCCAGATACACCATGTTGATTTTCACTTGCACATTGGGATTCGTGGGGTCGTCCGAATGAATGGTCAAGATGTCATTACGGTGGGGACCGTAATTTCCTTGGAGACCGCCGTGGTCTAAAATGATAAAATCACATCCTGTGACACTTGTCGTGCTACCTCCCATTGTAACGAAAGTCTGTGCGGAAATGGTCCCCATAATCCCGCAAATGATAAAGGCTAAAAGAATAATATTGTTTTTCATTGTGCTATGGTTTTTAGTGTTTTCTTTCAATCACATGACGCTAAAAACTCGCAAAACGTTACAATGAAATCAAGTTTTTGTCAAGCCAGAAGCTTACATAAATTTCAAATATACAAGCAGTTATATTAAAAATATAAGACTGTTGTAAATNNGTGGTGCTGACGGGAATTGAACCAGTGACACACGGATTTTCAGTCCGTTGCTCTACCAACTGAGCTACAGCACCAGCTGTTTTTGGAGTTGCAAAAATACAAAAAAAATCAATCTATACTATAGTTTTTGAAAAAAAATTTTAGAATTAATATAAACAACTGATTTTCAGTATTTTTAATTTTTCAAATTTATCTAAAGCAAACAAAAATTCTTCGCTTACCCAAGACGGAATGTTTATAATTTGGGATTAATCGTTCAATTTGTTGCCGTAAGCCAAATCTCCAGCATCTCCCAAACCGGGTACGATATAAGAATTGGCAGTTAGTTCATCGTCCACTGCACCTACCCAAATGGTGCATTTACGGGGTGATAAATTTTTCTGCAAATACTCGATACCCTGGGCGGAAGCGATAGCGCAAGCAATGTGTGTGTGTCTGGGGTTGCCGTTGTTGAGGAGTTCTTCGTAGGCCAGCATCATGGACTGTCCTGTCGCCAACATAGAGTCGGCGATAATCAATGTACGGTCCTCTAGATTGGGAGCCGACATGTAGTCCACCTGGATTTCGAAAGACCCGTCGCGGTAATGCTTTCTAAAAGCCGAAATAAAGGCGTTTTCCGAGTCGTCGAAGTAGTTGAGTAAGCCTTGATGGAAGGGAAGCCCGGCCCGCAAAATCGTGGCTAAAACGGGCTTCTCCTTGAGTAGGTTCATATTGGCTATACCAAGCGGAGTGGTGACTTCACGCTTTTCGTATTCCATCTGCTTGCTGATTTCGTAGGCGAAAATCTCCCCTAAACGCTCCAGATTTCTTCTGAATCGCATACTGTCAAGCTGAGCATCCTCACTTCTTATTTCCGCAATGAAGTGATTGAAAATAGAATTTTCAAGTCCTAAATTTCTAATGGGTTTCATCATGTCAGGGTATTGTTTTCAGCTGTCATTATCGATTCAAAATGCACGAGAAAGCGTGATATCCGCTTAGTTCATCAGAATATCCAAAATCTTGATGGCGCAATCGCTGATGACGGAACCGGGACCGAAAATGGCGGCGGCACCGGCTTTGTACAGGAAGTCGTAGTCCTGCGGCGGAATAACGCCACCCACCACCACGATGATGTCCTCGCGGCCTAATTTCTTCAGCTCTTCAATCACTTGGGGAACCAAGGTCTTGTGACCGGCAGCCAATGAGGAAACGCCCAATACGTGAACGTCGTTCTCAACGGCTTGTTTGGCAGCTTCTTCCGGAGTCTGGAACAAGGGTCCCATGTCCACGTCAAAGCCTATGTCGGCATAACCGGTGGAAACTACCTTAGCGCCACGGTCGTGACCGTCCTGGCCCATTTTGGCAACCATAATACGCGGACGACGGCCTTCTTTCTTGGCGAACTCGTCGGCCATCTCGCAAGCTTTCTTGAAGCTGGTGTTTTCTTTTTGTTCTGAACTGTACACGCCTGTAATTAAATTGATTTTTGCTTTGTATCTTCCGAAAACTTTCTCCATAGCGTAGGAGATTTCACCCAAAGAGGCACGTTTTTTGGCGGCATCTACTGACAATTCCAGCAGATTACCCTCACCAGTCTCGGCGCAGCGGGTGATAGCCTCTAAACAAGCCTGAACCTCTTCGTTGTTACGTTCCGCTCTCAGCTTGGTCAAACGCTTGATCTGGGCCTCACGTACGGCTGTATTATCAACTTCCAGAGTCTCAATCGGGTCTTCCTTGTCCAGACGGTATTTGTTGACACCCACGATGGATTCGATACCAGAGTCGATTTTGGCCTGCTTTCTGGCGGCGGCTTCCTCGATTCTCATCTTTGGAATACCGGTCTCGATAGCTTTGGCCATGCCACCCAAGGCTTCCACTTCCTGAATATGACCCCAGGCGCGGTGTGCCAGTGCGTGGGTGAGGCTTTCCACATAATAGGATCCAGCCCATGGGTCAACCACACGGCAAACGTTGGTTTCTTCCTGAATGTAAATCTGGGTGTTACGGGCGATACGTGCGGAGAAGTCGGTAGGCAGGGCGATAGCTTCGTCCAAGGCGTTGGTGTGCAGTGACTGGGTGTGTCCCAGTGCGGCACCCATAGCTTCGATACAAGTACGGGCCACGTTGTTGAACGGATCCTGCTCGGTGAGGCTCCATCCAGAGGTTTGCGTGTGTGTACGTAAGGCCAAAGACTTGGGATTCTTCGGGTTGAAAGTACTTACAATTTTAGCCCACAGCATACGGGCAGCGCGCATTTTGGCGATTTCCATGAAGTGGTTCATGCCCGAGCACCAGAAAAATGACAGACGAGGTGCGAAAGCGTCAACATCCAAGCCGGCTTTGACACCGGTACGCAGGTAATCCCAGCCATCGGCCAAGGTGTATGCCATTTCAATGTCGGAGGTGGCACCTGCTTCCTGCATGTGATAGCCTGAGATGGAGATGCTGTTGAATTTAGGCATCTTCTGCGAGGTGAACTCGAAAATGTCAGCGATAATGCGCATTGAGTGTTCAGGCGGATAAATATAGGTGTTACGCACCATGAATTCCTTCAGAATGTCGTTCTGGATGGTACCTTGCAACTCTTCGTATTTGGCACCTTGCTCCAAGGCAGCGACGATGTAGAACGCCAAAATCGGCATAACTGCACCATTCATGGTCATGGAAACAGACATTTTGTTCAGTGGAATCTGGTCGAACAAAACCTTCATGTCTTCGACAGAGCAGATACTCACACCGGCCTTGCCCACATCACCCATTACACGCTCGTGGTCGGCGTCGTAGCCACGGTGGGTGGCCAAGTCGAAGGCCACAGACAGACCTTTCTGACCTGCCGCGATATTACGGCGATAGAAGGCATTACTTTCCTCAGCGGTGGAGAATCCGGCGTATTGACGGATGGTCCATGGGCGCATCACATACATGGTGGAGTAAGGTCCACGGAGGTAAGGGGCGATGCCGGCGGCATAGTTGAGGTGCTCCATGCCTTCCAAATCCTCTTTCCCATATACTGGCTTGACGGGAATCTGCTCCGTGGTCAGCCAACTGGTGTCGATGTTGTTTTCTTTAGCCCATTCGGCAAAACTCTGCTCGTTTTGCTTCTTTTGTTTGAAGTTTACTTTACTGAAATCAGGACGCATAATCAGTTTTTTTAACTATTTGGTTTGAATCGGCAAAGTTACACAAAAATCCTGAATTAAAAACAAACCTATAAAAAAAATTGTGGAGATGTGCCATGGTTCGTTTTCACGGATTAGTTGTAAAATAAATAGGGGCGAATATTTTTCGCCCCTATTTCTAAAACCTATTCCCTAAAACCTGATCCCTATTTGAACATCTCGACAATTCTGTTGGCATAGCGTTCATGGACAAAACGTCTCTTCACCTTCAGTGTCGGGGTAAGAATCTCGTTTTTGATAGTCCATTCGTCAGGAACCAGGATGAATTTCTTGATTTGCTCGAAATCGCCGAAATTCTTATTGTAATTTTGTACCTCACGGTTGTAACGCTTGATGATGTCGGGGTTGTGTACCATGTCATCGGGGGTGGTGAACTTCATTTCGTGGCGTTCGCACCAGCCTTTCAGGAACTCAAAGTCGGGAGCGATGACCGCAGCGGCGAATTTCTGGTTCTCACCTACTACCATCATGTTGGCGATAAATGGTGATTCGCAGAATTTCTCTTCCAAAGCTTCAGGGTTGATATATTTGCCGAAAGAAGTCTTGAATAAGCTTTTGATACGGCCGGTGATGAAAATCTGTCCTTTTTCGTTGCGGCGGCCCATGTCTCCGGTGTGATACCAGCCGTCCTTGTCGATGACCTCAGCGGTCAGTTCGGGATCCTTGTAATAGCCCATCATCACGTTGTGACCGCGGCAAAGCAACTCGCCATTGTCGTCGAACTTGATTTCCACACCGGGCAGCGGGAAGCCCACAGTGCCCACCTCACGTCCGTCACGGTCGCGGCAGCTCACGGCAATCACAGGAGAGGTCTCGGTGCTGCCATACCCCTCGTAAACAGGCATGCCGATGGCGGAGAAGAAGGAGGCCAAGTGAGGCTGGATGCTGGCGGCACCTGATACCACGATGTCGAAATTACCACCGATTTTTTCACGTATCTTCTTGTAAACCAGCTTGTCGGCAATGCTGTGCTTGAAATTGTACCATGCAGTTCGTTCGTAATCCTGGATCCTGTATTGTTTGGCCACTCCGACAGCCCATACGAATATTTTCTGGGCCATGGGTTTCATGTTGAACTTGGAACTCCAGATTTTGTCGTAGAATTTTTCCAACACACGGGGTACTGCCGACATCATGGTGGGGTTCACCTCTTTGATGTTCTCGGCAATAGTGCCTAAATTCTGTGCATAGTATACGGACATGCCCAAATATTGGTACAAAAATACCAGCATACGTTCGTAAGCGTGGCAGATGGGCAGGAAGCTGAAGGCCTTGTTGGACCATTTGGCGGGTGTTTGGCGCAGGTTGAGCAGCTGATGCACAATGTTGCGGTGTGACAGCATTACGCCTTTCGGATGGCCGGTGGTACCGGAAGTGTACATGATGGTGCAGCAATCTTCCTCTTTCACAGCGTCGCTACGGCGTTTCAGTTCTTCGGGGTTGGCATTCTCACGGCCCATCTCAATCAGCTGGTCCAGATAGGGGAAGCGGTCGCGGTTGATGAAAGTATAGACTTTCTCCAACTTCGGGGTATCGCCCATGATGTTGCTGATCTTGTTCATCACTTCCACGCCTTCCACAAAAACCACCTTCATGTCGGAGTGGTTGACGATGTAATGGTAGTCACTCTCGCTGATGGTCGGATACACAGGAACCGTGATGGCTCCGATTTGCATGATGCCCATGTCCAGCATGTTCCATTCGGGACGGTTGTTGGCGATGATGCCTACTTTGTCGCCAGGTTCCACACCCAACTTCATCAGTCCGTAACTGATGTTGTCAGTTAATTCTTTATATTGGGCAGGTGAGAAGGTTACCCATTTCTGATCTCTTTTACAGCCTAAAGCAATGGTCTGTTTGGGATATTTTTCCTCATAACGATTCAAAATATCAAAAAGTCTGCTGATTTCTTTCATGTTTATGTTTTAAGTTGATAAATTTCTTGTCAGATGACGCCAATAAAAAATGCAAAAGAATGAAAAAAAATGACAGATTTGTATTTTATGGTATGTTTGAGGGGTAAATGTGGCGAAATTCCAAAATGAGGGGTGAAATCTCCAAATGAGGGGTGAAATTCAAATACAATGGGGTGAAATTTTAAAATACGGGGTGAAATAAATTTTTTGTATCTTTGCACCCCTTTAAAATATATTGTATAATGAACCAGAAAATACCTGATTACTTGGCGAATTTCCGCATCAACATCCAGATGCTGCTTTTCGTTTTGGTATTTTCCATCGCATTTGTTTCCATTTATACCCCCTTCGACCTTACAAGTTGGTACCAATCCAATGATGATGTGATGAAAATGGTTTATGCTTCCATCACCGTTTTGGGTTGTGTTTCCATTTTGGTGCTGAGCCGTTTGATTTTGTGGGCAGTGTGCCGTCGCGATCGTATTTCTATCCTGCAATATGTGTTATGGATTGCGTCGGAAATCATCTTTATTGTATTCGTTTATTCAGTTTTCAATAAATTTGCGCTGCATGATACCCGTCCTTTTGAGGATATTTTCAAAAGAGCACTTGTTTTTGTGCCATCTATCCTTTTTATTCCTTATTTAGTGTCGTATTTATACTATTCTTTGAAAGAAAAGAATAATAAATTGAATAGTTTGCTCGACAAAAAGGAGATTTGGGACAATAAACCCTATACCCATGTGGATGAGGTGTTCAATTTCTGTGACGAAAAAGGAAGACTGAAATTATCCATTCTGTTGGCGAATGTTTATTATTTGGCGTCAGCAGATAATTATGTTAATATATATTATATTGATAATGGACATTTGTTCCATTATATGCTTCGCAACAATCTGAAGGATTTAGAAGAGAAGTTGAGTAACAAAGGCTTCTGTCGCAGTCATCGCTCGTATATCGTTAATATGCAGAAGATTAAGATGATCAGCAAGGAGAAGGAAGGCTTGTTCATCAATTTCGATAACGAAGAGGTGGCTCCATTGCCCGTGTCCAAAACTTACTCTGAACAGATTGTGGACAAATTTGCCACTTCCGAATAGCTTTTCTTGCACTCATTATGAAAGAAAGGGCTCCCCGCAACAAGACTTTAACCCTGACGGAGGAGGAGAGAAAATCTCTTCAGTCCCGTTTGCTGTCTGCCCATCAGGTCAAAGGTAATACTAATCTGATTAATAAGACGATACATGGGGATGCCTTGTTATTGTTGTCGCAGCTTCCGGCACATATAGCCGACTTGATTATCGTGGACCCACCTTATAATCTGTCCAAGAATTTCAATGGTTTTCAGTTCAAGGCCACTACGGAAAGTCAGTATCTGGATTATTTACGCTCATGGTTTCCACAGCTGTGTAAATTGTTGAAACCCAATGGGTCCTTGTATCTTTGCGGCGACTGGAAATCTACCTCGGCCTTGCAGCAGGCGATGGAGGAAAATCTGACGGTGATGAACCGTATCACCTGGCAGAGGGAGAAGGGCAGGGGAGCTTCTAAAAATTGGAAGAACGGCATGGAGGATATCTGGTACGGAGTCGTAGACAAGAATAATTATTATTTTGATTTAGAATCAGTTAAACAGAAAAGAAGGGTGTTGGCCCCTTATCGTGAAAAAGGCGTTCCGAAAGACTGGGAAGAGAGTGATGAGGGTAAATTCCGTCTTACTTGCCCGTCAAATTTCTGGGACGACATAACGGTTCCCTACTGGTCGATGCCGGAGAATACCGACCATCCGACACAAAAACCTGAAAAGCTTATAGCCAAGCTGATTCTGGCCTCATGTCCTCCAGACGGTTTGGTCTTCGATCCGTTCCTCGGTTCTGGTACCACTTCTGTCGTGGCCAAAAAATTAGGACGCCAATATTTGGGCGTTGAAATGAATGAGGAGTATTGCCTTTGGGCGGAAAAACGTTTGATGCTGGCTGATGAAAATCCACGTATCCAAGGGTACGAAAACGGGGTGTTCAAAGAGCGAAATATGCACTGATATTTTTTTGATTTTTCGTGCCATTTTTTGCACAAAAATGACGATTATTTTCACCTTTTTCTTAATTCTCTAATAATCAAAGAAAAAAAATATCAACGTCATTTTGTTCATAATAAATATGAATTTTAACATTCTAATCGCAGCAACTTTTTTATTTTAGCAAAAGAGTTTTAGAGAGATTTTTGTAAAGCTAACAGCCGTTCTATCAGTGAGTTATTGTATTTGCCATTGACGGGCTTTGTGTAGTTTTATGAAAAAGTGGCGAGGGAGGCTTACAACTGAGAAAAAATACAAGCAAATTTATGGATACAGATTTATCACTTTTCGACAATTTGAAAATTTCGGAGTCCTTGGAAGAGGTGGATGTCCAGAAAAAAGACAACCAGCAGGCACTGATAGAAAGCCGTGCGAATGGTTTGGAGAAAATGCAGTTCGATGACCTGGAAGAATTGGTCATGGGAAGTACGCAAGAAGAAGTGAAGAATGTGGAGGATGTGGAAAAGGAGCCAATGAAAACGTATAAGAAAGAGGATATTTTCCAGGAAGTGGTGGAATATTTCCATGGCGACGAACTGGCAGCGGGTGTTTGGATTGACAAATATGCGCTGAAAAACGACGAAGGCCAGCTGATGGAACGTAATCCCGACGAGATGCACCATCGTATGGCCCGCGAGTTTGCCCGTATCGAAAAGAAATACGCCAACCCGATGAGCGAGGAGTTGATTTATTCCTTGTTCAAGAATTTCAAATACGTTATCCCTCAGGGAAGCCCGATGGCCGGTATCGGTAATAATTTCCAGATTTCATCTTTGTCCAATTGCTTCGTTATCGGTAACGATGCACGCTCCGACTCCTATGGCGGTATCATGAAAATGGATGAGGAACAGGTACAGCTGATGAAACGTCGTGGTGGCGTGGGTCATGACCTGTCCCATATCCGTCCCACCGGCAGCAAGGTGCAGAACTGCGCTATTTCCTCTACCGGTGTGGTGCCTTTTATGGAGAGATATTCAAACTCCACCCGTGAGGTGGCCCAGGATGGTCGCCGTGGCGCTTTGATGTTGTCCATCTCCATCAAACATCCCGATGCCGAACGCTTCATCGATGCCAAAATGACCGAGGGACGAATCACCGGTGCCAACGTGTCCGTGCGTATTGATGACGAGTTCATGGAATGCGTGAGAACTGGCAAGCCCTACGTTCAGCAATATCCTATCGATTCTCCCAATCCGAAATACAGACAGGAAATCGATGCTTCCAAATTGTGGCAGAAGATTACCCACAACGCTTGGAAGTCCGCTGAACCGGGTGTTTTGTTCTGGGATACCATCCATAGAGAAGCCATTCCCGACTGCTATGCCGATGAGGGCTTCTTGACTGTTTCCACCAATCCCTGCGGCGAGATACCTTTGTGTCCTTACGACAGTTGCCGTCTGATTGCCATGAATCTGTACAGCTATGTGGATAATCCTTTCACCGATCAGGCCAGTTTCAATATGCCGCTGTTCCGCCAGCATGTACAGTATGCCCAGCGTCTGATGGATGACATCATTGACTTGGAATTGGAGAAAATCGAGAAAATTATTGACAAAATCAACAGAGATCCTGAAACGGATGATATCAAACGTGTGGAACTGGAACTGTGGAACAAGATCAAGAAACAGTCCTTGAAGGGTCGTCGTACTGGTTTGGGTATCACCGCCGAAGGCGATATGCTGGCCGCTCTGAATATCCAGTACGGTTCCGACCACGGCAACGCTTTCTCAACAGAGGTGCACAAGCAGTTGGCCCTGGCAGCTTACCGTTCTTCCGTTACCATGGCTCGCGAAAGAGGCGCTTTCCCGGTGTACAGTTGCATCAAAGAAAGCCGCAACCCGTTCGTGTTACGTTTGAAAGCCGCTGACGAGAAGTTGTATGAAGATATGATCCGCTATGGCCGTAGAAATATCGCTCTGCTGACTATTGCGCCTACCGGTAGTGTGAGTATTTGTACGCAAACCACTTCTGGTATCGAACCGGTCTTCAATGTGGTGTATATGAGAAGAAGAAAAGTGAATCCCAACGATATGAACCGTCGTAAGACCGTGCGTGATACCGTGGGTGATCTTTTTGAGGAATATATGGTCTTCCATCCGAAATTCATCGACTGGGCCGCGGTTCAAGGCATCAGCAAGGAAGAGTTGGAAGCTATGGATAAAGATGCTATTTTGGCTTTGGTGGAGAAGTCTCCTTACTATAAGTCCATGGCTGCCGATACCGACTATCTGAAGAAAGTGGAATTGCAGGGTATGGTGCAGAAATGGGTGGACCACTCCATTTCCGTTACTGTGAATTTGCCTGCCGATACTACCGAGGAAACCGTGGCCGGTGTATATGTCAAAGCTTGGGAAGTGGGTTGCAAGGGCATGACCGTTTATCGTGAAGGTTCTCGCGACGGTGTGCTGAATACCATTACCAAGAAAGAAGAGGAGAAACCTGCTGAACAACCCAAGAATTACAAACGTCCCACCTCTCTGCCAGCGGAAATTGTGAGATTCAAGAACAATTGCGAGGACTGGATTGCTTTCGTGGGTCTGCGTGATGGTCGTCCGTACGAGATTTTCACTGGTAAGACCGAAAGCGACCGTTTCGTCATTCCGAAATGGGTGGAATCAGGTTTTATCATCAAGAATCGTCACGAGGATGGTACAAAAACTTACGATTTCCAATACTACGATAAAGACGGTTATGAAGTGCTGATGAAGGGCTTGTCCCGTACTTTCAATCCTGAATTCTGGAACTATGCCAAGATGATCTCCGCTTTGCTGAGACATGAAATCCCGATGGAAAGCATCATAAATATCATTTCCGGTCTGAATTTCCGCGAGGAATCCATCAACTCATGGAAGAACGGTGTGATTCGCGCCCTGAAGAAATTCCTCCGCGATGGTACAAAAGCCAAGGGTGCTGTTTGCCCGAATTGCGGTCAGGAGAATACCATGGAGTACAAGGAGGGTTGCTTGTGCTGCTCCAACTGTGGCTACTCCAAATGTGGTTCGTAATCATTTTTTTAATGGGGTTAATAAATTGAAAAAGGGTGGTCGGCAACGAACTGCCCTTTTTTGTATGAAGGTCGGCGAATATTTTGTAATTTTGTAGCCGAATTATGGTAGAACAGTTTCGACAACATATTGAACAATTAGTGCCCTTCGCGCAGGAGAAAAAATATCTGCTGACGGTGAGCGGTGGTGCCGATTCCTCGGTGATGGCCTGGCTTTTCCATCACTGCGGATTTGACTTTGCCATAGCGCATTGCAATTTTCATCTGCGGGGTGAAGAATCGGATAAGGATATGTTGCTGGTGCGTGAAATGGCTAAGAATTACGGTGTGCGGTACTTTGAGCAGGAGTTTGACACGTTGGATTACCAGAAACAGCATGGTTTGTCGATGGAGATGGCGGCACGGGAACTTCGTTATCATTGGTTCGCGCAGATTTTCACTGACTTTGATTTTGTGGTAACCGCCCATAATGCCAATGACAATGCCGAGACTTTCCTCCTGAATATGACCCGTGGGACAGGTCTGAGGGGGTTGACGGCCATTCCGGAAAAGACCACCACATTGCTCCGTCCGTTATTGCGTTTCTCTTCGGCTCAAATCAGGCGTTTTGCCGCAGAAAAAGGCATTGCGTATAGATATGATGCTTCCAACGAATCCGAGGCCTTCCAGCGCAACAAAATCAGGCTTTCCGTGATGCCTAAACTGGAGGAGCTGAATCCAGAGCTGATTTCTGTTTTTTCACGCAATATTGATCTGCTGAAACGTCAGTATCGCTTTTATCAGGGAAAAATGGAAGAGATTAAATCCATGTTGGTTGCTGAGGAGGGTGATGTGTTGCACGTTTCGATAGATAAATTGAGCAAGTGTGAAGACCCGTCGCTGGTATTATTCGAGATTTTGAAGGATTATGGCTTTAACGCCTCTGAGGTGGAGCAGATTTTGGATTCATTGGAAAAATCTTCCGGAAAGTGTTTCTATTCATCCCGCTATCAAGTGGTGAAGGATAGAAAGTATTTGATTGTAAGTCCTATTGAGACTGCTCAGCAAGTAGAGAAGAAGATTGACAAGATAGAGGATTTGGTGGCTTTGGGCTTCACAGTGGAGAAGTTTCCGATCAGCGTTGCCCCTGTTTTCACCTCTGATTCTGACATTTTGTACGTGGATGCGAAAAAGCTGGTCTTTCCGCTGATTTTGCGCCACTGGCAAGAGGGCGACCGCTTTTGTCCCTTTGGTATGCAAGGTAGTAAGAAATTGAGTGATTTTTTCATTGATCAGAAAATCAATTTATTGGAAAAGAAAAATGTGCAGGTCCTGTGTTCTGCTGATAGAATTGTATGGTTGGTAGGGCTTCGCGGCGATGACAGGTTCAAGATAGATCATCAAACCGAAAATTATTATAAAATTCAATATTATGGATCCATTTAACGAAAACAAACCTAAACGCTCACCTTGGTTGGTGGTGCTGGCAGTATTGACCTTCATTTTCTCAGGTTTTTCCTTCCTGGGTTATTTTATGCTTTCCTTTACTTCCGGGGTGATACCGTCGGTGATTGATATGTATGAGAACATGGGAATGCCGAGTGAGGTGATTGAGGCTATGCAACATTTGGCTGAAGTGCCGTCGTGGCAGTATCTTCTGTTATCTTTGGGCTATGCCTTGGCAGTGGTGGGCGCCGCTTTGATGTTGAAAATCAACAAAGTCGGTTTTCACTTGTATGTCATCGCCCAAATCTGGCTGTTTGTGATGTGCAATCTGGTGATAAAAGGGGCTTTGACCATGAACTGGATGAGTATTTTCACCACCATACTGGTTATTGCCTGTTATGGCTTGCTGATGCGTGAGGCCTTGATGAATAAGAATAACGGGAATCAGTTTTCGGATTACGAGGAAGTGAATGATCAAGAGGATGATGACGATGAATAGAGGGGATTTTAAGATTCTGGATCAGAAGATATACGGCAGGCCGCTGGTATATCTTGACAATGCCGCTACTACGCAGAAACCGCAGGTGGTGATTGACACATTGAAGGCGTATTATGAGACCATCAACAGCAATATTCACCGGGGAGTGCATTATCTGAGCCAACGAGCTACTGACGAGTTTGAGGCTGCCCGCGAGGCGGTGCGGCGCTTTATCAATGCCCGCCATGCCTACGAGATTATTTTCACCCGTGGAGCCACGGATTCCATGAACCTGGTGGCCGCTTCCTTCGGACGTACTTTCTTGCATGAAGGCGATGAGATTGTTGTTAGCGAGATGGAGCATCATGCCAATATTGTGCCTTGGCAGTTTCTGTGCGAGGACCGAGGCTGTGTGTTGAAAGTGCTCCATTTCAACGAAAAGGGTGAATTATGTATAGAGCAACTTGACCAGTTGATTACTCCTAAAACCAAAATTGTGGCGGTGACGCATGTGTCCAATTCTTTGGGAACGGTTAATCCGGTAAAGCAAATTGTGGAAATAGCCCACAAAAAGGGCGTTCCTGTGTTGCTGGACGGGGCTCAGGCAGTTTCCCATTGCAAAGTGGATGTCCAGGCCTTGGATTGCGAGTTTTACTGCTTCTCGGGGCATAAAATGTATGCGCCGATGGGTATCGGGGTGATGTACGGCAAGGAGGAATGGCTGAACAAGATGCAACCCTACCAGGGTGGGGGAGAGATGATCAAGCAGGTGACTTTTGCCAAGACTACATACAACGATTTGCCTTTCAAGTTTGAGGCAGGCACTCCCAGTGTGGGCGATGCTATGGGCTTGAAGGCTGCAGTAGAATATATGGAAAATATCGGTATTGAGAATATTGCCGCCTATGAGAAGGAATTGCTGGATTATGCGGAGGAGCGTCTGTCAAGCATCGAAGGCCTTCGTATCTATGGACAGGCAGCGCAGAAGGCGGCTATCGTTTCTTTCAATATAGATAAAATCCACCCTTCTGATATCGGAGCTATTATTGACAAATTGGGAGTGGCGGTGCGTACTGGTCATCACTGCACCCAGCCCATCATGGATCATTTCGGAATCCCTGGCACGGTGCGGGCATCTTTTGCCTTATACAACGACAAAAAAGAAATAGACGACCTCTACGAGGCCGTCTATAGAGCAAAAAACATGTTATTGTAAAAAAATATAGAGATGCAAAACATTGCATCTCTATATTAGGAGATAATTTATTCTTGAATTTTGAATTCTGAATTATATGTAGAGACGTTTCATGAAACGTCTCTACTTTTTTTTTGATATTAATTTTTCGAGAATTTCTTATACACCACTTCGTTATCCACGGTAGTCAGACGCATGAGATACATGGCGTTTTCTAACTGTGCCACGGGGATAATCAATGAGTTGTCACCATTGATATTGGCGCTGTAAACCACTTTGCCTAACATATCGATGATTTCCACTTTGCTGAGGAAGTGGTCAGCGGTTTCAATATTGATTTCGTTGTGAGCCGGATTAGGATAAATGTTGAATTCAGTTTCCGAAACCATGGAGATTCCTGTACCAGATGCCTCCTGTTTCACAATCACTTGGAATGTTGTACCATCGCTTTTAGTGATAATCAAATTGCAACGGCGGGTACTGGCAGTGGGGTTGGCCTGACAAGTCACCTGGAAGGCGGCGTCACCACTACCGGATTCGTTATTCACAGTAAACCAACTGTGGTCATTCTGATAGGTCAGAGTCCATGGTTGGTCGCTGAAAATGATGTAGTTGTAATTGGCGCCATTGGCACTGAATATGTGAGCTGCGGGCAAAACATAGAATGAACTAGTGAGGTCCAAAGTATTGCAAGTTGTTTGTGAAAGCGGAAGAGGATCCAACCAAGGTTGCAGTCTTCTTTCGTTGGTAGTTCCGGCGGAAGTCCAGTGGTAAGACATTTTTCCGTAATATTCTCTGGCATTGGGAGCGGAGCAGGTAGAGCTGCCACCGGTAAGGGTGCCGACCACCAATCCGTTATTGTTGAACAGGGGAGAACCTGAGGAACCACCTTCTGTAACACTTCTGCCGTGTGTGGTAGTTGCCCATGGCACCACCCAATAAGCGTTTGTTGCTCCATCGTTGAAAGTGCCTGAAGTTAAGGTAGAAGTATAGGTGGAAATTTTCTTAACGTCTCCGGCAGGGTGGTGGATACATACACCAGAGGTACTTGGAGAAGCTGTTTTGCTCCATCCGTTCAGCACCAAACCGTCATTTTTCAATTTGTTCCAGGCGGCGTTTTTCAATTTCAGCAACAAAAAGTCAGAACCTTGGTATGTGATGTTGCCTGCACTGTTATAGGTGGCAATAGGGCTGCTGGCGATCTTGGTAACACCATTGTAGGTGATCATGCTTGGTTCGGAAGTACATGTGCAATAAGGACACTCGTAGTGGAAGTATATTTCAAAATAATTGAAATATTGGGTAGTAGTTCCTTCTGCACAGTGGTTGGCGGTAAGGAAATAGGGGGTTCCGTCTCCCATAGTGTTGTTGATCAGTGTGCCTGAACACCAGCCTGCAGCTATCTGTCCGTTTTCATCTGGAAGATAACCAAGTATTCGTCCTACGCCTTTTTGCTGAACTCTCCAATTGTCACCTTCGGAGCAGTTGACATTAATCATGCAACTTTGGGATGCTCCATATCCGGTATCACCGTCTTTGGTCCCGGAAATTCTGTTGTCGGGCAATCCTTCTGAACGATAAAAATAGGTATATCCGGCAATTTGAATGTCGGGATTATCACTTTGGTTAAATATGTGTTTAGGGGAAACATATTCCAGAATCACATCACCTCCTGCGAACAATCCGCTACTGAAACCTTCGCCAGAAGGATTGTCTTCGTTGGTATAAGGGCCATAAATCAGGGACTTGTCGTCATTGTAAGCAAAGAACTGTGCGCCTTCGGGCAATTGGAAACGTTCAAAGAGTGCGCAACATCCCAATGCTTTTGCATTGTGTAATCTCAGTCGCCATATGTCATAACCGTCATTTGTATGTTCCCAGATTCCCGCATTGTCAGTGGTAAGTTGCAAAGGCATGACAATAGCCACCTTCATGGGAGTGCCATCCATGATGGATTTTTCCGATTTGGCTTGAAGAGCCGCTAAATCGGGAGTGGCTACATCAACCTGAGGAACTGAGGCTTCAGATAATTGTGCCACTGCACTTTTGGGAAGGACACCGCTGTTCACTTGAGCAGATACCCATTGACCGATAATCAGACATATGGCCAATAAAGAGATAGGAAGTAAATTTTTCATAAGCGTTAATATTGATTATTTGTGTTACTTTCTTTTGAGCCTGCAAATTTATCACTTTTTTTTTGATTTTTCGTAGGGGGATTGAAATATTAAATTTTTTTTGTATTTTTGCACCGGTTTTGCGGATGGTTATTAACTACTCAATTTGCTAGATGCAAAGGCAAAATCTTCTCAGGTAAATTTTTTAACAAACGAAATTAGCACTTACTTTATTTTTTATGGAGAACTCTCTTGAAAAGAAATCGAAAAGAAGACGTATTTCTGTTCCCGGAACGGGTCCTGTGGCCACCTCAAATGTGAAAAAAATATCATCAGGAATGCTTGCAGTGAATGAGGTGAAATCCGAGGATGTTCAGCCTGTGGCAGAAATCGTATCAGAAGGAGATTTGAAACAAAATATAATTGAAAAGGAAGCGGAAAACGCTCCCCAGGTTCCTGTTAATACGGAAATTCCTGTGCAGATGGAGGAGAAAATTGAAAAAGAAGTTAAAAAAACGAAGAGAGGCAGGAAAAAAAATGTACAGCCACAGCTTGATTTGACTTTGGATGATAATGTGGAGTTGTCTGTAGTGGAGGCAATGCCCAAGAAAAACTCTTCTCGTAAGAGATCGAAATCAAGAATTGCGGAGAAAGAAAAAAATGCTGAAATATTGGCACTGAATGATATCATGCTGGATGATGATTCTTTTGCAGATGGTATAACAGAACCTGCCGATCTCGTGAATCAAATGGCTGTGACAGCAGAACCTGATGCTGATATAGAGGAGCGTTCGGAAATGTTGGAGATGGAAATGCCGGAGGAGAAGGGACAAAAAGCTCCCGAACAGTCGACGGTGTTTGACGAACAGTGGGGAATAGTGGCCAATGCCAATTATGATGGCTCCGTAATTGCGGAGGGTGTGCTGGAAATCAATGCCGATAATTCCTGCGGTTTCCTCCGCTCTTCAGATTATAATTATTTGTCTTCACCTGATGATATTTATGTGTCTCCTTCCCAGATCAAGTTATTTGGTTTGAAGAATGGTGATACTATCAAAGGCGCTATCCGTCCGCCGAAGGAAGGAGAAAAGTTTTTCCCATTAACAAAAATTGAAAAAATCAACGGCCGTAATCCCGAGGAAATCCGCGACCGTGTGCCGTTCGATTACCTTACTCCGATGTTTCCGGATCAGAAAATCCGCCTGACAGGTCATCAGGGCGAGACTTTGAGTACACGTGTTATCGACTTGTTCGCTCCTATCGGAAAAGGACAGCGTGGTTTGATTGTGGCGCAGCCGAAAACTGGTAAGACAGTGTTGCTGAAAGAGATAGCCAATGCTATCGCTGCCAATCATCCTGAGATTTACCTGATTATCCTCTTGATTGATGAGCGTCCCGAAGAGGTAACCGACATGCAGCGCAGTGTGAATGCCGAGGTGATTTCCTCCACTTTTGACGAGCCGGCTGAACGTCATGTGCGTATCGCCAACATGGTGCTCGAGAAAGCGAAACGTATGGTGGAATGCGGTCACGATGTGTGCATCTTGCTCGACTCCATCACTCGTTTGGCCAGAGCGTTTAACACCATGGCTCCGGCATCAGGCAAGGTGCTGTCGGGTGGTGTGGAAGCCAACGCCTTGCAGAAGCCCAAGCGTTTCTTCGGTGCGGCCCGTAATATCGAAAACGGTGGTTCACTGACGATTATCTCTACCGCTTTGATTGAAACGGGTTCCCGTATGGATGAGGTGATTTTCGAGGAATTCAAGGGTACCGGTAATATGGAGTTGCAGTTGGATAGAAAGTTGTCCAATAAACGTATTTACCCAGCTGTGGATATTGTGGCTTCGAGTACCCGTCGTGATGACCTGCTGCAGCCGCAAGAAGTATTGCAGAAAGTTTGGATTTTGAGAAACCATTTGGCTGACATGACTACTTTGGAAGCCATGACCTTCCTGAAAGAGAAAATGGAATTCACTCGCAGCAACGAGGAATTCTTGGTTTCGATGAATGGCTAATAGGCTGATTAATTAATAGTTGCTATAGCTGGCACTCTGAAAGGATTGCCAGCTATCTATCGAGTGAGTTGGCGGAATAATTCCTCCATCTCCAAATTGGTGGTGCGCTCTTCTTGTCGCTTGAAGCCCATTTTTTCTGTCATCTTTCTGATGTCGTCAATCTTGGCGTCGGCAACGATTTTCCCTTTGTTGATGATGATGATGCGGTCGCAAACTGCTTCCACTTCCTGCATGATATGGGTGGACAGCAACACAGTTTTGGTTTTTCCGCATTTTCTAATAAGCTCACGGATTTCCAGCAGCTGGTTAGGATCGAGACCGGTGGTTGGTTCGTCCAAAATCAATACCTCAGGGTCATGGATGAGAGCTTGGGCAATGCCCACACGTTGCTTGTAACCACGCGACAAAGCTCCGATTTTCTTGTGCATTTCAGGGGAAAGACCAGTCAGCTGGATGATGTGTTCCACTTTTGCTTTTTTGTCTTTCAGCTGGTGGATTCCTGCGATGAATTCCAGAAATTCACGCACATACATGTCGTAGTACAGTGGGTTGGCCTCAGACAGGTAGCCTACTTTTTTGCGCAGCTCCAGCGAGTCGTTCCAGATGTCCAGACCGCAGACTTCCACATCGCCTTTGGTGGGGGGAATGAAAGAGGTGATGATTTTCATCATGGTGGATTTGCCGGCTCCGTTGGGACCTAAAAAGCCCACAATCTCTCCTTTTTTGATTTCAAAACTGACATCGTCTAAGGCATACTGGGTGCCGAAAACCTTTGAAACATGATGAACTGCGATGGACATGACCTGAATGTATTGCTATTATTTTTCTTTGAAGAATTAAAAAGCAAAAATACAAATTTATTGGCAAATTAGCAAATTAGTTAATTGCGATTACTCCCCGTTCCGGTAGAACTCCAACAACTGCACTTTGTAGATATAGTCGTATTGCGCTTGCACCAAGTCGGAGGATGCTTTCAAATAGTTGTTCTTGGCTTCGTTGAATTCTGTTAATGTAACCTTGCCATTCTCGTAGCGGGCTTTCTCCAAAATGAAGGCTTCTTCGGAGCTTTCCGCCGCTATCTTGCTGCTTTTGTATTTGTCACGTGCGCTCACAGCTCCGTAATAGGCCTGCTGAATTTCTTTATACAGTGTTTTCTTCACATTGTCCAGCTGCAACTGCTGGTTGCTGAGTTGCAGTTTGGCGCTGCGCACATTGTTGCGGGTCACCAATTTGTCGAATATGGGGATGTACAGTGAAAAACCCAGATAGGGACTGAAGTTGTCCTTGAGTTGCTGCCCGAATGATTTGTTTTGGTGGCCGAGCAACGCATAATAGTTGGTACCAATGCCACCATTCATGGAAAGGGTAGGGATATAGCCGCTTTTGGCCAGGGCAATGTTGGTTTTGGCGTAGTCATAGCGGATCTCCTCAGCCTTGACTTCTGGTCTGATTCCGACGGCTTGGGCATATACTTCTTCGGGATTGGGCAATGCCTTGACTGTGAAGTTCGTGATGTCCAAAGGGGCAACGGAAAAGCCATCGGGACTGCTCAGCTCCAACAACTGCGAAAGATCCAGCAGGTCTAGGTTCAGCTGGTTGGCAGCTTGTGTGTAGGTGAGCTGGCTTTGGGCCAAGGTGGACTTTTGGGCGGCAACTTCAGCAGGCCCCGCTTTCCCTGCCTTTTCCATGGCCTGGAGCCTTTCCAATTGCATGGAGTCGATGCTGATTTGCTCGGCTGCCACCTTGCTGATCTCCATGTCGTACAAGATTTGTGTGAAGGCCTGCATCACCGCAATGCGGATGTCATCTTTGGCTTTCTCATAGTCGGCGGTCGCGGCCTGCAGGTTGAGCTTGCCCATCGTGATGTTGTTCTTCACTCTCAAACCGGTGAATAAGTCCAAGTTGCCGCCAATGCTGAAAGAAGTGTTGGCCGTATTGTTCATGATGTAGGTGTTGTCCTCCGATAGCCCACGACCGAAGTTAAACCCTTGGTTTCCATTGGCTTGTAAAGATGGCCATACGCTGTTGCGGGCAGTGTTCAGATCAATGGAACGCTGTTGGCAGGTGTTTTGGCTTTGTTTGATGCTGATGTTATGCTCCAAGGCATATTGGATGCAATCGTCCAGCGTCCAAGGACCTTTGTTTGTGGTGTTGTCCTGCCCATGTACAAAAAGCAGACCACAACTCATCAGAAAACAGAACAGTATTTTTTTCATGGCTTATTATTTATCGAAGATGATTTGTGAACCTCTGACCTTATCGCCTTCTTTCAACCCATTGGTAATCTGAATGTTGATGCCATCGCTCAAACCCGTGGTGACAGCCTGTCGGGTAAAGTTGCCGTTCTTTTTGACATAGACAAAGGTGGAATCGCCTTCAAATTCGAGGGCACTTTCGGGAATGGCCAATACATCGGTGGCCTGTTCAAGAATGATTTTGGCGTTGGCACTGTAGCCTGAACGTATTTTGTGCTCTTTCTGCGGCAGTACAGCGGCCTTAATCTCAAATTTGTTGGTACCGTTACTCTCGGTCGCCTTGGGTGCGATGTATTCCAAAGTGGCTTCAAAACTCAGGTTTTGCAAGGCCCCGATGGTGATAATCAGCGGCATGCCTTCCTGTAGTGTGCCCACTTCGGTTTCGTCCACGCTGCCCGTGAAAATCAGGTCGTTCATATTGGCAATGGTGGCCACGGTGGTGCCGTCGTTGAGGGTATTGGCCTGGATGACAGAGTTACCCACTTTGACAGGAACATCCAGAATCAGTCCCGAAATGGTGGAACGCACCAGGGTGGAACTGGATGTGGCGTTGGTGGAGGATACGCCATCGCGGATAATCTCCAAAGCGTCTTGGGCTGCCGATTTCTCCTCTCGGGCCTGGTTCAGCAATTGTGTGGTTTTCTCAAAGGATTCCTGGCTGATCAGCTTCTGGTCGTATAGCATTTTTTCCCGCTTGTAATTGCTCAAAGACTGTTCGTAGTTGATTTCCGCCAGTCGGACACGGCTTTGGGCTGCACTCAGCGAGTTCATGTCGGGAATTACCTTCAGTTTGGCAATCACCTCGTTTTCTTTCACTTCCTGTCCCGCTTCTTTGTATAATTCGGCGATGATGCCGTTGATTTGCGGCTTGATGGCCACCTCGTTGCGGGGACTGATTTTGCCGGTAATCAATGCTTCCCGCTGGATATCCATCTTCGCTACCTCGTATTCGTTATACTGAATTTCTTTTTTTCTGGATTTCTGAAACAGAAAAACGAAAGTGCCGATAAAAATCAGGCCAATCAGCGTGAAAATGATAATTTTGAGTCCCTTTTTCATGATATGTTG
>LXOW01098467.1_pt1 | contig 21540 bp, 17 predicted proteins | sample 1368591 | NCBI WGS metagenome assembly LXOW01 (sample SAMN04884650, study PRJNA319009) | bovine gut metagenome | isolation source: Cow rumen | host: Bos taurus | place: Italy: Legnaro (PD) | collected 2014-07-09
GCGTCCTTGCCGCTCTCAATGACCAGCTCCCGTTTTTCGGGCACAAGCTCGGGGGTGGCCTTGGGCACGGGGGTCTCCTCCAAGGGCGCAGCGGTCATGTCCTGAATCTCGGGCAAGGGGCTGAGCTGAGGCACCGCGGTCGCTCCTGTGGGCAGCAGAGGAGACTCCAGCCGGTAGGGCCAACCCGTGCTCTCCTCTATAAGGATCAGCTCCAGGCTGTAATACGCCGCGGCGGAGTCGTCGGCAGCCCGGCGCACGGGGCCCTCATAATAGAACATGAAGTCCTGGCCGATCCGGTATGCGTCGGGGAAGGGCGGCTCCCGGTCGGACGGTACGGCGAAGCACCAGCCTTCGCCCAGGGGGACGCCGCTGGCATCGTACCAGCGGGTACAGAAGCCCATGCGGGACAGAGCCTGATCGGTAAAGACGAAGGCGCTCTCCTCCCCGTCCTGAGGGTGCATGGTGGCGATGAACCGCACGCCGTCCCCGCCGTCCGTCTGAGCCAAAGCTTCCGCGGTGACGGTGATGTCCGGCTCCCGGGGCGTCATGACGATCTCCTGCACGGAGGTCATGCGCTTGACGACGCCGTCGCTCTCATAGGCGCAGACGATCTTGAGCTGGGAGCCCGGCTTCCAGGGGCCTATGTCCGCCCGCCACATCTCCGTGCCCAGGTTCAAACTGAAATAGGAGCCGGGGGATTCCACCTCGCTGTACGCCGCGTCCCGGATGTCCTCGTCCTCGGGGCAATAGGCCGCCCGGTACAGGTACGGATCCTTCCGGCGGGTCAATTCGGTCTCCTGGCCCTCCGGGTCCACCAGATAGAATCGAAAATCTTCCTCCGAGTAGGTGGGCGCCTCCTCATAGAGGGACCGGTAATCCATATACCGGAAGCGCAGGGCCTCCGGTTCCTCCGGCGTCACGGCGCAGCATTCGATCTCGATATAGGATGGGATATCCACTACTTCGAGGGGCGCGGGCGCGGCGGTCAATGCTATACCGCCCACCGCCACGGTCGCCGCCATGAACCGCAGCATCTTTTTCAGGCGGCGGATCCGGCCGGAGTCCCCGGTGTCCTCCGGGACGCGCCCGCTTTCCTCCGGAGCCGGAAGGGCGTACTCCCCCGGGGCCGCCGGTTCGGAGAACTCCGCGTCCCAGGAGGGAAGGCTGTGCTCGCTGTCCCAGGAGGGCAGGCGGTGCTCCTCGGGGGGCGAGATGGGGGTGTTTCGATCCATGGCGTATTATCTGCTGTGGATATCCAGCTGGGGGAATGGGCACTCCACGCCCAACTTGCGGAAGCCCAGCAGCAAGTCGTGGTTCAGGATGCGGATGCCGTTGTAGATGTTCTGCTCGTTGACATCCACCACGAATTTCAGCGTGATGCCGGAGCTGCCCAATTCCTGGACTCCCAGATACCGGGGGGCGGACAGCATCTCGGCCTGGTGCTTCTGATAGATCTCCTCCATGAGGCCGGGAATAGCCTCCTCGAGTTTCTCCAGGTCCGTCTCATAGGGGATGTCGATGGTGCTGGCGGCCACGGACAGCTGATCCGACCGGTTCAGGATGTTCTTCATGTCGGAATTGTTGATGATCTTCACGTTGCCGCCCACGTCCATGAGGGAGGTGGTGCGGATGCCGATCTCCTTCACCGTGCCCCGAAAGCCGTTGACCTCCACGATGTCGCCTACGTTGCACTGATTCTCAAAGAGCATGAACACGCCTGTGATCACGTCCGCGATCAGGCTTTCCGCGCTGAAGCCCACCACCAACGTCAGGACGCCTACGCTGGCCAGGATGCCGCTCACGTTCACGCCCAGGATGGACAGCCCCCAGCAGAGGATCACGATGGCTGCCACATACTTGCCCAGGCTCGCAAACACCGTCGCCAGTGTCTGCTCCCGGTGGGTCCGAGGCTTCCGGAATCCCAGCGCAAAGGTCGCCAGGTTTTCGCAGAACACCACAAGAAAGACCATGGCGAACAGGGACAGGAGGGCGCCGCCCACCCGGGCATGGATCAGATACAGTACAGCCGTCAGCGCAGCCAGCACGCCGAGTCGAATAATTTTCTTTTTCATCGGGACCTCCGTATGTATGGGATATATATATGGCTTCCTGTCCTGGGGGGAAGCTTACTCCCCCGCCAGGCGTTTCAAACACTCCGCCATGAAGCGGGTGTTGAAGAGCATCTCCGAAAGGAGGATGTTCTCGTTGGCGATGTGGCACAGGTCCGGACGATCGGGCCGGGTGACGCCCACGGCCACGGCGTTCTTGAATTCCCGGGCGTAGGTGCCGCCGCCGATGGAGAGGGGCTTGGCGTCCCTATCCCCGGAAAGCTCGCCGTACACGTCCATAAGGGTGCTGACCAGCTCCGTGTCGGGGGCGATGTAGTGGCCCAGGGAGTTGCTGCGCTCCTTCACGGCGAAGCCCAAAGCGCCCATGCGCTCGTCGATGGGGCCCGTCAGCTCTCTAAAGGTCATGGAAGCCGGGTAGCGGCAGTCGAAGCCGATGGTGACGCCGGTCTCGTCGGCCTGCAGGATGGTGGGGGCCAGAGTCAGCCGGCCCGAGGCGTCGGTGAAGTCCACCCCCAGGCCCTCGCCATGGTTGTGGCCGCAGAGCAGGGCGGCGAGGCCCGAGAAGGTCTCCTTATCCGCCGGGGGCAGGTCCGCTTCCGCCAGGCCTCGGAGGAGCTTCATGAGGGCGTTGTCCGCGTGGTCCGGCATGGAGGCGTGGCCCTCCTTCCCCTGATAGGACAGGGCAGGGGCTTCGGAGGCCGCCGTGCCGGGGATCACGTTGGTGGCGGTGCCCACCCTGGCCCGGACGGCGGTGGGGTACTTCTTTTCAAAGTACATATGGGAGATGTTCATCTCACTGTTGACCACGGGATAGGTGGCGTCCGGGGTGAAGGCCAGGTCGGGCTCCCCCTCCACCTCCCGGTACCGCTCCATGCCCGTGGAGCCCCGCTCCTCGTCGCAGCCCAGCAATATCCGGACCCGGCGGCGCATCTTCGCCCCGCTCTCCTTCAGGGCGTAGAGGGCGTAGAGGGCGGACACAGCGGCCCCCTTGTCGTCCGCCGTGCCCCGGCCGTACATGGCCCCGTCGTGGATCTCGGCCCCGTAGGGGGGATAGGTCCAGCCCGTGCCCTCGGGCACCACGTCGAGGTGGGCCATGACCGCCACGATCTCGTCCCCTTCCCCGTATTCCACCACGCCGCAGCGAGCTTCCACGTCCCACACCTTCTCAAAGCCCAGGTCTCTCGCGATCTCTTGGGCCTTCCTCAGGGCGTTGTACACGTGCTCCCCGTAGGGCATGCCCTCCTTAGGCTCGCCCCGGGACACGGAGGGGATGCGGATCAGCGCCTGCAGGTCCCGCACCTGGTTTTCAAAGCTTCCTTCGATGATCCTTTCCATAGCAGCCTCCCTGTGATCCATATGATGCCCTATCATACCACAGGCGGCTCGAAAAATGAACCCCCGAAGAAAGACACAGTTTTTCCACAGTTCAGTTTGTTGAATACCGGCTATATATGTGCTACAATACGATTCTTGGGAGAAATGAACGAGATGCTGAAACGAACCGTCAATCGCATACGATCCCTGCTGCCGGACTACGGCTGGGTCTGCCTGATCTTTTTGATACTGGTCCAGTGCGCCGTATTTTGGGCCACCCGCATCCCCCTGATGTTCATGGAGAAGATGGACCTGTCCCTCCCTCTGGACGATAGGATCCCCTTTCGTCCCGTCTGGATCTCCATCTACGTGCTGTCCTTCGCCTCCTGGGCCATCACCTTCTTTTTGCTGTTTCGCCAGCGGAAGGACCACGTGTATCGGAACTCGGCGGCCTACTTTCTCACCCTCGTTTTGACGGGGGCCACGTTCCTGCTGCTGCCGGGGGCCATCGAACGGCCGGAGGTTCCGGGCCGGGACTTCTTCTCTTTCCTCACCCGGCTCATCTACGCCGTGGACCAGCCCAACAACCTGTGCCCCTCCCTGCACGTGATCTGCAGCTACTACTGCTGGCGGGCCCTGTGGGACACGGAGAGCATCCCCCTGTGGTATCGGCGGTTCAACTTTGTGTTCTTGCTGCTGGTGTGCTGCTGCATCCTGTTGGTGAAGCAGCACGTGATCGTGGACATCCCCGCGGGCGTCCTGGTGTCGGAGCTCCCCCTGCAGCTGGCCAAACGCTTCCGCTGGGAGCGGCTGGGATACGCCCTGGAAAAGCGGTTCCGGGCCCGCAGGGAGGAAGAAACGCCGTGAGGATCATCGACATTTCCCAGGAGGTCTTCGGCTGCGACGTCTATCCGGGGGATCCGAAGCCTCAAATGGCGCGGACGTCCGACATGGCCGACGGCGCGGCGTACAACCTGACCGTCTTCAGCATGTGCGCCCACAACGGGACCCACGTGGACGCGCCCTTTCATTTTTTCGCCGACGGAAAGACCGTGGACGAGATCGATCTCGACCGGTTGGTGGGCTATGCGTACGTGGCGGCCCACGAGGGGGACGTCACCGGGGAGGACGCCGCCAGGATCCTGGAGGCGGCCGGGGAAGCTGACCCGCGATCGGCGGAGCGGATCCTGATCCGGGGAAAGGCGACCCTCACGGAGGAAGCCGCCCGGGTGTTCGCGGCGGCGGGCACGAAGCTGTTCGGAAACGAATCCCAGACGGTGGGGCCGGAGGACGCGCCCATGGCGGTGCACCGGATCCTGCTGGGGGCGCAGACAGTCCTGCTGGAAGGGATACGGCTGCGGGACGCAGCGCCGGGGGTCTATCTGCTGCACGCGGCGCCCCTGAATCTGGGGGGCGCGGACGGTTCGCCCTGCCGGGCGACGCTCCTGGAGCTCTAAGGGATCCCGACGGACGTCGATTTTTGACAAGCCGCGGTTGTCAAAGGGCCCCGGCCTGTGGTATGATATAAAAAACTATCGGGAGGAATACACGCCATGAAGCAACTGAATCTCACGCCCCATATCGGCTGTGCGCCGGAGGATTTCGCCAAGACCGTGCTCATGCCCGGAGATCCCCTGCGGGCCAAGATGATCGCGGAGACCTACTTCACCGACGCGGAGCTGGTCAACAACATCCGGGGCGTCCAGGGCTACACGGGCTACTACAAGGGCAAGCGGGTGTCCGTCATGGCCAGCGGCATGGGCATGCCCGCCATCGGCATCTACTCCCATGAGCTCTACAATTTCTTCGGCGTGGAGAGCATCATTCGCGTGGGCTCCGCCGGCGGCATACATCCGGATCTGAAGCTGTTCGACATCGTCATCGGCCAGGGCGCCTGCTACAACAGCTCCTTCGTGAACCAGTACGCCCTGCCCGGCACCTACTCCGCCATCGCGGACTTCGNNCTCTCCTCCGACAACTTCTATAACGACGCCACGGACACCACCGTCTGGGCCAAGATGGGCGTGCTGGCGGCGGAGATGGAATCGGGCGCTCTCTACATGAACGCGGCCCGGGCGGGCAAGAAGGCCCTGTGCATCTGCACCATCTCGGACCTGATCGCGGGCGGCGAAGCCACCACCCCCGAACAGCGGCAGAACGCCTTCCACGACATGATCCAGGTGGCCCTGGAGATCGCGGAGTAAGGCACACTCTTATCATCGACCTGACGCCGCCCCTTTCGGGCGGCGTTTTCTGACAAGCACGCGTGGACACCTGCGGAGGAAGGAAGATATGCCGACCTGGGCCATATACCTGATCGTCGCCCTGGGAGCCTGTGGAGCAGGCGCCATCCAGACCGCCTGCGGCTTCGGCGCGGGGGTGGTGCTGCTGCTGGTGCTGTCCCGGTTTTTGGATATGCTTTCGGCGCCGGCGGTGAACCTGCTGATCTGCGTGTTCCTCACGCTGTCCCTTTCCTGGAGATACCGGAAGCAGATCCAGTTTGGGACCATCCTGATCCCGCTCATCCCCTATCTCGTCTCCAGCACCCTTATCAATCTGGTGGTGGACAGGATGGATCTAGGCTTGCTGGGGGTCCTCTTCGGGGTCTTTCAGCTGGCGCTCTGCGCCTATTATCTGCTCGTGGCCCGGCGGCTCGGCACCCGCACGAGCACGGTGGCCGGGATACTGTGCGGCTTCTTTTCCGGGATCACCGCCAGCCTCTTCGGCGTGGGCGGGCCCCTGCTGGCGGTGTTTCTGCTGGGGGCCTGCCCCACCAAGGAGAGTTATACCGGCAGCATGCAGTTCGTGCTGTTCCTCACGAACCTTATCATCTTTTCCGGCAAGCTGCTCAGCGGCTTTTTCGCCCTCAGCATGCTGCCCATGGCCCTGGCGGGCATTTTGGGCGTGCTGGCGGGACAATGGTGCGGCGAGCGGCTCACCCGCAGATGGGACGCGGAAAGGATGAAGACCGTGGTGTATATCTTCATCGGCGTCTCCGGCCTGGTCACGGTGCTCCAATACGCCCTGTAACCGGGCTTCGCGGCGTTTTTTTCCATGGGCCGCTGCCGTTTATTGCACCGGCGCGGATGAAAGGGGGCGTCCGGGAGCGCCCCGCCGCAGCGGGCCGGATTTGCCTGTTGTGTCTTTCGGCAGGGTATGATAGAATACGGGCAAGTTTTTAGGATGGACGGAAGGAACGATGATTCGCAAAACGTTTCGGCAAATGCTGGTGACCCAGATACTCTCCGCCATGACCGTCATGCTCTGCATGCTGGTGGACAGCGCCATGATCGGCCGCTTTTTGGGCGTGGACTCCATGACCGCATACGGCCTGGCCAACCCGGTGCTCCTCATCTTCGCCGCCTACGGCACCATGCTCTCGGCGGGCATCCAGGTCATGTGCGGCAAGACCATGGGCGTGGGTGATCGGGAGGGGACCAACGCCTGCTACACCGTTTCGGCGGTGCTGGCCCTCAGCGTGTCCGTGGCGGGCATGGCGCTCATACTGATCCTGCTTACGCCCGTGTGCACCCTTCTGGGCGCGGGGAAGCCCGCTTTGGACAACCCGGTGTTCTACCTCACCCGGGACTATCTCAAGGGCTTCATCGTGGGGGCCCCGGCCTTCATCGTGGCCCAGATCATGGTGCCCTTTCTGCAGATCTCGGGGAATCGGGTGCGCCTCGCTCTCGCGGTGGTGCTGATGACCGTCAGCGACGTTATCTTCGATTTGTTGAACGTGTTCGTCTTCCACGGCGGTACTTTGGGCATGGGCCTTGCGTCCAGCTTCAGCTACTACCTTGCTTTGATCGTGGGCCTGGCTTACTTCTTTAAGAAGGACTGCATGTTCAAGGTGAAGCTGAAATCCATGAAGGCCAAGCTCTGCGCCGAGCTCATTTCCTACGGGGTGCCCTCCGTCATCAACGCCCTGGCCATGGTGGTGCTGGTGTTCACCCTCAACAAGATCCTGCTGTCCGTAGGCGGGAACCTGGCCGTGGCCTCCTACTCCGTGATCTCCACCGTGGCCAACATATGCTACTGCTTCGGCGCCGGCGTGGCGTCGGTGGCCTTGCTGCTGTCCGCCATCTTTTACAGCGACGAGGATAGGACCGCCATCCACACCCTGGTCAGGACCCAGACCTACTACGCCGTGGTATTGGACGTAGTCCTGATCGCGGCGGTGCTGCTCATCGCTCCGGCCTTGGTGAGCCTGTTCCTCAGCGACCCGGCGGCCAGGACCTTGACCATCCGGGGCCTTCGGCTCTTCTCCCTGTCTTTGCTGCCCTGCTCGCTGAACACCACCTTCAAGAACTACTATCAGGGGGTGGACAGGGTCCGGTTCACCGAAAGCATCTCCCTGCTGCAGAACATGACCCTTCCCCTGCTGACGGCCTTTTTGCTGAGCCGGTTCATGGGGACCACGGGCGTGTGGCTCTGCTTCCTGGGCGGAGAGCTTTTGACGCTTATCTACATCTGCGTCCTGGTCCGCGCGAAGAACAAAACGGCGTCCGACTGGGTGGAGACCTTCGCCTGGCTTCCCCGTGACTTCGGCGTGAAGCCCCAGGACACCGTGGAGATGACGGTGCGGTCCCAGGCCGAGGCCGCCCGGGCCTCCGTGCAGGCGGCTGAATTCTGCAAGGCCCACGGGGAGACCCCCCGAAACAGCATGCTCATCTCCCTGTGCGTGGAGGAGATGGTCAACAACATCGTGGCGCACGGGTTCAAAAAGGCCCGGAAGGACAACTGCGTGGAGGTCCGCATCCTCTTCAAGGACGGCAGCCCCATCATCCGCATCCGGGACAACTGCGTGAACTTCGACCCGGTGGAGTATCTGAAGCTCCATGAGGCGGACGATCCCGCCGCCCACATCGGCATCCGCATGGTCATGAAGATGGTCAAGCGGGCCAACTACGTGAATTCCCTGGGACTCAACAACCTGACGCTGGTGCTGTGAGCGGACGAGCCCCAGCATCCGTACCGCTGCCCGAAAGGGCATAGAGCTTGTGAAATAAAGGAGATACCGACATGAAGAAAATTGCCTCTATACTGCTGGCCGTCCTGCTGCTTATGAGCGCGGCCGCCTGCTCCAAGTCGCCTCAGCCCGATGAGACCGTCCCCGCGGAGACGGTCCGGGAGACGGCTGCCGCGGCTCCCGAAACGGCCGAAGCGCCCCAGGCCGCCGAAACGGCCGAAACGGAGGAACCCGCCGGGGAAGGGCCCGAGGACGAGTTTAGGACCATCGGCGACGTGCTGGACTTTGAATCCCCCGCCTCCGGCTGCTACGAGGATATGTTCGTGTACCTGTTCGAGAAGGGCGGCATCTACTATCGGGTGGAAGCCGACATCACGGCGGAGATCTCTGAGGCTATATTCGACCTCGATTATTTCGATCCGGACAAGGACCAGAAGATGCGGGACCTGGTGGGCGATCTGCCCATCCGGCAGCTGTACGTCCTGTCCGACGCCCTGCTGCCCCAGGAAGCCCTGGATTCCCTGGCGGGCATGACCGGCCAGGAGCTGCTGGACATGGGCTTCGTTCCCTCCGGCAGCTACGGCTTCGGCGAGGACGTGTCCATGGCTTACCTGGAGAAGGGCCCCTTCGAGTACCAGGTGGACTTCGAGGAATTCGTGACCGCGGAGGAGGACCCCAACGTGGCGGAGGTCATCCGTCCCCTCACCGTGAAGAGCGCCGTTTTCGGCGGCAACCTTTCCTCCTACGCCACGGAACGGGATTTCGATATCAACGGCAGCCGGTCCCTGGAGGAGTATGAATCCTGGTTCGCCCCCGAGCCCGAACCGGTGTTCTATTCCATCCCCGAGATCCCGCTGACGGAGAGCCCCTTTAAGACCCTGTCGGATGTCTTTGCCGCCAGGGGCGAGCACTATTCCTCCTCCCTGGCCCCGGATATCTACGCCATCGCCTTCGACGTGAACGGCGTCTACTATCGGGTGGAGGCCCAGATCGCTCCCGAGATCGCGGAACAGGCGGACGCCATCGACTTCTTCGACGAGGAGCGGGATCAGAAGCTGAACGCCCTGCTGGGGCCCGTGCCCGTCACGCGGGTGGGGGATCTGTCCGCCTGCATCCCCTCTCAGGAGGAGCTGGACGCCCTGGTGGGCTTGACCGGTCAGGACCTGCTGGATATGGGCTTTGCCTACGGCAGCGGCTACAGCTTTTATGACCAGACTGAGATATACCTGGAGCGGGGCCTCTGCGAGTATCTGGTCCTATTCAGCGAGAAGGTGCCCGAGATGGAGGACTATGACGCGGCGCTTGACGAGCTCATGCCCCCCCTCACCGTGTCCGGAATAGAGTTCTTCCAGCTGTCCGGCGCCTGTTCCGACCCGGAGCTGCTTTGGTGAACCCCGGGCGGCGCGGAGCGGGGGACTCTCCTGAACGATCGGACCCCGGCTCCTCCCGCCCCTAAGGCGCTCCCCGGTCCGCCGCCGTCGGCCGGACGGATATGACGCCGCATACTTGACGAACCTGAACGGAAGGGAACGATACATGAACAACGCACGCACGCGCGCACGGCGCATCGCCGAGGGAGCCGCCATCGCGGCGCTCTACGTGGTTTTGACCTTGATCTTTGCCCCCATCTCCTTCGGGGAGATGCAGGTGCGCATCTCGGAGGCGCTGACCATCCTGCCCATGTTCACCCCGGCGGCCATCCCCGGCCTGTTCGTGGGGTGCATCCTGGGGAATCTGCTGGGGGGCGCCATCCCCCTGGACGTGATCTTCGGGAGTTTGGCCACCCTGATCGGCGCGGTGGGCGGGTATCTGCTCAGGAAGAACCGGTGGCTGGTGCCCCTGCCCACGGTGCTCGCCAACGGCGTCATCGTGCCCTTCGTGCTCCGGTACGGCTACGGGGTGGCCCTGCCCATCCCCCTGATGATGGTCTACGTGGCCGTGGGCGAGATCGTCAGCTGCTACGGTCTCGGGGAGCTCCTTTGCACGGTGCTTATCAAAAATCCCCGGATCTTCGGCAAAAAACAGTAAGGGACCGGGGACTTCTTTTGCCCCCGGGGACGAGGATTGATCCGATATGATCTGCACAGGAGGTACGACCATGGTTTTTGAACGGTCCATCCAAAGGAGCGACATGATCCGCTGTGCCCTCTGTCAGGACGCCCCCTGCGCCGCCGCCTGCGGGAAGCTGGATATTGCAAAGCTCTTAAGAAGCGTCTGGTTCGACGACGAGAAGGCCGCCGCGGCCCGGCTGCCTGCCCTGGACCCCTGCCGAACCTGCGCCGCGCCCTGTGAATCGGCCTGCGTCCGGCCCCATGAGGTGCCCATCCGGCAGCTGATGGGCCGGCTGTATGACCAGGTGAAGCCGAAGCTGGAGGTCCCCCTGCCGCCGTCGGAGAACCTGCTGAAGACGGATCTGTGCGGGGTGCCGCTGGAGAACCCCTTTTTACTGTCCTCCTCCGTGGTGGCCAGCACCTACGACATGTGCGCCCGGGCCTTCGAAGCGGGCTGGGCGGGCGTATCCTTCAAGACCGTCTGCTCATTGGACATCCATGAGGCGTCCCCCCGCTTTTCCGCCGTCACCGGCGACAACGGAACCATCATGGGCTTCAAGAACGTGGAGCAGCTGTCCGACCACAGCGTGGCGGAGAACATGGAGATATTCCGGCGGCTCAAGAAGAACTATCCCACCAAGTTCATCCTGGCCTCCATCATGGGCCAGAACGATGAGGAGTGGGAGGAGCTCAGCCGGCTCTGCGAGGAGAACGGAGCCGACGCCGTCGAATTGAATTTTTCCTGCCCCAACATGATGGACCCGGGCCTGGGCTCTGACATCGGCCAGGTGCCCGAGCTGGTGGAACGCTTCACCGCCGCGGCCCGGCGGGGGACCGGGATACCGATCCTCGTAAAGCTCACCCCCAACGTGGCAATCATGTCCCCGGCGGCGGAGGCGGCCAGGCGGGGCGGGGCGGACGGCGTTTCCGCCATCAACACCATCAAGAGCATCATGGGCGTGAACCCCCATACCTACGTGTCCGCCCCGGCGGTCCACGGCATGTCCGCCGTAGGCGGCTACAGCGGCGCCGCGGTGAAGCCCATCGCCCTGCGGTTCATGGCGGAGCTGGGGCAAAACAGGAACCTGGCGGGCATGCACCTTTCCGCCATGGGCGGGGTGGAAACCTGGCTGGACGCCCTGGAGTTCATCCTTCTGGGCGCGAACAGCGTCCAGGTCACCACCGCCGTCATGCAGTACGGCTACCGGATCATCGACGATCTCAAGGCGGGCCTGCTCATGTATCTGGCGGAGAAGGATTTCTCCGGCGTGGACGAGGTCCGGGGCCTTGCCTTGGGCTCCGTCAGCGACACCACGGACGCCCTGGAGCGGGACACGGTGATCTACCCCAGATTCCGCCGGGAGCGGTGCATGGGCTGCGGCCGCTGCGCCATCTCCTGCGCCGACGGCGGCCACCAGGCCATCCGTCTCGACAGGGACAGGCGGCCCCTGCTGGACGGCAAAAAATGCGTGGGCTGCCATCTGTGCGTGCTGGTGTGCCCCCAGCGGGCCATCTCCCCCGGCCGCCGGCGCGTCAGCAAGAGCAAATAGGGAAGGACAGGATAGAGACCGACCAATACAGACGAGGAGGCACGGGTATGCGCAATCATGAAGTGACGGAGCCCAGGGACTTGCTGAACGAAAAGGGGAACCTTGCCGAGCCCGGCTGGTCCCGGCATTTGGTCCAGCGGTATGACCGAAGCAGGATCAAAGCGCCCAAGTGGCGCATCAAGGAGTGGGACTACTATCTGGTGGTGGGCCGTGACTTCGCCGGGGCCTTCACCATCTCCGACGACGGGTACATCGGCCTCCAGTCCGTAAGCTTGCTGGGCCTGGGCGAAAAGCCCTGGGAGCACACGGAAACGGTGCTGAACGCCTTCCCCATGGGCAAGCTGAAGCTGCCCAGAGACTCCTCCTTTGGCGACACCGTCTACGAGGACAGGCGCATCCAGATGCGCTTTTCCGTCACGCCGGGGCAGCGGCGCATCACCTGTCACTTCGAGCGGTTCTGGAACGGCATGCCCTTCGACTGCGACATCACGTTAGCGCAGCCGGACATGGAGTCCATGGTCATCGCCACACCCTGGGACAAGGACGCTCACTTCTACTACAATCAGAAGATCAACTGCATGCGGGCCTCCGGCTGGATGGAATACGGCGGCGTCCGCTACGTCTTCGATCCCGCCACGGACTTCGGCACCTTGGACTGGGGGCGGGGCGTGTGGACCTACGACAACACCTGGCTCTGGGGCAGCGGCAACGGCGATTTGAACGGGGTGCCCTTCGGCTTCAACATCGGCTACGGCTTCGGCAACACCAAAGCCGCCACGGAGAACGTGATCTTCTACGACGGGAAGGTCCACAAGCTGGACGACGTGACCTTCCACATCCCCGAGGACAGCTATATGAAGCCTTGGACCTTTACCTCCGACCACGGCCGGTTCGAGATGGATTTCGTGCCCATACTGGATCGGGCCGCCAAGATCGACTTCAAGGTCCTCGTCTCCGACCAGCACCAGGTCTTCGGCCGCATATCCGGCAGGGCCGTGCTGGACGACGGCACGGTGCTTGAGATCAGGGACGTGCTGTGCTTTGCGGAGAAGGTACACAATCGGTATTGAAAGGATCGAACATGAAAGAGAAGAAAACAAGGCGGGGCAACAGGGATGAGAAGGAAAAGGCCCGGGCGCTGACCCCGGCCGAGCAGAAGCGGCTGACCAGGTTCGAGGCCCTGTCCGAGGAGATGATCCAAAAGGGGTACAGCCGGGTGGAGCTGACCGTAGGCATCGTGGCGGCCAACGTGTTCGCCGTGCTCCTGCTGATCCCCCTGGCCGTCGTCGGCGTGGGTCTGTTCCTTTGGAAGCAGGGCGCTCTGGAATGGACCGCCTATTCGCCCATGACCTTTTTCCTGTACATGCTGGTCTTTCTGGCGCTGATCGTGGTCCACGAGCTCATCCACGGCATAGGCTGGGCGATCTTCGCGGAACGCGGGTTTAAGGACATCGAGTTCGGATTCATGAAGCAGTATCTGACGCCCTACTGCACCTGCCTGGTGCCTCTGACCAAGGGCCAGTACATCTTCGGCACGCTGCTGCCCTGCGTCACGCTGGGTGTGATCCCCATGATCGCGGCCATCTTCACAGGCTCCTTTCCCCTGTTGCTCCTGGGCATCATCATGACGGACTCCGCGGCCGGGGACCTTATGATCGTTTGGAACATCCTGCACTACCGGACCGAGGCTCGGGAGATCGTCTATATGGATCATCCCACCCAGGCCGGCGGCGTGATCTTTGAGAGATGAGCCCCTATGCAGAAGAGTATCGACGAGTTGCTGCAAACGACCTATTGGATCATCGATATCCTGCCGAAGCAGGTGCCGCCCGACAGCCCCGGCCAGTTCTTCGTCGTGGAGAAGTATTTTCTGGAGGCGCCGCAGCTGGCTGCCGTGAAGCGGCGGCATGGGGACCTGATCCTGAAGCTGAACTGTTATCGAAGCGTTTCTCTCGATGAGGAGACCGCGATCGATCCGCCTCCGGAGCGGATCATCGAATCTGTCCTGACCCGGTATGTGAATATCCGGGTGGGGGACGCCCTGATCGTTTCTGCGCCGGACGAGCTGTATCTCACGGTGTATGGCCCCGACGAGCCGTTGCTGGAACTGCTGGCGGCTCTGTCCGTGGGGGAAGGACTGTATCTGTGGCGACCGGAGCAGGGGGAGGCGTAGCGAAAGATCCCATACGCGGCGAAGGGGCTGTTAAAAAAGTCTCATGTGTCATCCTGAGGAGCGAAGCGACGAAGGATCTCTGANNTGCTTGCGTTCAGAGATTCTTCGCCTTCGGCTCAGAATGACAGACTTTTTTAACAGCCCCTATTTTTTATTGACGCGGAGGCATTTTTTCACAGCCCCTTCACAATTTCCCGGCCGATTTCTGATACAATGGTACATCATATATGATCGGAGCGCGTCATGATCTCCAAATTCAGCGTCAAAAAGCCCTTCACCGTGCTGGTGGCGGTCATACTGGTCCTGGTCCTGGGCACGGTGTCCGTGACCCGCATGACCCCCGATCTGCTGCCGGAGATGAGCTTTCCCTACATCGTCCTTATCACCCCCTACGTGGGCGCGGCCCCGGAGGAGGTGGAGACCACCGTCACCAAGCCTTTGGAGCAGAGCCTGGCGGCCTTGGACGATCTGAAGGAGATCGCCTCCGTCTCCTCGGAGAATGCGTCCGTCATCTACCTGACCTTTGAGGACACGGTGAACGTGGACAGGGCCCTGCTGGACATCCAGCAGGTGGTCACCCGATTGAAGGGGGACTGGCCCGACGCCGTGGGCACCTCCACCACGTTGGAGCTGTCCACGGACCTGATCCCCACGGTGGTGGCGGCGGTCCACTACGCGGACATGGACCCGGTGGATCTGTCGAGCTTCGTCAGCGACAAGCTCCTTCCGGCCCTGGAGGGCACCAACGGCGTGGCCTCGGTGAACGCCTCGGGCCTGGTGGTGGAGAAGATCGAGATAGAGATCAACAAGGACAAGATCGACAAGCTGAACCTCAAGCTCTACGGTTCCATAGACGAGGCGGCACAGGAGGCCTTCGATCAGATCGACGAGGGCCAGCAGAAGATAAACGACGGCCGGCAGGAGCTGGAGGACGCCAAAACGGAGCTGGAGAAGGGGCAGCAGGCCCTGAACTACGGCAGCTATACGGCCAGCCAGGGCTTTCGGGACGCCAGGACGGAGCTGGACGACACCAAAGCGGAGCTGACGGACGCCATCGCCATGATGGAGGAGCAGCGCACACAGCTGGCGGAGCAGCGAGACGGCTTGCAGGATCAGCGGCAGCTGCTGTCCGCCCTGCAATCCTCCATCGACCTTTTGGAGGGCAGAAAAGCGGCCCTGGAAGCGTCCATCGCCGAGACCAACGCCCGGGAGGACCTGACCGACGAGGAGAAGGAAGCGGCCATCGCCGATCTGGAATCGGAGCTGACCGGCGTAAACCGGGGCCTGGCGATCATCGACGTGCAGCTTGCCCAAAATGGCCTTTCCCGGGAGCAGCTTGCGGAGTTTCTATCGCAGATGGCCCAGCTGGACGAAGGCATAGCCCTTCTCGACGAGAACCTGGCGGCGGCCAGGGACGGCCTTGCTCAGGTGGAAGGGGGCTACGGGGAGCTGGAAAAGCAGCAGAGCGCCGTCAACAGCCAGATATACAGCGCCCAAAAGCAGATCGACGAGGGGCGCAAGCAGATCGAGGACGGGGCCGCGGCGCTGGACAACGGCCAGAAGGAGCTGGACGACGCGCTGACGGCAGCCCGGGAGCAGCTGGCGGCGGCCAAGGAGGCGGCGGATCTGAACGGCATCCTCACCAAGGAGCTGGTGGCCCAGCTGATCCAGGCCCAAAACTTTGAGATGCCCGCCGGGTTCCTGTCCGACGGGGACGTGAGCTGGATCGTGAACGTGGGCGATCGGGTGAAGGGCGTGGAAGCGCTGGAGAACGTGGCCATCCTGTCCCTGGGACTGGAGGGGATGGAGGCGGTGCGCCTCATCGACGTGGCGGACGTGCGCATTACGGACAACAGCGAGACCACCTACGCCCGCATCAACGGGGAGAACGGGGTGCTGCTCACCTTCACCCGCCAGAGCGCCTACGCCACCGCCACCGTGGCGGACACCATCGACGAGCGGTTCCGGGAGCTGGAAGACCAGTATCCGGGATTGAAGTTCGTGGCCCTCATGGACCAGGGGGACTACATCCACATGGCCATGTCCGCCGTGGTCCAAAGCCTGCTGCTGGGCGGTGCTTTGGCCATCCTGATCCTGTTTTTGTTCCTCAGGGACCTTCGCCCCACCTTCGCCGTGGGCATCTCCATCCCCGTGTCCGTGCTCTTTGCGCTGGTGCTCATGTACTTCTCCGGGGTCACCATGAACGTGATCTCCATGGCGGGCCTGGCCATCGGCATCGGCATGCTGGTGGACAACTCCATCGTGGTCATCGAGAACATCTATCGTCTGCGCTCGGAGGGGGTGGCGCCCCGGGAGGCCGCCATCCAGGGGGCTCGGGAGGTCATGGGGGCCATCACCGCCTCCACGCTGACCACCGTCTGCGTCTTTGCGCCGGTGCTCTTCGTCCACGGCATGACCCGGCAGATCTTCATGGACATGATCCTGACCATCACCTATTCCCTCATGGCCAGCCTGATCGTGGCCCTGACGGTGATCCCTGCCATGGCCCAGGGGCTCCTCAGGCGACAGGTGAAGCCCATGGGGAACGTGGCCAGAAAGCTCATGGGCGCCTTCGAGGGGACCGTGCGCTTCACGCTCCGGCACCGGGCCGCGGCGTTGCTGCTGGCTGCGGCGCTGCTGGGCGGCTCGGCCTATCTGTCATTGCGGCAGGGCTTTGAATACTTCCCCGAAAGCGGCGGCACCCAGATCTCCATCACCGTGACCGTGCCGGAGGACTTCACCTTCGCCGATAGGTGCTTCCTGGCGGACGAGATGATGGTGGCCATGGAGTCGGTGCCCCATCTTTCGGATATCGGCGGCATGATCAACGGCGGCATGGAGAGCCTGGTGGGCCTTTCCTCCGGCGGCGGCGACGAGCAGATCACCGTCTATGCCCTGGTGGACGAAAACAGCGGGTACAGCAGCATCGAGGCCATCCAGGACATCCGCCGGGCCCTGGAGCCCTTCAAGAGCTATGCGGACTTCGACGTGTCCTCCGTGTCCACCATGAGCATGACCTCCATGCTCCAAAGCGGCGGCTTCACCATGAACATCTATTCCAACGATCTGGACGACCTTCGGCTGGCAGCCCAGGCCGTGGCCCAGCGGCTAAGGACGGTGGAGGGCCTCAAGGACGTGAACGGCGGGGGAGAGGATACCGCCCCGGCCCTGCACATCACGGTGGACAAGGAGAAGGCCATCGAGCACAACCTGACCACCGCCCAGGTGTACCTGGCCATCGTGCAGGAGCTGACCAGCTCCGTCGCCGCCACACCGGTGTCCACCACCACCACCGCCCTGTCCGCCGCCATCCACTCGGCGGATGGGGAGATGGACCGGCAGAAGCTGGAGAAGATGACCGTCACCGCCACCCTCCGGGACGGCACCACCGAGGAGGTGCCTTTGATGGACATCATCACCGTGACGGAGACCGAGACGTTGTCCTCCATCCATCGGCAAGAACAGCGCCGGTATATCTCCGTCACCGCCACCGTGGCGGATGGCTACAACGTGACGCTGGTGTCCACGGCGGCCCGCCGGGCCCTGGAGGACCTGGCGCTGCCCGAGGGCTGCCAGGTGGAGTACGCCGGGGAGAACGAAACCATCATGGACGCCATGAAGGATCTGTTCTTCATGCTGCTTCTGGGCGTGCTCATCATCTATCTCATCATGGTGGCCCAGTTCCAGTCCCTGCTCTCGCCCTTCATCGTGATCTTGACGGTGCCGCTGGCCTTCGCGGGGGGCTTTATGGGGCTTCTCGTCACGGGATTTCACATGAGCATCGTGTCCATGGTGGGCATGATCATGCTGGTGGGCGTGGTGGTCAACAACGGCATCGTGCTGGTGGACTGCGCCAACCGGCTCCGGGAGGAGGAGGGGCTCATGAAGCGGGAGGCCATCGTGAAGGCCGCCACCATGCGGATTCGGCCCGTGCTCATGACCGCCCTCACCACCATTCTGGGCCTGCTGCCTCTGGGCATGGGCTTGGGCACCGGGGCGGAGATCATCCAGCCCGTGGCCGTGGTGTGCATCGGAGGCTTGACCTACGCCACGCTCATGACCGTGTTCATCGTCCCCGTCCTCTACGACCTGCTGCGCCGGGACCGGCGGCCGGAACCTGAGCCCGCCGCAGTTCCAGTTCCAGCACTTTCCTCCGAAACGTAAGACGACGCGAAATAAAGGGGCCGTATGGGCGATCCTGCCCATACGGCCTCTGTTCGTTTGTATGAAAGTCGATGAGCTGAAGAAGCCTTGCATCTTCACAGGGGCCAGGGGGTGTCCGGCGGCTCCCTATGCCGGGTCACGTAGCGCAGGGCGTTCCGATCCGCCGGATCGAAGGGCTTGTCCGGCAGCTCCAGAACGTATCGCTCCGAGGCGTTGACGATCCGGGTGGAGCCGTAGATAAGCTCCCGCTCCGGCAAGGGCCAGCCCCTCAGATGCACGTGGCCGTGAACCAGATACTGGGGATGATACCGGTCCACCAGGGCCTTCAGGCAGGCGAACCCCCGGTGGGGCAGATCCTCCTCGTCGCCGAGGCCCTGGGGCGGCGCATGGGTCACCACCAGGTCCACACCGCCGGCGCGGAACAGGGCCAACCGAACCTTTGCGATGCGTCGGGCCATCTGCCTCTCGGTGAACTGCCAGGGCGCTCCGGGCCGGTACTGAAGACAGCCCCCGAGCCCCAGGATACGCACCCCCCGGAAGATCACCAGCTGATCGTCTATGCAGTCGCAGCCCTCCGGCGGACGGCGGGAATATCCTTCGTCGTGGTTTCCGTGGACGTACAGAAGGGGGGCATGGGCCATGGTCACCAAAAAGGAGAGGTAGTCCGCCTTCAGATCCCCGGCGGACAGGATAAGGTCGTATCCGTCCAGCCGCCCGCTCCGATACTGGTCCCACAGGGCCGGACATTCCTCGTCTGAAACCGCTAATATCCGCATGGCTGCGCCTCCGACGGCAGATCCTCCTTATGGAGACCCAGCTCCCGCACCAGAGCCCGGGACATGGGCAGCAGCTCCTCATAGGCGGGGATGGCGCCCTCCGCCACGTCCGAAAGATAGTCCATGGTCAGCAGCTCCCGGGAGGTAAAGTCATGGCTGCCGTCGTTCTTCACGGTGCCGTCCTGGGCTGTCAGCGCCCGCCGAAAGGGCAGCAGCTCTCCGCTTTTGATGCCCTTCATCATGGTCTCGGCCAGGGCGCGGGCGCCTTCGGGCACCAGGTCCGTCAGCTGTACGTCGATGACGCCGCTGTCCATGCCCCACCANNACCAGCTTCTCCACCGCGTTCCCCTCAAGGCAGCTCCATTCCAGGAGCACCCGGGCCCGGGGGTTGGTCATGCGGGCCCCCAGACAGAAGGCGTTGATGGAGGCGGGCACCCCCAAAATGGGGTAGGAGGCCACGTACCCGATAAGATCGTTCTTGGCCATGGCTCCGGCGATAAGACCGGTGATGAACTTGCCCTCGTAGACCCGGCAGTAGTAGCTGCGGACGCTGGAAAGGCTGGTGCCGGCGGAGCAGTTGAGAAAGCGCACCTTAGGGTGCTTCACCGCCGCCTTCAGGGTGGGGCCCAGGAGCAGGGGCGTGGTGGTGAAGATCATGTCCGCCCCCTCGTCCGCCGCCTGGTCCATCAGGACCTGCGCCTGTTCGGGCGTGTCCGCGTGGCGGTATTCCCGGACCTTTACCTGCTCGGGGAAAGCCGCCTGCAGCTGGGCCGCCCCTTCCGCGTGGCCTCGGGTCCAGGTGCTGACCTTTTCATCCTGCTGGTAGATCATCGCCACGTTCAATCGCTTGGGCGCAGGGGAGATGATCTTGGTGAGGAGGCTCTGCTGCTCCGTCTCCGGGGTGGTCTTGACCTGCAGGCTGTCCGCCCCGGCCGTGACCTGCACGTCCTTCCACAGGCCGGACAGGGAGGCGCTCAGCTCCTTGGCCGTCTGTTCCCCCAGCTGTTCGTAGGGATAGACCTGAAGATACAGCAGCAGGGCGTCCTCGCATCGAAGGTCCTTGCTTTCCCCGCCCAGAGCGGCAAAGGCCTCCTTAAAATAGGCATACCGGGCGGAGAACCGACGGCGCTCCTCCTCGGTCCAGGGCTCCGCGGGCTTCTTGCCCAGGGCCAAAAGGAGCTTGGCGTATTCTCCGGGCTTCTGGAACTGGACCTCATAGGAGCCGGTGGCCCGGTGGAAATCCACGAACTCATAGTAGGCCCGGATGCGAGCGTCCTCGCTCCTTTCGGGCAGGATGCGGCGGATCTCGCTCATGATCCGGGTGTTGCCGAAGTGTTTGAGGACGCTGAGCCGCTTGTTGCCCTCCTGGACGTAGAAACTGCCCAGGTACTCGTAGCAGAGTATGGGGTCCCGGATACCTGTGTCGGAAAGGTTCGCTTCGCACAGGGCCATCCATTTGGCGGCGAACTCACTGCTTTCCGGCAGCAGCGGCAGGAAACTGGCCGTCAGGGCCGAGGTACGGCCCCGGGTCCGGGTGCCCGCGATCCTATCCATGGGGATCTCCTGGCCTTTGAGCTCCTGAACGGTGAGCTTGGCTATGTCCGGCACCAGCTCCTCCAGGACCGCCGGTCCGGGGTCCTTTCCCAGGCTCGTCAGCCGTGCATATTCCTTTTGGCCCTCCTTCAGAGCCGCCTGGTATTCCTCTCGCGTAGTCGTCATAGAATGCTTCCTTACAGATTTCTCGGCCCCCATGGTAACGCAAAGACGGCCAAAGCGCAAGGTCTGTTTTTGCCGGACGATTGAAAAGGCCCCGGCGGCTGTGGTATACTGCCCTATATACCGCACGGAAGGGAGCGTTTCTTCATGAGGACCATCTATTTGGCCGGAGGCTGCTTTTGGGGCATGCAGAAGTTTTTCGATCAGTTCGAGGGGGTGATCTCTACCCGGGTGGGGTACGCCAACGGCCCCGACAGGGCCCCCACCTATCAGCAGGTCTGCAAAAACAGCGGCCACGCCGAGACCGTGCGGATCGACTACGATGAGGAGAAGCTGTCTCTTGACCGGCTTTTGGAGCTGTATTTCCTGGTCATAGACCCCCTGTCCCTCAACAAACAGGGGGAGGACGAGGGCATCCAGTACCGCACCGGCGTCTACTACACGGAAACGGACCAGCTGCCCGTCATTCGTGCCGCCTTCGCCCAGGAGGAAAAAAAGGCGGGCGCGCCCCTCATGGTGGAACTGCTTCCCCTTGAGAACTTCTTCGACGCCGAGGAATACCATCAGAAGTATCTGGAAAAGAACCCCGGCGGCTACTGCCACATCCCTGAGAGCAAGCTGCACATGGCGGAGCGCTGAGGGGGAACGGGCCCTATCCCAAAAAATAACCGGTTCCGATGGCGGGGACAGCTTGCAATCCCCACAGTTTTCTGTTAGTATACAAAATAGTGGAGAAGGCTGTTTTCTCCGAAAAGAAC
>LXOW01179147.1_pt1 | contig 21538 bp, 23 predicted proteins | sample 1368591 | NCBI WGS metagenome assembly LXOW01 (sample SAMN04884650, study PRJNA319009) | bovine gut metagenome | isolation source: Cow rumen | host: Bos taurus | place: Italy: Legnaro (PD) | collected 2014-07-09
GCGGGTTTGGCGGCCGGTTTGGCGGCGGGCTTGGCCGGTGCCTTGGGTGCCGGTTTGGCAGCAGGCTTGGCAGCCGTTTTAGCAGGGGCTTTGGCTGCGGGCTTTGCCGCGGGTTTGGGGGCAGGCTTAGCGGCCGATTTGGCGGCGGGCTTTGCCAGTGCTTTAGCCGTTGTTTTAGCAGCAGGTTTGGCGGGCGCCTTCGCAGCAGGCTTGGCAGCCGTTTTAGCGGGTGCTTTGGCAGCAGGCTTTGCAGCGGGTTTGGCGGCCGGTTTGGCGGCGGGCTTGGCGGGAGCCTTCTTCACGGCAGCTTTAGCGGCAGGTTTGGCAGATGATTTCTTGGGTGCGGATTTGGCCGTGGACTTGGCAGGAGCAGCGTCGAGAAGACCGCCATCGAGCAGTTCGGCATCGATGTCGTCCAGATCTTCCGCCGTGGGCTCCAGTTCATCGTCGGCGTCATCGTCGTCGGGTTCATCGTCCAGGTTGTCGTCGGGTTCGTCCTCATCGTCGGCATCGAAAGCAGCCTCTATTTCACGGCCTGCGCTGGAACGTTTTTCAATATCGGATTTCGACGATTTGTCGCGTTGGAAGACATCTTCGTAATCGCCATGCTTGAGCGTGCGCTCCGTGTGGTTGGGATTGCCGTCGTCGTCTTTGTCCATCACCTCAGAGATGGAGTCGTAGTCATCGTCTTTGTCGTCACCCTCGAAGAGACCCTTGTCAAGGTCGTCGTCGCTGAGGGCGGCATCGATTTTGACATCAAACTTGACCATATAGGAGCAGTCTTCGGTCTCAAAGGGAACGACGAAAATCGGGTCCCCATTGGGCTTCAAGATACGTTGCAAATAGTCTCGGTAGCCTTCAGGATAAAGCTCCTTGAATTGTTCAACCAGTTCTTCAGAAAGGTTCTTGTAACTGACAATCAGTCGTTTTTTAGTTTTTGAGGCAGCACTCATGGCAGTATATTTTGATGCAAGTATAGCAAATGATTTGAAAAAGTACAAAGATTTTGCATGTTTTTTCACACGACGAGAATACTCTCATCGTCCTCGATGCGTAAATTCTTCATAATGAAATCGCGACGTTCAACGCTATTTTCACCCATATAGAAGCGCAACACGCCGGGAATATCGAAGTCTTTATGCAGCATAACAGGGTCGAGCCGCATATCCTGGTCGATGAAGCCCTTGAACTCGTCGGGGGAAATCTCGCCCAGACCTTTGAATCGGGTGATTTCAGCGTTGGGAGTCGACGCGATGGCCGCCACACGTTCCTCCTCGGTGTAGCAGTAGTGCGTCACCTTTTTATTGCGGACACGGAACAGCGGCGTCTGCAGGATATAGACATGGCCCGTGCGGATGAGTTCGGGATAGAAACGCAGGAAGAAGGTGAGCAGCAGCAGACGAATGTGCATGCCGTCGACATCGGCATCGGTGGCGATGACCACGTTGTTGTAGCGCAGGTTTTCGATACCGTCGTCAATGTCGAGGGCGTTGTGGAGCAGGTTGAGCTCCTCGTTCTTGTAGACCTCGGCCTTGGAGATGGAATAGGTATTTTTCGGTTTACCGCGCAGGCTGAACACCGCCTGCGTCTCCACGTCGCGGCTCTTGGTGATACTACCGCTAGCGGAGAGACCCTCGGTGATGAAGATGGTGCTCTCGAGACGCCGCGGATGGTTGCTGTTGTAGTGGACATGGCTGTCGCGCAGCTTGGAGTTGTTGAGATTGGCACGTTTGCTGGCCTCGCGCGCCAGTTTCTTGACGCCTGCAATCTCCTTGCGTTCTTTCTCGTTGCGGATGATTTTCTGCTGCAACGCCTCAGCGGTGTCGGGATTCTTGTGAAGATAGTTGTCGAGGTGGGTTTTCAGCATGTCGTAGACATAGGTCTTCAAGAGCGGACTGTCGTAGTTGCCATCCTTGTCGGGCGGTGCCATGTGGGTCGAGCCCAGCTTGGTCTTGGTTTGCGCCTCGAAGACCGGTTCTTGGATGCGCACACATAGCGCACAGACCAAACCTTGACGAATGTCCTCGGGCACATACTCTTTCTTATTGAAGAACTCTTTCACCACACGGGCATAGCCCTCGCGGAAGGCACTCTGATGGGTGCCGCCCTCGGTGGTGTGCTGACCGTTGACAAAGGAGTAGAAATAGTCGCTGCTTTGGCCATTGACATGGGTGAACGCCGCCTCGAAGTCGCCGTCGTGGATATGGATGACGGGATAGATGGGATCGGTCTCCATATTGTTCTCCAACAGGTCGAGCAGACCGTTTTTGGAATAGTAGCGCTTGTCGTTGTAGTAGAGGGTAAGGCCGCGGTTGAGGTAGCAGTAGTTCCATACGCGACGCTCCACGTACTCGTTGATGAAATGGTAGTTGCCAAACAGCTGTGCGTCGGGCACAAACTCGACATAGGTTCCGTTGGCCTCGCTGCTGGCGATGATGCCGCTGTCGGAGACCAGCTTGCCTTTGGAGAACTCGGCGATGCGACACTTGCCGTCGCGCACCGCCATCACCCTGAACTCCGACGAGAGGGCGTTGACCGCCTTGGTACCCACACCGTTCAAGCCCACCGACTTCTGGAACGTCTTATTGTCGTATTTGGCACCCGTGTTCAGCTTGCTCACCGCGTCGATGACGCTGCCCAGCGGAATGCCGCGACCGTAGTCGCGGATGGCCACGCGACGCTCGGCGAAGTGGACCTTCACCTCGATTTTCTTACCGAAACCCGAAGTAAACTCGTCGATGGCGTTGTCGATAACTTCCTTGATAAGGACATAGATGCCGTCGTCGTGGGAAGAACCGTCGCCCAGCTTGCCGATATACATACCGGGGCGCAGGCGGATGTGTTCCATATCTTCGAGATGGATAATACTCGACTCGTCGTAGTTGGCAGTGGTGGGTATCAATTCTTCCATAGGTCAGTATAATACGATAGCATAGCAACGGTCGTTTCAACCGTTGGTGCAAAAATACATATTATGCAGCTACCGATTCGCCCACAATAAAAGTTTTTTTATCACCGAAATGTTGAAAACATTCGCTTCGCTTGAAGGTTTAAGGGTTCAAGGGGTTAAGGGGTTGAGGGTTCAAGGGTTCAAGGGTTTCAACCCTCAAGCGAAGCGAACCATTTAACCCTCAAGCGGAGCGAACCTTTTAACCCTCAGACCTTTTTAGTTTTTAGTTTTTAGTTTTTAGTTTTAATTAGTATCTTTGCACCCCGAAAAGATGCGGATATGGCGTAATTGGTAGCCGCGCTAGACTTAGGATCTAGTTCCTCACGGAGTGGGGGTTCGAGTCCCCCTATCCGCACTGAAACCCAGCGGGGGCTGCTTCGGTTGAAGCAGCCCCCGCTGAATAAAGAAGAGACAACGCCATGCGTAATTTCCTCCTGACAATAATCATCGCCGCAGCGCTGTGCGGCGGATGCAGCCACCGCGAAAGCCACCACGACGCCGACTTTGTCCGTGTTGCCGACGGACATTTTGTGCTGGGCGACAGCGGTTACACCTATGTAGGCTGCAACCTGTGGTACGGTGCCATCTTGGGCAGCACGGGCGAAGGCGGCGACCGCCAGCGGCTGTGCCGCGAGCTGGACGCGCTCTGCCAGCTGGGCGTGAAAAACCTGCGTGTGCTGGTGGGCGCCGAGGGCATGAGCGACCGCAGCGACCATATCCGTCCTGTGATGCAGCCACAGCCCGGCGTGTACAACGACACGCTGCTGGAAGGGCTGGACTATCTGATGCAGGAGCTGGGACGACGCGGCATGAAAGCGGTGCTTTACCTAAACAACGCCTGGCAGTGGAGTGGCGGTTTCGGCACCTATCTAGAGTGGGCCGGCGCAGGTCCCGTGGCACCGCCCGACGACTGGGAGGGCTACTGCCAGTACCACAGCCAGTTTGTGCGCAACGACAGCGCCCGCGCCATGGCGCTGCGCCACACACAGTTTATCGTGTCGCGGACAAACAGCTTGACAGGACAGCGCTATGCCGACGACCCCGCACTGATGGCATGGGAAATCTGCAACGAGCCCCGCGCCTTTGCACGCGACAGCGCAACCAAACAGGCCTTTGTGGAGTGGATCGCCGAGCAGGCACACGCCATCAAAGCCATCGACAGCCACCATCTGGTGACCACCGGCAGCGAAGGCCTCTACGGCTGCGAGGTGGATTTGGCACTCTTCGAGCAGGTGCACGCCCTGGCCGACATCGACTACCTGTGCATCCACATCTGGCCCTTCACCTGGAACTGGATGGGCACCTTTGCCTCGCCGAGCAGCGCAGCCAAAGCCGCCAATGCACCCGGCACGGTGACGGACAGCCTGTCGGCAGCCTGTCGGCGGACACAGGAATATATCGACCTCCACATCCCCGTGGCGCAACGGCTGGGCAAGCCGCTGGTGATAGAAGAGTTCGGCTATCCGCGCGACGAATTCGAGATTGCCACCACCTCGACCACGGCGGCACGTGACCGCTACTACGACTACATCCTGCAGCAGGTGGGTCACGGCGTGGACGGATGCAACTTCTGGGCCTGGGGCGGCAGCGCCGACGTGCGGCATCCCTTCTGGCAGCAGGGCGACGACTACACCGGCGACCCCGCACAGGAGGAGCAGGGACTCTATTCTGTCTTCGCCAGCGACACTTCAACCTTGTCAGTTGTAAGAAACTGTTTAAAGTTAATTCAATGACTTTCTTGAAGCATCTGAACGGCATCTTTTCCTTCTTTCTTCAGTCACAATGGAACCCCATTGTTCCTTCATAAAGAAGAAAATCTGCTCGTCCATATGCTTAATAAATCTCATCAATCAAATTTAAACAGTTTCTAAGAAAAACGTACCTTTGCAAAAAAATTAGTACCGACATGAGAAGAATGAAACAGATATTGACACTGCTGCTGACAGCTTTCTATCTGTTTTATTTTGCCGGTACCCATTTCTTCGTTCACAGCCATTTCATCAACGAGCGCATCGTGGTGCATTCGCACCCCTTTGCGAAAAGCAACCATACACACACCACGCTGGAGATACAGCTGATTGATGAGTTGTCGAACGACACCTGCACCACCGAAGACGGAATGCCCACGCTGTCGCCGCAGTATAGCGGCCAGTGGCAGTATGCCGTAGCCCCGACAGCCGTCGTCGTTGTCGACAACGGAGCCGTGCGCCGACTGCGCGCCCCACCCTACCCTGCCTGCTAACAACCGGCACACCGCGACACGTCCCATCCTATGGGCGTATCGCCCCTTTCCTTTATTTTTTCATTTTAACGACGAGCAATCCTCGTCAAAAAGAGACGTATGTATCGTATTGTAATTCCACTATTATGTATGGGTCTGCTCACCGCCTGCGGCGGTGCCAGCCAGACCAGCAACGACACCGAGACGACCGAGGTCGTCGTGAGCGGCGACACGCTGACCGTCAACGCCGCCTCGCCCATACTCCAACGACTGGTGGTGGCTCCCGTCGAGATGGAAGACCACGCCATGACACTGCACACCTCGGGTGTGGTGACTGCCGTACCGACGGCCTACGCCGAGGTGGCGGCACCTTTCGCCGGACGGGTGCAACGCTCGCTGGTGCAAATCGGCCAGCAGGTGCGCGCCGGCGCACCGCTCTTCGAGCTGAGCTCGTCGGACTACTCCGAAATCGTGAAGAGCTACCGACAGGCACAGTCGGAGCTGGCTGCCGCCAAGAAACAGATGGAGCGTGTGCGCGACCTCAACAGCAACAAGGTGGCCTCGAACCGCGAGTTGGAAGAGGCACAACTCGACTACCAGAACAAGCTGGAGGAGTTCCGCCACGCCGAATCCGTGGCCAAAGAATACCAGATTGACGTCACGCACGCCGAGGTGGGACAGCCCATGACGGTGCGCACCCCCATCTCGGGACGTGTGCTGCGCAACGACCTGGTGCGGGGAGAATACATCAAAGAGGACGCCGACAGCAAGCTGGTGGTGGCCGACCTGAGCAAGGTGTGGGTGAAAGCCAACATCACCGAAAGCGAGGCAGTGCTGACCGACCGTGTGGAGCATGTCGAGATACGGCTGGTGGCGCGTCCCGACAGCGTCATCAGCGGCCGGCTGGTGTTCCGCGGCGGCATGCTGGACGAGGAGACACGCACTATGCAGACCATCATCGAATGCGACAACCCCCGCGGACTGATGATGCCCAACATGTATGCCAAGGTGCTGCTGACCACGCCGAGCAGTCGCTGCGTGACGGTACCCAAGAGCGCTGTGTTGCAAGGCGAGGATGCACGCTATGTGCTGCGCAAGGTGGACGACAACCGCTATGTGCGCACCGCGGTGAAGGTGCAGAGTGCCGACAACGGACGGCTCATCGTCACCGAGGGGCTGGAACCACAAGACGAGATCATCACGGAAGGTGCCATGTATCTAATAGACTACAGATAAGCGATGATAGAGCGAATTATACGTTTTTCGATGCAACACAGGGCGCTGACCGCCGCCCTGTTTGGCGTGCTGGCCATGGCCGGCATCATCGCCTGGAGTTCTCTCTCCATCGACGCCTACCCCGACATATCGGACACCACTGTACAGGTGGTGACCCAGGTGCCGGGACTGGCCGCCGAGGAGATGGAGCAGCAGATCACTATCGCCGTGGAACGTGCGGTGAACGGCATTCCCAACCTCATCACCATGCGCAGCAAGAACTCTTTCGGCCTGTCGACGGTGGTGCTGGTGTTCGACGACGGTGTCGACGACTACTGGGCGCGGCAGCGCGTCAACGAGCGCCTGAGCGGGCTGGAACTGCCCTACGGCGCCGTACCCGAACTGAACCCGCTGACGGCACCCACCGGCGAGATATACCGCTACATTGTGGAGAGCCCTGACGGCAGCGTAGACCTGCGCACGCTGACCGACATACACAAGTGGACCATTATCCCCTACCTGCGGCAGATCTCGGGCGTGGCCGACGTGAGCAACTACGGCGGCATCACGACACAGTACCAGATTGAGCTGTCGCCCGACCTGATGCGCGAATACGGCGTTTCGCTGGCCGACATCACCGAGAAGGTGGAGCAGAACAACACCAACGCCGGCGGCAGCCTGCTGATGGAGGGCGACCTGAGCTATGTCATCCGAGGCATCGGCATGATCGACGACCTGGAAGGGCTGGCCAACATCGTGGTGAAATCGCACAACGGTGCCCCCGTCTTCCTGCGGCAGCTCGGCACATTGAAATACGGAAACCTGGAACGCAAGGGTGTGCTGGGCTACAGCGACGACGAGCGCGACTATGACGACGCTGTGGAGGGCATCGTGCAGATGCTGCGTGGCGAGAACCCCTCGGAGGTGCTCGACGCCATCCACACCGCCGTTGACGAGCTGAACAACGAGGTGCTGCCCGACGGTGTGCGCATCCGCCCGTTCATGGACCGCACCAACCTGGTGGGAGAGACACTGAAGACCGTGTCGCACACCCTGCTGGTGGGCATGCTGCTGGTCATCGTGGTGCTGATGCTCTTCCTGCGCAACCTGCGTGGCGCCCTCATCGTGGCCATCACCATCCCGCTGGCACTGCTCATCGCCTTTGTGCTGATGAAGGTGAGCGGTGTACCCGCCAACCTGCTGTCGCTCGGTGCCATCGACTTCGGCATCCTGGTCGACGGCGCCATCGTGATGATGGAGACCGTGCTGCGCGAACGCGAGAGCAATCCCACACACATGCTGACGACCCAGCGCATCAGCCAGCGGCTGGGCTACGTGATGCGCTCCATCTTCTTCTCGACGCTCATCATCATCGTGGCCTATCTGCCCCTCTTCGCCTTCGAGCACATGGAGCGCAAGCTCTTCACCCCGATGGCCTACACCGTGGCCTATGCGTTGCTGGGCGCCCTGCTGACCGCCATGTTGCTGACGCCGGGGCTCTCCTTTGCCGCCTTCCGCAAGCCCGGCAAGACACGTCGCAACCGCTGGCTGGAGCGTTTCACCGCCTACTACCACATCACCGTGGGCCGCGTCATCGAGAACGGTCGCATGGTGATCGCCGTGCTCGTCGTAACGCTGCTGGGATCGGGTGTGCTGTTCGCCTTCATCGGCAAAGACTTCCTGCCGCCACTCGACGAGGGCTCCATCTGGATACAGGTGCAGCTGCCCTCGGGACTCTCGCTGGAACGGTCGGACCAGATGGCGCAGGAGTTGCGCAAGAAGATGAAACAGTTCGACGAGACATCCTATGTGATGACTCAGCTGGGACGCGACGACGAAGGGGCCGAGAGCTTCTCCATGTCGCACATCGAGGTGGGCATCGGACTGAAACCCTACAACACCTGGAAAAGCAAGCGCACCAAGGCCGAGCTGGTGGAGGCGATGGCCGACACCATTGCCAAGATGCCCGGTTACTCGGCGGGTTTCTCGCAGCCCATCATCGACATGGTGATGGACCAGGTGGCCGGCACCCACAGCGACCTGGCACTCAAGATATACTCCAGCGACCTGTATGAGAGTCGCCACATCGCCGAAGAGTTGGTGAAGATACTGTCGGACATCGAGGGTGCCTCGGATGTCGCCGTCGACCAAGAGCCGCCGACGCCGCAGCTGCAGATTGTCGTCGACCGGCAACGGGTGGCACAGTACGGCCTCAACGTGGCCGACGTGGCCGAGCTCATCGAGCTGGCCATCGGCGGCAAAGCCATCTCGCAAATCTACTCGGGCAGCAAGGTCTACGACGTGACCTGTCGCTATGCCGACGAGACACGTGACACGCCCGAGAAAATCGCCGCGCTGACGCTCACCAACGCCGAAGGGGTGAAGGTGCCCCTCTCGGCCGTGGCCGACATCCACACCACGCTGGGCCCCAACACCATTATGCGCGAAGCCAACAAACGCTACTGTCTGGTGCGCATCAACCTGCGCGGTTCCGACCTGTCGACCTTCGTCGACGAGGCCAACCGTCGCATCGATGCACAGCTGCACTACGACAAAGAGAAGACTACGCTGCACTGGGCTGGACAGTTTGAGAACCGCAACCGCGCCTTCGCCCGACTGGCGCTGGTGCTGCCCTTCGTGCTGGCCGTCATGTTCCTGCTGCTCATCCTGGCCTTCGGCAATGTGCGTCACGCCACCCTGCTGATGAGCGTCATCCCGCTGGCCCTCTTCGGCGGACTGCTGGCGCTGTTCCTGCGCGGCATGACACTGAACGTATCGTCGGCGGTGGGCTTCATCGCCCTCATCGGAGTGGCCATCCAGAACGGCGTCATCATGATTTCACATATCAACGCATTGCGCGACGAGGCACTGGATCTGCGCAGCGCCGTCATCGATGGCGCCACACACCGTCTGCGCGCCATCCTGCTCACCGCCACCGTGGCGGTGCTGGGACTGCTGCCCGCCTCCATATCGACAGGCATCGGCAGCGACGTGCAGCGACCGCTGGCCACCGTCATCGTGTACGGACTGATATTCGCCACCATCATCACCCTGTTTATCCTGCCGACGCTGTACTACATGACAGAACGGCGGAGAGAAGAAAGAAAGGAGAAACGATGAAAAAGAAAACAATAGGAGCCCTCATCATGCTGCTGGCCGCCTCGTGGCCGCTGGCAGCACAGCAGCTGGACTATGAATCCTACATACAACGCGTGATGGAGCACAATGCCGGCTACCGCGCCGCACAGCTGGAGCTGCCCATCGCACAATCCGAGCTCAAACAGGCACGGATGTTCAACGACCCCACCGTGTCGTTCAGCTACGGCAACAACAGCGACTGGGACATCGCCATGGGCCAGTCGGCAGAGCTGGAGGTCAGCAAGAGTTTCTCGCTGGGCAAACGTCGCAGCCGCATGAATGTGGCGAAGGAAAACATCAAGGTGCAAGAGGCCGGTTTGCAGGACTATGAACGCAACCTGCGCGCCGACGCCACAGTGGCCTACCTCTCCGCCCTGCTGGCACGCGAGACGGCACAAATCAGCCAGGACTATGCCGACAACATGCGGACGCTCTACCACAGCGACAGCCTGCGTCACAGCCGTGGCGACCTGTCGGAGATCGACGTGACGCAGAGTCGCCTGGAGTCCACCGTGGCACAGCAAGAGTGCATCGCGGCACAAGCTGCCTACCGCAACGCGCTGGCACGGCTGGATTGGATGATGGGAGACCCCACACGGGGCACGCAGGAGGTCGGCGGGGCGCTGACGCGACAGCACACGCTGGTCGACCTGCAACAGCTGTTGCAGACCTGTGCCGCCCAACGACCCGACATCATCCAGGCCCACCATCAGGCGGAGGCAGCGGAACGTGAGCTGCGACTGACACGGATAGAGCGCATCCCCGACATCGACCTGTCGGTCGGCATGAGCCACAGCACCCGCGTGAGAAACGAGGAGGCGCCGGCGCCACCCTTCAACGGCTACACGATAGGCGTGAGCCTGCCGCTGCCCGTGTCGACCCTCAACCGTGGCGAGGTACAGGCGCAGCAATACCGTGTGCAGCAGGCCTCTTCGGAAGCCGAAGCCGCACGTCACACCGCCCAGGTCGAAGTGATGGAAGCCTACAACGACTATGTGGCCGCCATGACGCGTGCCGACGCCTACAGCACAGAAATCATAGAGCAGGCCCGGCAAGTGCTGGACGGCAAGATGTACGCCTACCAGCGGGGCGAGACCTCTCTGCTGGAGGTATTGAACGCACAACATCTATACCTCGACATCCAGCAGGAGTATGCCAACAGCCTTTACGAATGCACGAAATGCTGGGTAGAGCTGAACCGCAGTATCGGCAGCATCGACTACAGCCTATAATCCGCAACAAAAAAGTTCCTATGAATAGACGACTTTTCACCGGCAAGATGAAGTTGGCCGACATGGTGAGCGCCAACCACACCATCATCCTCCTGCTGCCCCGATTCGGACTGCCGCTGGGCTTCGGCAACCGAAGTGTGCAGGACATCTGCAAGCAGCACAATATCGACGAGGACTTCTTCCTGCTCGTGTGCAACATCTACACCTTCGACGACTACCTGCCCGACGCCGAAGAGCTGAGCCTGATCAACCTGCGACAGCTGGTGCCTTACCTGCGGGTGTCGCATCGTTACTACATCGATGAACGGCTGCCCCACATCCAATGGCACTTGAGCCACCTGACCGATGCTATGGAGCCATCGGTGTCGCAGATGCTCACCTCCTTCTTCGAAAACTACCGGAAGGATCTATCCGCCCATTTCCAAGAAGAGGAGCGTAGGCTGTTTCCCTACATCGAGCGGCTGCAGAACGGCGAGAAGATCGCCGACAAAGTAACCAACTACTTTGTGGACTCGCACAAAAACATCAAAGACTCGCTGACCGACTTGATGCAGATTCTCTACAAATACCTGCCCGGCGACAGCATAAATGAAGAGCTGATTGAAATGGTCTTCGACATACTGCAACTCACCGAGGATTTGGAAAAACACTCCCTCATCGAGGAACGGCTGCTGATGCCTGCCGACGACTACGAGCTGAGCGACCGCGAGAAAGAGGTGCTGCTACTGGTAGCAAAAGGACTCAGCAGCAAAGAGATCGCCGACAAGCTCTGCGTATCGATCCACACCGTCAACTCCCACCGAAAAAACATCAGCCAAAAGACCGGCATCAAATCAGTCGCCGGCCTCGCCGCCTATGCCATGATTTGCAAACTTTAGAGGGTTTTATTAGTTAATACCGTAGGGGCGTACCCCCGTGTATGCCCGATTTACAAGATTTCGCGAGGCGGAACGCCGAGCAGGAGAAAATAAAGTTATAAACCACGCCGAAGGCTGGAGAATGAGAAATATACAACACTGAATAACAAAATATTACAAAGCAAACAATAAAAAAAAGGAAAAAAGTAGTCGCTAATTGAAAAAAATGTAGTAATTTTGCACCCGCTTTTGAGAGTCAGACTGTGGATTGTTGATGCTCTTTCCCGGGTGAAATCAAAGCGGTCAAAACACGTCAAAAGAACAAGTTATGGCAAAGAAAAATAAAGACGCAAGAGTTCAGGTCATCCTGGAATGCACCGAACAGAAGAACAGTGGTGTTCCCGGCATGTCGCGCTACATCACCACCAAGAACAAGAAGAACACTCCCGACCGTCTGGAGCTGAAGAAGTACAATCCCTTCTTGAAGAAAGTAACCGTTCACAAAGAAATCAAGTAAAGTAGGAGAAACGCACTATGGCAAAGAAAGTTGTTGCAACCCTGAAAACCTCTACGGGCAAGAGCTACGCAAAGATCATCCGCATGGTCCGTTCCCCCAAGACCAACGCCTATATGTTCCAGGAGGAAATCGTTCCCTCTGAAGAAGTACAGGAGCGCTTGAAGAAGAAATAAATCTCCGCTATAGGAGTACAAGTAGAAAAAGGATTTTTTTCATAAGCTTTTGTTTTTATCCCCTCGGAAGCAATTCCGAAGGGATTTTTTATTGTCGATCCATAGACCAAATCACTAATCAAAAGCAGATTAGAAAAAAGATGGCCGACGACGCCAGTGTACCGGAGCTGTACGAATTCTGCCGATGGCAGTGGCTGAACCAGGCGGCGGAGCCGGAAGAAGCGGGGTGACGGGCGGGCGGCTCCGCCCCCCCCTATATGTTTTCGCATAAATTACGATTTCGCAAAAAATACGTATACTTGCAGGTGAAAGTGTATAAAACCAGAAAAGAAAACTACACACATGGATTACTCGGTCATTATAGTAAAGGATAATAACGAAGGCGGGTATATCGGCATGTGCCGCGAACTGCCCGAAGCCAAGTCACAGGGAGAAACGCTGGACGAACTGTTGGAAAACATGAAGGATGCCATCAAGCTGACCCTTGAAGTAAGAAAAGAAGACCGGGCGCGCCGCCTGGCCGGACGCCACCCCATTTACAGAAGAGTGAGCGTGACGGCATAAAGAAAGAGGTATTCCTGAAGCACCTGAAGGCCAACGACTTCTACTGTGTGCGTCAGCACAAAGGGTTGCACGCCTTCTATCGGAACGCCAAGACAGAAGCCAGCAGTGTCGTTCCCATCCACAACGACATCAAGGAGTTTCTGGCCCGTAGTATCTGCAAAGACTTGGGCATTCCGTTCTGCGGTAATAATTGACTCTGCGAAGCCGCTGCAAGAAACCGCCCGAAAACGGTACTTAATAGTAGAAAGGATTAGGGACAATGGTAACAATCTACGACATATATGGTGATGTTATAAAGACCTACCCGGAACTTGATTCACTTGTAGGTGCCGACCTCTCATACGAGGATTTGATGTTCGCCGACCTGCGTGACCTCGATCTTACCGATGCCGATTTCCACGGTGCCAATCTTTTTATGGCCGATATCGATAGTGCCATCACCGATGGCACGGACTTTTCCGACACCTATCTGGAACCCACACGAGAGCGTGGCGGCGGTGGAACCACCGACGGCATCCGCGGCTACTAACCCTCTGGAAACACTAATTTGAGTCCCCTCCTCTACGGTGGGGATTCTTTACTTTTGTGCCATAATAATCACACGTTATGGCAAAAGCATTATCACGTAAAGTCACCATCTACATCAACGGAAAAGAGGTTGAGAGCACACTAAAGTCGTTAAGTGCCGAAGTTAGGCGTTTACAGCGCGAACAGGCTACATTACATATAGGCAGCGAAGAATACATCAAAACCTCAATGAAGCTGGCTGAGGTTAAAAAGGTGGTAAAGGCGCAGGAACAGGCTATTAAGGATTTGTGTGCAACAACGGAAGAAGCCAGAAAGAAAGCTGCTGATTTTGGCAACATTCTTATGGGTCTGAAAACCCTGTGGGGTAAGGGGCAGGATATTCTGGGCTGGGCGAAGGGGTATGTGGAGGAGGAGGCGAAGATGGACGACGCGTATGCCGACGTGATGAACACCGCGGAGGCCGACTCGCAGGCTGTGCTGGGGTCGATGATGCAGGCGCTGCGCAACGCCCTGGTGGACCACCTGATTGCCTGGGCGCAGGAGGCCGGCACGGAATGAGGACACGCCGCCCGGGGCCGCCGAGGCGGAAGCCGACGGCGGCCCCACGGGGCGGAGGGATACCTGATAGAATATTGAAGAAAAATTGAATATTCCAACTTTTGGGTGTATATTTGCAGGTGGAAAAAATCCATGTGGGAGGAATATGTGTACGATTCTATTGCCTGAGAGGATCGACAGCTCTGTAGCAGGATACAGTGCCTTGGCTAAGTTGTATCTTGAATTGCAGAAGTTGTCCATTGACAATAAGAAAATCACCATAGATTTCTCACAGTGTAGGGAGTTTGACGGGAATCTCTGCGCGGCAATGGGGGCAATATTCGATTTGTTTTCCAGCAGATCGGCAATAATGCTTCAGCGTCCGTCGGACAGGAAGGTCAGAAAGGTGTTGTCGCGCAACCACTTCCTTAGAGCATGGCGGGTGGAGACCGATATTCAGGAAAAAGAGAACTATGTCAAATACTCCAGCTTCAGGAGCAAAGATTCGGAGGAATTCAAAAGGTATATCGACGAGTGGCTGATTGGAAAACAGAAGTTCCCTGAACATTCAAAAGCGGTTGGCGACAGTCTCGTGGAAAGCATCTACGAGATATATGCCAATGCGAGTATGCACGGAGGATCGGAATATGTCTATTCTTGTGGTGAATACAAAGAGTCAATCACAACATTTGAAATGGCAATAGTTGATCTTGGCTACACTATCCCCGACAATGTCAACACCTTTCTTGCAAAGAAGGGACTGTCACCTTTCTCGGAATGCGATGCTATTGGGTGGGCTTTTGTGAGGGGGAACACCACAAAAGAGAACACCGGAGGCTTGGGTCTTTCCTTGCTGAAAGAGTTTATTGATCTCAACCAAGGTGCGCTGCACATGGTTTCCGGGCGTGGATTTGTTGAATACTCGGACGGGAATTTCAGACCCAGGGAGATGGAGACGGCTTTCCCTGGAACAATTGTGAACATAAAATTTAATTTCAGTGATTCCAAACATTACAGGATGACCTCGGAAAAAACCGACATAAACGATTTACTATAACAACAAAACATGGATAATTTAGTCATACGGATAGTTGACCACATCACGCTGAACAAAGGCATCACACCAGATGAGGCGGAACCTCTTTACAGGATGGAGATGGAAGCTTTCGGCGCTGGAAGAAAGGTCGTTTTGGATTTCGAAGGCGTGGAAATGCTGACGACAGCTTTTCTCAACGTCATTATCGGCAATTTATACAAAGACTATTCCAGTGAAAAATTGAAGGAGATGCTCTTTTTAGACCACTTGGATGAAACGACGGCCATCCGCATCAAGCGTGTTACGACAAACGCAAAGTCGTTCTACAGCAACGAAAAAGAGTATTCGGATGCAATCGGGGAGGTTATCAATGAAGGTTGACAATTTGCGTGCCCACAAGGTGAGTCCCATGAACAGTTATCTGTTCGACACCAATGTGTGGATATACATCTACGGACCGATTGCCGGCAGCGAGAGAAAGAAGCAGGTAGCGTACTCGGGGTTGTTGAGAGAGATTATTGACCGCGGAGCCGGTCTGGCTATTACATCGATGGTGCTTTCGGAATATATAAACAGGGTTCTGCGCATTGGTTTTGCCCAATGGAAACTTCGGACAGGGAATGAGAATGCGGACTACAAGAGAGACTTCAGACCGACACAGGATTTTAAGGATGCGCTGGCGGATGTCAAAGCGCAGGTGAAGGACATTCTGTCAACTGTCACCATGCGGAGACCTGACGACTTCAATAGTATGGATGTGGATAGGATGGTGCAATCGATGAGCAGTTCGGCTGATTATAACGACATCTACCTTGTCCGCTGCTGCGAAAAAGGGATGATGTGCATTGTGTCCGACGACAGAGATATTGCCGAAATCCAAAGTCCGGTTGTTCTGCTGCAGGCATAGCGCAAGAAAAGGAATGAAACAGGGACTAATTTAGAAAGGAGGAAAGAGCGATGGTAGTAATCAAAGATATAGACGGGAAGGTGCTACACACCGAGAAAAACGCGGACAAATACAGCGGCCTGTGGCTGAAGGGTGTGAACCTGGACAAAGCCGACTTCAGGGGTCAGGATTTGTCGTGTGCGGGGTTTGAGGCGTGTTCGATGCGGGGGGCTGTTTTCGCAGATGCCGTGCTTCATGATGTCGCATTTTTGGATTGCGACTTGTCCGGCTGCGATTTCTCTGAAATGTTTTTAGATGGAGCCTCCTTCTCGATGAGCAATCTGACTGGTTGCAATTTTTCCAATGCCGACTGCAGCCATGTGGATTTTTCATGGGCAAACTTTGAAGATGTGAATTTGGAGGATGCGACACTTGACGGATCTTCAATCCGGCATCGAGTTAGGCATGGGTTTGGTGGATCCAGGCATGTGACTATATTGCCTGTGTGATACGAATGACAATCCCTGTCGTTGGATGGAAGAGAAGCCGATAACGGCTTCTCTTTTCTTTTGTGTCCCTTACGGACTGTAATTGTGGCTGTATATTTGCCTNNATATTTGCCTAACAAATAAATAAAGAGTTATGGCAAATACATTGTCGCGTAAAGTTACCATATACATCAATGGTAAAGAGGTGGAGAGTACACTTTCTTCACTTAAATCCGCTATGACCAAACTGCAAAACGAGCAGAAGCTCATGACCATCGGCAGTGAGGAATATGTTAAGGCTGGCATGAAAATCAAGGAGATTAGTTATATCCTTGAAGAGCAGAAAATGGCCATGAAGAAGGTGGAAGGGGAATGGGAGCAACTCAGGAACAAGGCTGCGGATAACAGTACCGTTCTTGTTGGTGCGAAGACGCTTTGGGGGAAGGGGCAGGACATCATCCAGTGGATGAGCGGGCTGGTGGACGAAGCTTCGCGGCTCGACGACGCCTACGGCCAGGTGCAGAAGACCACGGGGCTGACCCATGAAGAGGTGGAGCAGCTGAACGAGGCGTTCAAGCGGATGGACACCCGCACCAGTCGCGAGGAACTGAACCAACTGGCGTCGGCTGCCGGCAAGCTGGGCATAACGGGCGTGGAGGGCGTGGCCTCGTTCACCCAGGCGGCGGACAAAATCAAGGTGGCCCTGGGCGAAGACCTGGGCGAGGACGCCACCACCGTTATCGGCAAGATGGCCGAGGTGTATACCCGCTCGACCAAGGAGCTGAGCGAGGCGGGTGACGACCTGGGCGAGAAGATGCTGCGTATAGGCTCGGCGGTGAACTCGCTGGGCGCGGCCTCGTCGGCGGCAGAGCCACACATGGTGGAATCGAAGCTCAACAAACTGCACATCTCAAAATCAAATAATGCCATTTTGACATTAAAATAGACCACTTTTGTCTTATTTTCTGTCAAAATGGCTGATATTTTATACTGGCACAGGCATTGATAACTCCTAAGTGAAGTCGAACAAGAACGACGACAGAAAGCAAAACAAAACAACAAATCAATAAACAATTAAAAATAGGAGATTCAAGCCATGTTAGTAGCAAGAAGAAATCAAGATTTAATGCCCTCGCTGTTCAACGAACTCCTGGACTGGAACAACTGGAACAACGGCCTCTGGAGCGAAACGCACCACACGATGCCGAAGATGAACGTCAGTGAGACCGACAAAAACTACGAGCTGGAGCTCTGCGTGCCGGGCCTGAAGAAAGAAGACCTCAACATCAGCATCGACCCCGACAACAACCTGGTGGTGGAGATGATGCAAGAGGAGAAATCGGACGACAAGCAGAAGGAGAACGGTCGCAAGTACCTGCGTCGCGAATTCAGCCGGATGCAGTTCAAGCAGATGATGACGCTGCCCGACAACGTGAAGAAAGAAGACATCAAAGCACGCGTCAACGACGGCATCCTCTACATCGAACTGCCCAAGGTTACCGAGCAGGAAAAGAAAGCCCTGTCGCAGACGATACAAATCAACTAAAACAACAAGTTCTTCTGAATGCAGAAACAGCGGGAGCGGACCATTGGGTCCGCTCCCGCTGCTATTATTAATCCCAAAAACATCAGAACGCAGGTGACACTTGGCACTGTCCACAGGTCTCTTTTGTTTCTGATGCAAAAGTACGACGGCTGAAGCACCCACACAATAGCCAAAAGTAGTGATTGTTCCCTTCGAAGTTTAACGATTCATTGTTGACAAAAAAGAAAACGACACGGAAAAAATATATATAAATACTTCTAATTTTGCACAGAAGAGTTTCCTACCCTTTCTGCACAACAATGGAAGACAAGACGATAGAAATTGGCCCGAAACATATCGATTTGGAGAAGATTCTGGCCAACAAAAAAATCAAGGTTCCACGCCTGCTGTTGCGCTGGATGCACCGGCTGCTACATGTCGACGAGATGAACGCCGCCATCTACAACAACCGCCATCTCACGGGCATCCCCTTTGTCAACGCCTTCTTCGAAGGCAAGGAGCCCTACAACCTGGGAGTGACACTGGAGGTGGTCAACGCGGAAAACGTCCCCACCGACGGCAACCCCATCATCGCAGGCAACCACCCGCTGGGCGGTCCCGACGGACTGGCGGTGATGTCGGCCGTGGGCCGCAGACGCAGCGACATTCAGTTCCCCGTCAACGACTTTCTCATGTACCTGCCCGGGGTGGCACCGCTGTTCGTGCCCATCGACAAGGTGCACCGCAACACACGCAACGCCAACGCGCTGGAGCAGGCCTTTGCCGCCCATAACGCACTGCTCTACTTCCCTGCCGGACTCTGCTCGCGCAAGATGAAAGACGGCAGCATCCGTGACCTGGAATGGAAGCCAACGGTCATCAAGAAAGCGCAGCGTTACCAACGCGACATCATCCCCTTCTTTTTCGACGCACTGAACCGTCCGCGCTTCTACCGTATCGCCCGACTGCGGAAACGGCTGGGCATCAAATTCAACTTCGAGATGGCGCTGCTGCCCGCCGAGATGTTCGCCCAACGGGGCAAAAAAATGCGCATCGTATTCGGGAAGCCGATTCCTTACACCGTCTTCGACCAGCGCCACACCGCCGCAGAGTGGGCGGCTCTGTTGCGCGAGCATATCTACAGACTACAAATCAACCCACTGGTAGCATTCAACCCCGCATAACCCAACAATCATCAGACCCATGGATACACACATCGACACCTCGTATATCCGTCCGCCGGTAGACCGCAAGCTCATCAAGGAAGAATTGAACCGCAAGCTCTTTCTTCGCAAGACGAACTACGGCGGAAAAGAGATCTATGTCACCACCGCCCACCTATCGCCCAACATCATGCAGGAGATCGGCCGTCTGCGCGAGTTGAGCTTCTGTCTGGACGGCGGCGGCACCGGCAAAGACTGCGACATCGACGAGTTCGACATCATGCCCGAGCCCTACTGCTTCAAGCAGCTGTTTGTGTGGAGTCCGGAGGACGAGGAGATTGTCGGCGGCTACCGTTTCATCCACGGCAGCAACATGATGCACAAAGACGACGGCACCATCATGACGCCCACGGCGGAGTTGTTCCACTACTCAGAGACCTTCGTCAACGAATACCTCCCCTACACCGTGGAGCTGGGTCGCGCCTTTGTGCAGCCCGCCTTCCAGCCCAGCAACGACCGCAGCAAGGGACTCTACTCGCTCGACAACCTGTGGGACGGCCTGGGCGTGCTGGCCTTGGAGATACCCGAGACCCGCTACTTCTTTGGCAAAATAACCATGTACTCGCAGATGAACCAGCGTGCCAAAGACCTGATACTCTTCTTCTACCAGAAACATTTCCCCGACCGCGACGGACTGGTACGCCCCTTCGAGCCGCTGCTCATCCAGTCGGACTACAACGAGTTGGTGCGCATGTTCAACGGCAACAACTACAAAGAGGACTATCAGATACTGCTGCACCAGGTGCGCCAGCAAGGCTGCACGGTGCCCGCCATGATCAACGCCTACATGCGCCTGTCGCCGACCATGCGCTCCTTCGGCACTGCACTGAACCACGAATTCGGCGAGACCGACGAGACCGGCATCCTGGTGACGCTGCGCGACATCGACCCCGAGAAACGCAAACGCTATGTAGAGAGCTACGAGCACAAAAACCGCATCTTCGACCGCACACGCCTGTTCCGCATCAACATTCGCCGGATGCCGTGGTGGCGGAAGCAGAGCGACCAAGAGGAGCTAGACAACCTACGGCTCCTGAAACGACTTAAACGCAGAAGGGAACGCGACAAATGATAATCAAAAGCGCCACATTCGTCATCAGCAATAGCGACTACCGCAAATGTCCCTCCGACGGGCTGCCCGAGTACGCTTTCATCGGAAGGAGCAACGTGGGCAAGTCGTCGCTCATCAACACGCTCACCGGTGTCAAAGGGCTGGCCAAGACCAGCAGCCGTCCCGGCAAGACGCAGCTGATTAACCATTTCCTCATCAACAAACAGTGGTATCTGGTCGACCTGCCCGGCTACGGCTACGCACAGACCTCGAAAAGTTCGCGCCAGCACTGGCAGAAGATGACGGAGCAATACATGCTGCACCGCGAAGCGTTGACCAACGTCTATGTACTGGTGGACTCACGCATCGAGCCACGTCCCATCGACCTGGAGTTTATCAATTTCCTGGGCGCCAACGGCATCCCGTTGAGCATCGTGTTTACCAAGACCGACGGAGAGAAACAGCGTGAAGTCAGCGCCAATATCAACCGCTTCAAATCGGCTTTGCTCCAGCAATGGGAGGAACTGCCCGACATACTGCTGACCTCGTCGTCCACCGGCTACGGACGCGACGCACTGCTGAACCACATCGAACAAATCAATAAGAGTCTTGTCAGTGATTAGTGATTGGTGATTAGACAAATGAAAAAATACATCTATGAGAAAAATAGCCCTTGTCTTTTTGTTTCTTTTTTCCGCAATCGTAGGCCCCAACGCCAACGCGCAGACGGTGGCAGCCATCAAACAGAGCGTCAACGAAGTGCTGAAGAGTGCCGGCATGAACCACGCCTCCCTCTCGGTCTCTGTATACAACATCACCAAGAAAGAGACCGTGTACAGCTACCAGCCGCAGATGTCGCTCATTCCCGGATCGCTGAGCAAGCTGTTCACCACCGCCATCGGCTTCGAGCAACTGGGCAGCTCGTTCCGATTCAAGACCGTGCTGGCCTACGACGGCTTCATCGACCAGAGAGGCACGCTGAACGGCAACCTGTATGTCATTGGCGGCGGCGACCCCATGCTGGGCTCCTACCGCTTCCAACAGACGACACCCGACACCCTTTTCGCACAATGGACGGCGGCGCTGAAAGGACGTGGCATCCATCACATCAACGGACGCATCTTCTACCATACAGGCATCTTCGACAACAAGCCGTTGCACGACTCCTGGAACTGGGGCGACGTAGGTAACTACTACGGTGCCGGCGCCTATGGCCTGAACTTCCACGAGAACATGTACTTCGTCTACTTCAACCCGGGCAAAGATGCCGGCTATCCCGCCACGGTGGCACAGATAGAACCCAAAGCGCTGAACGTGCGCGGCTACAACGAGGTGACGACCGCCGGCAGAGGCACCGGCGATCAGGTAGTCATCTATGGCGACCCCGGCAACAGCAT
>LXOW01228891.1_pt1 | contig 21537 bp, 16 predicted proteins | sample 1368591 | NCBI WGS metagenome assembly LXOW01 (sample SAMN04884650, study PRJNA319009) | bovine gut metagenome | isolation source: Cow rumen | host: Bos taurus | place: Italy: Legnaro (PD) | collected 2014-07-09
TTGACGGCATACGAGAACTTGTATTTTTTCGGGTCGCTATACGGAATGTCGCGTGGAGAAGTGACCAAAAGGGGAGATGAGTTACTGCAGATGTTTGGACTTGAGGAATTCAGAGACAAAAAAGTGGGGGCTTTTTCGGGAGGAATGAAACGCATGGTTAACCTTATGGTGGGTATTTTGCATCGTCCTGATTTTTTGATACTAGACGAACCGACAGTAGGGATAGATGTTCAATCGAAGGTGCTTATTTTGGAATATTTGAAGATTTTGAATAATGGTGGGACAACGATTCTTTATACTTCCCACGATATGGAAGAGGCAGAGCATCTTTGTAGCAGGGTGGGGATTATTGATGGTGGAAAACTGGTTGCAGAAGGCACTCCTGAAGAGTTGATCAATGGGGTAGTAGGATGTTCGGACTTGCAGTCGGTTTATTTGTCGTTAACTGGGAAACAACTTAGGATAAAGGAGGGTTAAAGTGATGAGAAAGTTATTGGCTTTAATGTATAAGGACATACTTTTGCTGATTAGNNGATATGTTTGATGTTGTCCTTGCCGATTCTTTGGCGTCGGAACAAGGGGTGCAGAGGATGATCCAAGATGGTAAATACTTGATGGGAGTATGTGTTCCTCCGAATACGACGACGGCTGTACAGGAAATGATACAGTCCGAGTTGTCGGCCATCATTGGTTTTGATGATGGAGCCGATTTAGAGCATCATAAAGTTGGAGATTTCGTATCCCCAAACATTAAAGTGTTTATTGACCCTACGATGAGTCCCTCGTTTCGTACCACGATGCTCACATTTCTTCGTGAATCTTCATTACGAATAGAAATACAAGCGCTTCGAACGACAATAGCAGAAAATGTTCAAGAATATGTTTCAGTTGATGGCGAAGGTGTTCAAATGCCTGATTTTAAGTCCATCGTTGTTGACGAGGTAGTGTGTTCTCCCGATTCTTTTAGGGCGGGTATTAATGTGACTGAGCACAATGTGCCTGCTTGGACATTGTTTGCCATATTTTTTATTGTGATTTCACTGGCCGGTGGTATGGTCAAAGAGCGTCTGGATGGAAGTTTTTCCCGTTTGGTAGCGATGTCGTGTAGCTATTGGTTGTATCTTGTGAGTAAGATATTGGTATATGAGACGGTATGTATCGTGCAGTTTCTGCTGGTTTTGTTAATGGGACGGACAGTTTTCCCATTAGTGGGTTTAACGGTTTTCAGTATGCATGGAGCATTTCTGCTCTGCCTTTTTATTGTCGTTTTTTGCGCTATTGCGGCGATAGGTATAGGTCTTGTTTTAGGCACTTTTGCTACCACGCAACAGCAAGCTTCGGTTTGTGGTGCTGTTTTGGTTGTGGTGTTATCGGCAATAGGCGGTATATGGGTGCCTCCTTTCTTGATGCCTCCGTTTTTGAATTCCATTAGTGGATATTCTCCTCTGAATTGGGGGTTGGAGGCTTTTTATGATGTAATACTGCGCGGACACGGCATCAACTCGATAATGCCTAACTGTTTGTTGCTTCTCGGATTGTCTGCTGTTTGTACCGTAGTTTCGATAATGGGTCTCAAGTCTTCTCGTCAAAATAAATGAACTCACAAAGATAAAACCACTATCTTTGCACAGAATTTTTGTTGCGTATGGGAAACAATCCGCAGATTAATAAAGCCTCACGTTGTGCCGTCATCGGGCACGGCAGCTGGGCAACAGCCCTTGTCAAAGTGTTGACAACGAAAGAGTTGTCGGTAGGATGGTATGTTCGCAATGCCGATGTGCTTGAGTCGTTGCGTGTCGACGGCCGCAATTGCCGCTACCTCCCTGAAATAGAGTTTGATTTGAATCGTTTGCGCCTCTCAAACGACTTGGACGCAACGATTTCTGAGGCCGACATTATCTTTTTGGTCATGCCGGCGGCTTATTTGAAGTGTTATCTCTCCGATTTGCAAGTTTCTTTGGAAAACAAGATGGTTGTTTCGGCAGTGAAAGGCATCATCCCCGATGAACACCAGTTTGTTATCGAATATTTGAAACAACAATACGGTCTTTCCGATTCACAGTTGTGCTTTATTTGCGGTCCGACCCATGCGGAAGAGGTGGGACATGGACAATTAACCTATTTGACCTTGGCTTGCCACGATGTGATCAATACCCGTATTGTCGGCGAAAAGCTTAAGACGCCTTTCATTAAAATCAGCTGTCATAAAGACATAGATTATCTGGAGCATTCTTCCGTGTTGAAGAATATCTATGCCGTCGTGGTGGGCATTGCCGTGGGCATGGGCTATGGCGACAATTTCGTCTCGGTTTTGGTGGCAAACTGCATCAAGGAGATGTACTATTTGCTGGATCCTCAGAGCATCAACGACCTCACCAAGTTCAGTCCGTCCAATTTCTTTGGCGACCTGTTGGTGTCGTGCTATTCGAGCCACAGCCGCAACCGCCAACTCGGCATGCTGATTGGTCGTGGCAACACAGTAAAGACCGCCTTGAACGAGATGACGATGGTGGCCGAAGGTTATTTTGCCTCGGCCTTGTTGCCGTTATTGACAAGAGAACAAAGGATACATCTTCCCATAGCCGAGACCGCATACCAGGTGTTACACCAAGATGTTCCGGCCCGTAAGGCAATGAAAAACCTGGAAGACCTATTGTCCTAACAGGAAATACAATCCCGTAATAATTCCAGCAGCGATCAGTATGGCCAAGATGACGCGCCATGCCGATACTGGTGACGCGCCACCTACCTTGCCCGTTTGGCCGTTTACGGCAAACTGGTAGATTTTGTCTTTATACTTGAATGACGAAATCCACACGGGCACCAAAAGGTATTTGTAGGTGATGTTGCTGAATATAGTCGAAAACCTGACCGAGTCGGAACGGTTGGCATGCCAATGTCTGCGAACATGATTGGAGATGTTAGATCGGAGCCGCGATCGAATGGAGCCTTGTGCTTTTTCCCAGCCTTCTTTCAGGCCGATGGAATAACGTTCGGCGACGAAGCCTGCCACGACTTGTGGTGAGTAGGGTACCAGTTTCGAGAAGTCGAAAGGCTCGCAGGACTTCACGCCCGAGTCTTCCTGTCGCTTGGAGGCCATCACGGTGATGTCATCAAAGAACTCCTGATAGATACCATTGACGCGCATCCAATTCGTTTCGGTGCGGCTGTGGCCGTCCTTGTCTTTCACCGTCTTGTCATAGCCGGCACGGGCGGTGAAGTTGGAAGTGGTTTGGGCATCGTAAGTCCAATAGGGGAGATATACGCCTTGGAAGGCCTCAGGAGAAGCGCTTTTTTTGGCTTCTCGCGGGGCAAACCATTTCTTTTTGAGCCATTGGGTGAAGAGTTCACCAGCCTGGTCTTTGGTGATCGCAAAAGGACATACGGCACCAGGCGCAATAGTGTCTTCTTTGGCAGCGGGCATCACGTTGGTAGAACCACAGAAAGGACACACAGCGGCGGTTTCAAGAGCGTCATAGATAGTGACGGCACCGCATTGTTTGCATTGCACCGATTTTTTCTGTTCGCCCCAGTTGAAGCTTTCGGTGTGTATGGCAGCTTCGAAGTCCATTTCGCAGATTTCGTTGCCCTCTTCTGGTTTGGGCAGCTCGCAAGAGTAGCCGCAATAGTCGCAGCGCATCATTCCCGAGGCAGGGTCGAAAACCACGGTAGCCCCGCAGTTGGGGCATTTTTTATCGGTTTCTTTCTCTGTTGTTTCCGAAAGAATCTGTTCTTCAAAATTGTCGTGTTGTTCCGACATAATCGTTGTTTTTGGTCGTTATTTGGACGCAAAAATAGAGGTTACCAATAGATATGTCAAGAAAAACGGCAAAAACCTTGGTAGACAAAAGGAATTATTTCTATTTTTGTCCCCAAAGTATCAAATCTTATCTCTATGAACAAGAAGACATTACTCTTTTTCTTACTTGTTTTCATGATTTCGCCCTTCGCCTTTGCGCAAAGCATTGTGGTGTCGGGCCAGGTCATTTCAAGTGATGACGGCTATGGGCTTCCTGGTGTCACCATCCAATTGAAAGGCACTACCATAGGAACAGTGACCGACCTTGATGGCAACTATACCATTAAAGCCGATAACCAAGATGTGCTGGTATTCAGCTTTGTGGGTTACAAAACCAAGGAAGTGCCCATCAAAGGCAAAACTAAAATCAATGTAACACTTGAAGTCGATGCGCAGATGCTCGACGACGTGGTGGTCACGGCACTCGGCATCAAGCGCCAAAAGCGTGAATTGGGTTATGCCACTGAGGAAATTGGTGGCGAACTGATTGCCAAGTCAGGCTCGGGCAGCGTCATCAGTGCCTTGAGTGGCCGCTCGGCAGGTGTGCAGATCATCAACCCCAACGGTGTTGACGGTGGCTCGTCACGTATCACCATCCGTGGTAACAACAGCATCTNNCAATAACATCAACCAAGAAGACATTGAGAGCCTCGACATTTTGAAAGGCCCCACTGCGGCAGCCCTTTACGGCTCACGTGGTGGTAACGGTGTGGTGCTCATCACCACCAAGAAAGGCTCGAAACAACGTGGTCTCGGCATCAGCTATTCCGCTGGTTTCAAAATCACTACGCCATATCTGTATCGCTCGGTGCAGAACCTGTCTCTTATACACATCTGACGCTGCCGACNNCAAAATCACTACGCCATATCTGTATCGCTCGGTGCAGAACAAATATGGCGGTTGTGGCCCCATCACCTTCCAAACGCCGACGCTCACCCCGATAGAAGGTATGTATGACGACAATGGCAATCAAGTATATGAATTTCCGTACGTCTACAACGTCGAAAACGGCCCAGCGGGCGAGCCTACCAACACTAGCTTTGGCTATTATGGCGGCGCCCAGAGCTGGGGTCCCGAGATGAACGGCGAGAGCGTCCTTTGGTGGGACGGTGTGGTGCGTAAATATTCACCCCAACCCGACAACTTGAAAATGCTCTTCAAGAACGGTCACACGATGAACCATAACATCGCCTTCCAGAATGCTGGCGACTTTGGTAGCGTCCGCGTCTCCTTCACAGACTCGCGTACTGACGCCATCATCGACAACTGTAACCTGAGGCAGACCACGGTAAGTGTTGGTAGTTTGATTAATGTATCGGAGAAAATCAAAGTCGACGTGGCTGTCAACTATTTGAACTATCATCGTCTGAATTCCCCTGAAATCGGTGAATCGAACAGCAACTTCAACAAAGGTCTGCTTTATAGCTGGCCGCGTAGCTGGCAGGGCATCGAGACCACGTCATACGAGAACGAGGACGGCACGATGAACCAGTTTAGTGCTTATCCCTATCCTTATATCAACAGCAGCACGTTCTGGACGTTCTATAACAACAATACCACCCTCGACCGTAACAAGCTGTATGGTTCAGTGAGATTGCTCTATGATATCACCCCGTGGCTCGCTGCCTCCGCCAAGGTCGCCTTGGACTGGACTGCCGACAACTACACCACCACGCACAAGCCCACCACCATCGACGGCATGGCGGGCGGCTACTATTCGAAGAGTAAGTCTACCTCGCAAACTCGCGACATGGATTTCTTGCTCACCGCCCACAAGGACAAAATCTTTGGGTCGAAGTTTAATGTGCGCCTGTCGTTCGGTGGTGAACAATACTACGGCTATCGTGACGGTATGAGTGGTACCTCGGGACAATGGGCTTATGCCAACCTCTATACCATCTACAACTACTCCAACGCCACGGAACGCACCTTCGGCGAGTCGAGATGGGAGAAGAAAGTCAACTCGCTCTATGCCTTCTTCAACATGAGCTACAGCGATTGGGTGTTTTTGGATGTGACAGGCCGTAACGACTGGTCGTCGACCCTGCCCATCAACAATAACTCCTACTTCTATCCTTCGGTCACCTTGAGTTTTGTGCCAACTTCCGCTTTCAAGAACGTGAACTGGGGACCGGTGAACTACTTGAAAATTAGAGGTTCTTGGGCTATGACCGCCAGCGACACCGAGCCTTATCAGCTGACTTATACCTATACCACAGGCTCATTTGGACATCAACTCACAGCCACCTTGCCGACCACGGTGCCGCCTTTGGAGCTGAAGCCCCAGCGTCAGCGCAGCTATGAAGTCGGTTTCGACATCGGCTTGGGTGCCCGCTTCAACATGGACTTCACCTATTACAACATCTACTCATGGGACCAGATCCTTTCCTCGCCCTTGGCTCCTTCGTCGGGTGCCAACAACGTGACCATCAACACGGGTGTGGTGACCAACAAGGGTATCGAGGCCATCCTGACCTACGACGTCGCCCAAGGCAAGGACTATGGCGTTCAGTTGGGCTTGAACATTGCCCGCAATAAGAACAAGATTGTTGACTTAGCAGGCTCCAACATGTATCTGCTCTCTGAGATTTGGGGCTCCAACGGTCCTGCTGTCGCTGTGGAGGAAGGTGAGGAATATGGTACTATCTACGGATGGGATTATGTCTATGAATACACGATGCCTGATGGCTCTGTCGTCGGTCCGTTCTACGATGCCAACGGCAAGCCGCTGCCTTTGCTCAACGAGGCGGGTAACACCTATTTGACGACCGACAACCGTGTGCCGATAGGCAACTGCGCTCCCTTACTGACAGGTGGTATCAACCTTAGGGCATCCTATAAGGGCTGGTCACTCTACGCTTTGATTGATGCCAAGTTGGGAGGCCAAATTTATTGCGCTTCCTACGTGGTGGGCATGCAAACAGGTCAAAGCCCCGCAACACTTTATGAACGCGACGGCAACGGTCTGCCGTATTACGAAAACGGCGAATTTCTTGGCAACTATGGCGTTATTTTGCCTGGTTACTGCATCAATACTGAGACGGGTGAAGCCGTTGAAAACGACCATGTGGTGCATTACTTCTACAAATACATGCCTAACTATGGCGGCTGGGGCAACATTATCAGCACCCCGGGCATCGTGAACAACACATGGATTAAAATGCGTGAACTGTCGCTCACCTATGATTTTCCGCGTAAAATATTAGACAAGCAGAACTTCCTCAAACAAGTCTCCCTCTCCCTCGTGGGTCGCGACCTGTTCTACTTCTACAAGTCCTTGCCCGACAACATTAATCCTGAAGGCACCCAAGGCTCTGGCAATGCCCAAGGTCTTGAATATGCCTCCTATCCTGGAACACGTTCGTTTATGTTTAGCTTCAAAATCAGTTTCTAATTCGTATCGCCATGAAAAGAAATATCATCATTATTTGTGCAATAGCATTGGCATTCAACTCTTGCACCAAGAACTTTCAAGAGATGAACCAAGACCCGTTCTCGCCTACGGGAACGACTATCGAGGCCTTGTTTAACGGCGTGGTACAGTCCCTGCAACAGAGCATGAACGAACAGTTCTATCTGCAAAACGAGATTTGGTATCCCGAAACGGAACTCGGCGCTTTGACCTCTGAGTCATGGGGCAACTCCCAAATCGGAACGGCGAGTGTTTGGTCCAACTATTATCTCATGCTATCCAACATCCGTGAATTGGAAAGACGTTTCGACGCCATGGGCGAAGAAGGAGGTGACGAGGCCGTCTGTGACAAGGTACGCGCTCAGCTCAATATCCTGAAAGCTTATCAAACTTTTAAAGTCACGGATATTTTCGGCGACATGCCATACAGCCAAGCTGGCCGCATCTGGGAAAACTCAGCTTCGCAGGCTACCATGAAACCTGAATGGGATACCCAAGAGAGTATCTACAAATCGCTTTTGGAAGAATTGGCCTGGTCGCGCAACGTGTTGCATGCTGACTCTACTGAAACCACACACGGTAACGCATACTACAAACTACCCTACGAGGTGCTGCTCAACAACGACTACACGCTTTGGGCCGAATTTGCCAACTCGCTCATCCTGCGCCACGGTTTGCGCATGTATGACAAGGATCCTAATTATGCCACTCCTCTGTTGGTGGAGGCTTACAATTTTATCTATTCAAAACTGAGTTCCTCGGGTGGTGTGGTTAATGGGGGTGGCATCTGCTTGTGGCCCAATGTTTTGGGTACTAGCTGGGACACCAATTGGTCGTTCCGTGAGCACAAACACCTCCGCATGGGTGAAACCATTTGGAGTTGTCTCTCCTCAACCAACGACATGGACGGCAGCGGCATATACGACTATCGCACCTTCCTTTTCTTCGACACCAGCCACAAAAACGATAGTTTCCCTGATGGTGCATGGAGGCCCTATCCTCAGATTCGCACCTTGGACACACCCACTGAAGGTGGCTCGCCTTACGCCCAAAGCCGTGACGGCAGTTATACTTTCAAAGGCCCATCATGCTTGTATTCCCCTTTCAATTATTATCTTACAAGGGATGAAAAATATGTTCCCCAGATTTTAGTGACCTATGCCGATGTTCTCTTTATGAAGGCAGAAATCGGTGCACGTGGCATAGGTGGCATTGTTTTGTCCACCTCGGAAGTCGACATGATGCTTTATCAAGCCATCTACCAATCCTGTCTCTTTTGGGCACACATGCCACAAAACACGAGCCGTTGGACTTATTTCTATCCTCAATACAATAGTTTTGTCGGCAATCTAGATATCTGGGCATTGGGCAATAAGATGGTGTCAAGCGTAATGAACAATGCTGTATGGATGAATCCTAATTATGAAGACACCCAAGAGTTCTACCTGAAGATGATTTATCAGCAACGTTGGCTGAATCTCTTCCGTCAGCCGTGGGAGGCCTGGGCTTTGGCGCGTCGCACCATGGCGACTCCCACTACCACCAACCACGCCAAGCTGACATCTTTCCGCATGGAATATCCCCAGACGGAAATCGAATACAATTATGAAAACTACGCCGCACAACTCGCTCGCATGTCACATGGCGACTCGAGGCAGACCAAAGTTTGGTGGAACGAATGACAATAGAATCCCAAATGATTTAAAACTCAAAATTTAATATTATGAAAAAACTATCTTTAATCCTTATGCTTTTGGCTTTCTCCTTTGGGATGAATGCCCAAGTTGAAAAGATTTTCAGCTTCAACAACTATGAGTCTGGTGAAAATCCAAACCATCTCCTTAATGGTCAAGACGGCTGGTATGTGCGTGTGCATCATGCGGGCAATGGAGGCTTCACTCCATTGTACACCGATTATATGGGCCACTTCTGGGGCACCACGCCGCCCATTCCGACACCTGACGAGACCATCGGTGTGTTTTCGGATGCTTCTGGCACTGCCTTTGGCGACATTGCCACACATGACCTCACCCAGTATGGTTTCGACTTCTCTGATGGTGGTGTCATCGAAATCGAATGCGATATGTTGCGTGAATGGTGGGGTACTATGTTTGGTATCGGCTATGATGCCGATGGCGACGGCTCCGTTCTGCCTCCTTTTTCCGTGGCCCCCATGTTCCCTGGCCAGGACCACAGACTTTGCGAACCTCTCTATCCTGATGTGAATAGCACTTCTCCCGAAGGTGGTGTATATATGCTTCTTACAGGAAGGCATGCAACAGATCCGAATTTCCAATGTGGCGTGGTGTTGCCTAGTAACGAAATGGCCTGTGACATTGAACCGCTATATCCGGATCATAGTTGGATGCGTTGGAAAGTCTCCATTGACCTTGATGCAAATGCTGTCACCCTTTATGCGATGTACGACCTGCCTGGCGGCGAATGGGAAGCTGTTCCAGAATGCCAAGGTGTCAATGCTGGACTCACTCCTGGCAGTGGCGACAAATATGACCCGGCTATGTGGCACTACATTTATATGCTCAATAGCGGCTGGGGTGGTTTTGATAACTTAGTCGTGCGCCATTTCCCTGGTGGATTGGCAGCCCAGTTTATCGACTTCACTGAAATCTCCGACCAGTTGTCTTATAATGAGCCTATTACCTTACAAGCCACCTCTACTTCAGGACTTCCTGTGACTTTTGAAGTTGTCCAAGGCCCTGCAACGGTTGAAGGCAATGTTCTGACACTCACAGGCGAGGAAGGTCAAGTGAGAGTCCGTGCCATCCAACAGGGTGACGGCACGCAATGGCAACCTGCTCCCGCCGTGACACGTTCTTTCTATGTGGTTGACCCTGAAAACTATGAGCCCGAGATAACCATCCGTCGCCCTTATGAAGGCACCATGGTGTATATGCCCGATTTCGAAAACCCTGTAATGATTGTGCTGAGTGCCTATATCGACCATGGCAATGTCCTTAAGTTTGAACAGGTGAAATGCAATGTCGACGGCCAATCGCTGGATTTGAAGACCGACTATCCCAACGACCCCGATAACGGTTATTGGTATACCTCTTGGACACCTTCGGGATCAGGTACCTACAATATGACAGTGTCCATCACCCAAACGGGTGGCAAGGTCACCACAGCATCCAACACTTTTGAGGTGACCACAAATTATGGTGACATAACGGTTTCGGCATTCAATGGCGAGTTGGTGGTCACGCCACTGGAGTTTACCGCCCATGGCGAATTTCCTTTCCCGACACACGTTAATGCTTTCGATTCCATCAGTATGCATTATCTCCATAATTGCGTGAATGACGACTGCGATCCATACGACCGTGTAAGCTTTTGTCGTGTGAAAAACTGTCGTGGAGAATGGGTTGAACTGTACCGTTATTGTACTCCTTTTGGCAAAGAATGTGAAGACAATTTGGATGTAACAGATTTCACCACCTTGCTGCAAGGACTCGTTGAATTTGAATTGAATTTAGAGAGTTATGATGGCTCTGGAATCGCCCCCACCGCAATTTTTGAATACAGAAAAGGAACACCAGACTATCCTTATGTAGACATGCAGGAACTTTGGTTTGGAACTTATTCTTTCGGCGATTACGCAGACCTTTGTCCCATACCGACGCGTACGGTCAAGTTCGACCCTTCTGTGGAGAAAGCCAACTTGCGTATCGTGACCTCTGGCCACAACTGGAGTAGTTATGATTTTGGGTCTGGACAATCGCATAACACAGGCAATGCTGCCGAATTTTATGCAGCTACACATAACATCAAGGTCAACGGTGCTACGGCCTACACCCAGTATCTCTGGCGTACTTGCAACCCCAATCCAGCTGGTTGTCAGCCACAAAGTGGAACATGGCAAGGTAGTCGTTCCGGCTGGTGCCCAGGGAGTTTGGCTTTAGTATGGAACTACAGCTTGGACGACTATCTCGCTGATGGAAGTGCAGATGTACTGTACGAGTTCGATCCGACATACGTTGACCAATGCCATCCTAATTATCCTGACTGTGTGAATGGACAAAATGGCTGTCCATATTGTGAGAATTCAGAAAACCCGATTTTAAGGGTTTCTGGCAAGTTGGTGACATACAGCCATAACACGGACATTTTGACGGAAGTACCAGAATTGCCTGATGTAGACGAAGAACCATTCAAGGTGACAATTACTCCTAATCCTGCAAGAAACAACTTGACCATTGCCACGGATTATGAAAAGGGCAAAACCAGCGTACACATCATCAATGCCCATGGTATCAGAGTACGTAGTTTCTCTGTGGATGGCCAACGCACCATCGACGTGAGCGACTTGCCGTCGGGACTCTACTTTGTCCATGTCGTCGGTGGCAAGGTGGTGACTAGAAAGGTGGTTATCCAGCATTAAGAACGGGAATAACATACCGAAATAATTTGTACTTTTGCCGCCCAAATCAAGGACAACAAAAAGAATACAAATATGAAAGTTGCAACATTATTAGGCGAACGTTTTAAGAAGGCACCGGCCGACTGCGTGTTCGACAGTCAGGCACTGATGGTGCGTGGCGGCTACATCAAGTCGGTGGGTACCGGCCTGTTTTCCTTCTTTATGCCGACCAAGCGCATAGCGAAAAAGATAGAAAACATCATCCGTGAGGAGATGGACCGCATTGATGGTCAGGAAGTCATGTTCCCCGTCGTGATGCCGGGAACGTTGTGGCAAGAGTCGGGGCGTTACACGAGCATCGGCTCGGAACTGCTTCGTTTCAAGGACCGCAACGGCATCGACATGGTGTTAGGCATGACCCACGAGGAAGCCGCAGTGCAGCTGGCTCGTGATGCCGCGAAAAGCTACACGCAGTACCCCTTCATGATTTATCAAATCCAGACCAAGTTCCGTGACGAACCGCGTTCGCGTGGTGGTCTCATCCGCACCCGTGAGTTCACGATGAAGGATGCCTATAGCTTCCACACCTCGCAAGAGGATTTGGAACAATATTATGCCAAGGCTTATCGTGCCTACGAGCGTATCTTCTCCCGCTGCGGTGTGCCGCAAGTGGTGGCTGTGAAGTCCGACTCGGGCATGATGGGTGGCCGCATCTCGCATGAGTTCATGCTGCTCACCGACATTGGCGAGGACACCATCGTCATCTGCCCCGAATGTGGCTACCGCTCCAACAGCGAAGCCGCCGACTGCATCGTCCACAACGAGGAATACCCCATTGAGCCTTTGGAAGAGGTCTACACCCCCGACCAGAAGACCATCGAAGATGTGTGCAACTACCTGCACAAATCGCCTCTGCAGTCCTGTAAAGCCGTTTTGTACCAACGTAACGTCGACGACAGCCTCGTCATCGTCTTCTTGCGCGGCGACCTCGAGGTGAACGAGACCAAGCTGCGTAACCTGCTTTGTGCCGAGGTGCATGCCGCCACCGTCACCCCCGAGATGGGTGTCTGCGCTGGCTTCATCGGGCCTAAGGGCTTGCCGGAAGACATCACCGTGGTCTACGACGAGTCGCTGAAGACTTTGAATAGCTTCGTAGCGGGTGCCAACAAGGAGAACTATCACTACAAAGGTATGAACATGGCCCGCGACCTTGGTGAGGTAAAGTACAACAGCGTGGCCAAAGCCACCGTCGGCGGCATCTGCCCCGTGTGCGGCAAGCATAGCATCACCATCAGCCGCGGCATCGAGGTGGGTAACATCTTCCAGCTCGGCACGAAATACACCGAGTCGATGAACATGCAGTACCTCGACAGCGACAACACGCTGAAATACCCCATCATGGGCTGCTACGGCATCGGCGTGGGTCGTTTGATTGCCTCGGTCTGCGAGGTGAGCCACGACGACTACGGTCCGATTTGGCCCATCACCATCGCTCCTTGGCAGGTGCAGATTTGCGCCTTGCGCGTGGCTGACGAGAACGTGCGCCGTGTGGCCGACAAGGTCTACGAAGACTTGAAGAAGGCTGGCGTGGAGGTCATTTACGACGACCGTAACATCAGCGCGGGCGTGATGTTCTCTGATGCCGACCTGCTCGGTGTGCCGCTGCGCATCGTGGTCAGCCCGAAGACGCTGGAGCGCAATGCCATCGAGTTCGCCAGCCGCGACAAATCGTTCAAGGCCGACCTCAACCCCGACAATGTCGTTGACGAGGTGAAGGCCAAGATTGCCGAGATGATTGCGGCCTTGACGCCTGAGGATTAATACATGTAGAGACGGTGCATGCACCGCCTCTACAATGGAACAAAAACCCGTTGAAATACTAATTTCAACGGATTTCTTTTTACAAAAATCAGTCTTGGTATTGCATCCATATCAAAAAACATTTACTTTTGCAGATGGAAAACAAAAAAACAATGGAAACACAGCCTCGCTATATTAGCCCTTACACCGATTTTGGTTTCAAATACATCTTTGGCAGTGAATTGAATAAGGAGTACTTGATTTCGTTCCTGAATGCTCTTTTCGATGGGAGACATAATATCACCGACATCACCTATCAGAATTCGGAACATCTTGACGAGGTGGTGTATTCCCGTCGCGCTATTTTCGATGTGTATTGCACCACCGATAAGGGCGACCATATCATTGTTGAGATGCAGAACGTTGATCAGGATTATTTTGCTGACCGAATGGTGTACTACTCCACATTCCCCATCCGAGAGCAGGCCAAGCGTGGCGATTGGGACTACAAGTTGAATCCTGTCTATACGATTGGCATCCTGAACTTCATTTTCGACAAAAATAACGAGGATGTCCATCACGAGGCCAAGCTGATGAATGTGGCGACCAAAGAAGTGTTTTACGACAAGTTGTCGTTCATCACGATAGAATTGCCTAAGTTCAACAAGAAAGAAGACGAGTTGGTGACGCTTTACGACAAGTGGCTGTTTGTGTTGCGCAACCTTTCGCGGCTGATGGAACGCCCTGCCGCATTGCAGGAAAGGGTGTTTGCCTCGCTGTTCCGCCATGCCGAAATTGACAAGATGCAACCGAACGAACGCAGACAATATGAAAAATCGTTGTTTGATTACAACGACATTAACAATAGCAATATCAAACATTATAGAGAAGGGAAGGAAGAGGGTTTGAAGGAAGGTGAAAGGAAAAAAGCTATAGAAATCGCTCGCAACCTGAAAACAGCTGGAGTGGATATAGCAGTGATACAAACAACCACGGGATTGAGTGAAGAAGAAATAATCCAATTGTAATATACTAATATATAAATCTTTAAACTTATTATTTCAGAATATAGATAGTAATACTCTGACATATTAATCTAACGGGCTTTACGCTCTTGTTCTCCTATTGAAAAGTCTGGAAAACTATTTCGGGTGAGGATAAGTAAGCGGAAAGTTTGCGTTTTATGGCGCAGACTAATTCGTGCTTATTTACCCACAGGCTTTTCCAGACGCCTTCAATAGAAGTAAGCAATCAAACGAAAGGTGTGCGCCTTTTCTTTATTGCTTTTCCAGACAAGACAAAAGCCTTCAAACCGAAAAGCACTATGGAAAGAGAAAAACGATACCCCACAGAAGGCGTTCATCTCGGACAAATTGTAAAAGACGAATTGGCCCGACAAGGCAGAAGTATCACTTGGCTGGCTCAACAGGTAGGTTGTTCGCGAGAGAATTTATATAAGGTGTTTCGTCACAAATGGATTTACACCGACCTCCTTTTTCAAATCAGCGAAGCCCTGGATTACGACTTTTTCAAGTTGTGCTCAGACTATTATCAAGCCAAAAAATGTGAAAAAAACAACTCATGAGTTGATAGCAATTTTCCAAAAAATCGGGAAGAATAGCACCATGTAAAATACTGATAATAAAAAAGATTAGTATATTTTTGCGGCAAATCAAAATTAACTAAAACCGATGCGCCCGATGGGATAGAACTGGGCTAAAAGGAAATGAAGAAAGTTTTTATGTTTTTAGGGGTTGCGGCAATTGTAGCCTTAATGTCAAGTTGTTCTACACTTGGTGCCGGTATGGTGTATGAAGGCATCACAGTTCCTCATTCAGTCACTTCCAACACGATTAGCGACAATACCAAGGTTGGCAGATCCAACTATATATCTGTCTTGGGAATTGTTGCCGTTGGCGATGGAGGCGTCAATGCCGCAGCAAAGAATGCTGGCATCAAGAAAATCAGTCATGTGGATGAACAAAGGACAAGTATCCTTGGTGTATTTACAAAATCTGAAACTATCGTTTACGGAGAATAGAAATTATGTTTTTATCATAAAGGAAGAGGCTGTCTGCTACAGATGGCCTCTTCCATTTAATTCTTACCATGAAACAAAAAAAACAAATAATAACTTTCGTTTTTTTGTTGTGTTCTCTCTGCCTATGGAGCCAAAACATACAAAAGCATTATGTATCAAAAAATGTAGAAAGTGGAATGTTATACTTCATCAAACCTATGAAGTTATTTCAGTCAAGCAATAACACCTGCTATTTTGACCAAACCATAAGGCCGCATAATGACACCATAAGCATAGGGATTACATTTACAAACCGATCTGCATTTAAGGTTGATTCAATCGTTGTCAGAACGGCAGATACAGTTATCGGAAAAGCAGTTACACATTTATTCACGGAAAAGGTCAAAAACAAATGGGATTGCAGGTGTTTTATCTATTTGACACGCTTTGAGTTAATTAAAATACAAACAGAAGCGCCTCCTATTTTGTCTTTTTATGGATTGGAAAAAACCAATTTCCAATTAAAAGTCAAGCCAAAAGATTGGAAAAAGGTTTTGGAAATCAATAGAGCCTTATATGGACAAATCAAACTAAATGAACAATAAAAAGGTTATAAATGTGCAAAATAACAACATCCTATCATTTTGAAATCACAACATCAGAAAGGATTATGAATGTCTTCGGAACAGTTATGTCTCATACAGATGTAAGTGTTTTGGTAGATTTATGGTGTCCTGAAGAATCATGTTTCACACAAAGAGTAAATGTCTATCATCAAGATATACGAGAAGTTGTTGAAGCACTGATTCAAGAAAAAATGGTAAAGTCTTTCTTTTCGGAAGGAAAGTTTGTGATTAGGCTTTTGTCGTATTAAAAAACCAAACAAAAAATGTGAACAAAATGGAAGATGTATTGATAGGAATTATCCAAAGTATTGGGATGAATAGCACCGCATAAAATGCTGATAATAAAATAGATTGATATAATTTTGTGGTGTATTACAAATTAACAAAACCGAAGTGCCTAATGGGAAATAACTTGGCAAAAAAGAAATGAAAAAAGTATTAGTTATCCTGTTTTTATGCGCGGCATTTAGCTTTCTTTTCACAAGTTGTGCCGCTATCTTTGGTGGTGCGCAATACAATGCTAGAATCAAAGTTCCCGACCATCCCAATGCTAAGATTAGCATTAATGGTCAATACCGTGGTAATGGAGAAGTCAGTATGGTAATCAAAAGGAAAGAGGCAAATATGCTCAATATTACGGTTCAAGAAGGAGATGATGAGCCTCAAACAACGGTTTTCAACAATCGTAAATTCCGTGCAGGTGCATTTATTTTTGATTTGTTGTTGGGATGGGTACCACCAGTACCGGTTGGAATCATCGTTGACGGAGCTACAGGTGCATGGTGGAAACCTGATGTCAAAGATCCTTGGATTACAAAAATAGATCGTAAAAACTATTTATACACCATTACTTATAGGCCAACTACAGTAAAACCTAATACAACAAGTCCTCCTGTTTCTATACCGATACCTCAAGAACCTGCTACGAATACAACTGAAGAACCAGCAATTACGCCTCCAACCGTTACGCCAAGCCAATCATTAACACGAACAAAGGCAGAAGCTCTTCGAGAACTAAAACAACTTTTGGATGAAGGTATCTTAACTCAAGAGGAGTATGACAAAGAAAAGGCAAAATTGCTAGAGTCGAATTAGAACATGTTTGTTCAGAAGAAGCAAGAAGGAGGACAGCACTAATGTCATCCTCCTTTCCCTATGGTATTTTATACGAAGCAGGTGTTCGTCTGTTGGGATGTTTCATACTACATTGAAATACAAGATAGTAGTTATCCTTATGACTTGTATATGTTACAAGTCGCTTGTAGCACAAGACCCTCTCTCTGTTTCGCAACGGCCAAAGGTGGGGTTGGTTTTGGCTGGAGGTGGTGCCAGAGGTGCGTCATTCATTGGAGTTTTGAAGTATTTAGAGGAGTTGGATATCCCTATTGATTATGTTGTTGGCTCCAGTATGGGGTCGATTGTTGGCGGAATATATGCTTTGGGATATTCGCCTGACGAAATGGCGGAAATTATTTCTTCCATGGAATGGAAGAAATATGTTGGAAATCATATTGATAGGTCTTGCTATTCCACTGACTTGCGGGAACGCTTTAGTACGCAGGTGGTCAACATCCCGTTTAATGTTAGAGATGTATTCAAAAAAGGCTTCATCCCTACGGTTATTAGCGAGTTGCCCATTGCTTATGTAAACAACAAGGAGATAGAGAATCTTTTTAATGAGTTAAGCCAAGGGTATCAGGATTCCATTGGTTTTGATGATCTGCCAGTGCCTTTTGCATGCGTTGCAACTGATATTGTAGCGGGAGAAGAGGTGGTGTTGCGTAGTGGTAGCCTCCCTAAAGCCATCAGGGCGAGCATGGCTATCCCTGGCGTTTTTTCGCCTGTTGTCATTAATGGAAAACTGTTGTATGATGGTGGCTTGACCAACATTTTCCCTTCAGACGTACTCCATGAAATGGGAGCAGATATTATCATAGGAATAGAGTTTAGCAATGAAAAATATTTTTTTGGTAATAAATTACCCACTGCATCCAAACTTTTCGACTACTTATACAATTTTGTCATTCATCCAAAACGAGATGAAAACAAAAAGCTTTGTGATGTTTTGATTAAGCCCAACGTAGCTGAATTTGGTCCGTTTAGTTTCACTTCAGAAGCTATCGATACGCTTGTGAGTCGTGGCTATCAAGCTGCCTATCGAAGTCGTGACACATTGGTTCAATTGAAGCATCTATTAGATTCCGTATCGGGACAGACTGTTCATAAAAGGCCAAGAATTAATCGGGCGAATAATTTGAATGGTCAATCCGTCCTGGTACAAAAAGTTATTATGGATGGCGAAAACTTAAATGAATATCAGGTTGAATGGCTAAAACGCAGAGGAAAAATACACGAAGGAAAGCCTGTTACAATAGATCATATCAAGAAAGCCATTGAACTATATCGTGGAACAGGAGCGTTTGGGGGTGTGTCATACGAACTTGCTGCGATAGACAGTCTTACAGAAGGACAACGGCTTGTTTTTCACTTGGGTTCAAAAGTCCCTGATGTTGTGGGCCTTGGCGCTCGTTATGACACCGAAGAAGGCGCAGCGTTATTGTTCAGCATGGGGATTAATGAGCATAGGCTGTCTGGCTTGAAGTTGAAGCTGAAAGGCCGTTTGAGTTTCAATCCAAGGGTCAATGTCAAGGCTACCTATTCTTTGTTCTCCATTGCCAATTTCAATTTGGCTTACGAGTATCGCAACCAACTAATGGAAATGTCGGTCTTTGGAAATGATAATGTGAACTTACGTATGCAGACACATGAGATAAGCGGGTCTGTTTCCCAGTTCCAGTGGCTGAATTTTGCTGCTGAATTGGGAGTTGCTTATGCTTCAACCTCATTTCCTCGAGTCAATTTGAATGATTTCTATCACGAGACGACAGATTCTTTGGCCACATTGTCACAAGTGTTCAAAGACAGTCATCTGTTTGGTCCATATTTTTCCATTGGGTATGACAACCTTGACCGAAGTGTTTTTGCGAAGCATGGTGTTTGTGCTAGTATTGGAGGGCATCTTCGCATGGATACACATAAGAAAGAAACACTCATGGAAGATTTTGGTTTTAGTTGTAAAGGCTATCTTACATCTTGGCACGAAAGCTTTACAATAATACCGCAATTATATGGTCGGTTATGCTTTAATGAATCGCTTTATGTTCCGCTATGGAATACGATTGGAAGTGAAATCGAGGGAAGACACATTGAAGGACAAATGCCTTTTATTGGTGTAAATCATATTAGAAGAGTCGGCGATTTGTCGACGGTATTAAGATGTGATTTGCGATTTAATATCTGGAGAAAGCATTACTTCACTGCGATATACAATGTGTTTCTTGGATTTGATGACAACAATCAAAAGCAAGATACGCCTATTGTATTCCATTCCGGATTAGGCATAAAGTATTCGTATGACAGTTACATTGGCCCCATTGGGTTGATGGCACAATGGTCAGATATAACTCGGCAAGTCAGCTTCTATTGCTCAATTGGGTATGATTTTTAATTTCAGTAGAGAAGTGGCGCATCATGTCTCTACAATGTGATTACAAAAAAAATTCCGACAGATTATTCTGCCGGAATTTTTTCTACCTCAACGAAATCCACCTTCTTGTTCTTTTGGAACCATACCGTGATGTCTTTCACACGGCCGTCGGCCAATCGTTTCATCATGCGTTGGTTGGTGGTCACGCTGTCCAGGGGTCCCAGCTCGGCCACATACCGTCCTACTTTGATGTAGTCGAAATGGTCGGTTGAGACATTTTGTGGCAAGTCGTTTTTGCCTGAGTACCAAGCCATTTTCAGGTTGGAGTATTTGGTTTTCAGTTGTTTGGCTAGGTCTGCCACTTCCTTAGGCTCGGCGTCGCCACCCATGAAACAAACGCAGGTGATGCCCGACTGGTATTGTGTCACAAGGTTCTCCAGCTCGTTCATATCCAAGTCTTTGCCGATGTTGTCCCACAGATATTTGCTGTGGCAACCAGGGCATTGGTTGGGGCAGTTGGAGATATTAATGGCAAGTGTCACTTCATCAGGAACTTCCTGGAAGACGATATCAAAATTGGCGTATTTTAGCATCTGTCAATCTCCATTTTTCCATAGTGACGGCGGGCAGCTTCTTGTTGGCGCGGCTCGCTGAAATTGCTGACACGCTTCAGATAACCGATGATGCGGGTCAGGTAGTCGATGTTGTGGCTGTGGCACTCGGGGCATTCCTTCAAGAAACGCTTGTCGATGTGACCGCAGTCGTTACAAATCGTGTTCGGGATGTTGAAGGTGAAATAGTTGCAACCTTCACGAGCAGCTACGCGCAGCAGTTGGCGGTATTGGTCTTTGGTAAGATGTTCCTCCAAGTTGCAGTGTAGCGCAGAGCCGCCAGTGAGGTGCTTGATGTACTTCTCGCCGTGGAGGCGGAACTTGTCTAGCACGTTGGTGTTGGGATCTTCCACGATGTAGAAGTAGCTGTTGTAGCAGTCGCGGTGCACCTCGTAGCCGTCTTCCTTGTCCCACTTGGCATGTTTGACACCGACGTTCTCTGCGGGAATCATCTCACAGTTGAACATCAGGCCATCCTGCTTCGAGTAGTACTTCTTGTTGTACTTCTCAATGAGGCCCAACACATCCTGCACGAACTTCTCGTAGTCCGGGTTGTCCGAAATCTTGATTTTCAAGAACTCGGCGGCTTCCACGAGACCGTTCACGCCGATGGTGAGGTATTGGCGTCCGAGGTTGATGTAACCGGCGTCGAACAACGGCAGCATACCTTTCTTTTGCAGCTCCTTCAGGTTTTCGTTGTAGCAAATCTGCACTTTGTGGCACAGGTCGACGATTTCCTCAAGGTAGGTGAGGTAGTGCATGTTGTTGCGCGCGGCATACTGGATGCAGCGATTCAGGTTGATGGTCAGCACGCTCTTGGAGCCTGTGGAAACGCCACCGGCACCGAGGGTGTAGCTGAAGCCGTTGTCCTGGATCTCGTTGCGCAGACGGCAGCACGACGACAGCGAGTCGGCGTTGTCGCTGAGGTAGGTGAAGAACGAATGTCCTTCGGAGTACATTTCTGCGGTGAAGTCGGCCCATTCCTGGTCGATGACATCGCCGTCTTTCGACAGCAGCGCCATGGTCTCGACGGGGAAGGTGAGCACGCTCTTCAGACGCTCTGCATTAAACCACTTCATGAAACGCTTCTGGAGCCAGCTCAACGACTCCCAGTCGGGTTGCGTGCCATCGGGGAAGTAGAAGTTGCCGAACAACGACTGGAAGTAATACTTGTCGTAGTAGGCGATGTTCCAGAACACCGACTGGTAGTTTCTTGCTCCCGCAGGTTGGTTGAGCGAGTACACAATCTGTTGGAAGCAGTCGGTGATGACCTTGTCGATGGTACGCGGTTTCAACGAGTGGTCGACCACTTCATCGGCACGTTTGTAGTAGTCTGTGCCGTAGTCTTTCCCGATGAAATAGTTCATATACATCAGGAACTCTGGCGTGGCGCAGGCACCCGA